>MDSV01161608.1_pt1 | contig 13145 bp, 10 predicted proteins | sample 810851 | NCBI WGS metagenome assembly MDSV01 (sample SAMN05326640, study PRJNA326480) | marine metagenome | isolation source: seawater | place: Atlantic Ocean: North East | collected 2012 | reverse complement strand
TGAGAAGGTTCAAGAGAAGCTGAGCTACAGGCACTGCCACTGGATACATAAATCCCCTTGAAATTAAGACCAATGATTATTGATTCACCTTCATAGCCTGGAAAACTAAGATTAATAATCCCAGGCACACAATTATTTCTTGAACTATTTAATTTATAATTGCCTATTCGCTGATCAAGTGTAGAAATTAATAAATCAGATAATTTTTTCATTTTTATTTCATTATCTTTTCTTTCTATATCTGAAAGTCTAAGAGCCTCAGCAAATGCAACAATATAAGGAACATTCTCTGTGCCAGATCTTAATTGATTTTCTTGTCCTCCGCCACTAATTAGAGGATGGATTTGAATTCCATTTTTTTTATACAGCAATCCTATTCCTTTTGGAGCATAAATTTTGTGGCCAGAAATACTCATGAGATCTACCCCTAAAATATCAGTATCTAGAGAAAGTTTGCCTGGCGCTTGAACAGCATCTGAGTGAAAAATAATTTCGGATTCATTATTTTCTTGAAATTCCTTAATAATTTTAGATATAAGTTTTAAATCTTGAATAACTCCCGTTTCATTATTCACATACATGAAACTAACTAATTTTGTTGATTTACTAATTTTTTCTTTAAAAGTTTGTAAATTAATTAAACCTTCATTATTAACATCTATGAAAACTACATCTACACCTCTTATTGACAGTTGTTCAATTGGATGAATTACAGCATGATGCTCAACAGATGAAGAAATAACTCTATAGTCAATATTATTACTACTTTGCAAGCCCTTAATTGCCATATTATTTGATTCAGAACCCCCGCTGGTAAAATAAATTTCTGCTGGATCACAATTTAGTATCTGAGCACAAATTTCCCTCGATTCTTCAATTGCGTTTTTTGATTCTTGAGCAATATCATATAGGCTAGATGGATTGCCAAATTTCTCAGTAAAAAAAGGAAGCATTTTTTCTAATACTTCTTCCCTCACATAAGTAGTAGCAGCATGATCTAAATAATTATTTTCTGTTATAAAATCACTCATAAATATTAAAATATTTTATATATTGTAAAAAAAATTGCATCAAAATCTATCAAGACATTGATAGAATAGTACACTGTAATAACAACACTTACGTGTTAATTATAATAAAATAAAGTGATATTAATCATACAAGGATTTGAATTTTTGATAAAAATTGAACATATGTCGAAAAATTATGGCCCATATCCTGCGGTCATTGATATCTCTTTTGAAGTTTTAAAAGGGGAAATTATAGGTTTCTTAGGCCCAAATGGAGCAGGTAAAACTACAACTATGCGAGTTGTTACAGGATTCACTCCCCCTTCTAACGGAGAAGTAACAGTTGGAGGATATAATGTTGTATCTCACTCATTAGAAGTTCGTAAGCATATTGGATATCTCCCAGAAACTGTTCCTCTGTACTTAGATATGACTGTAACTGATTACCTAAAGTATATGGGAGAAATAAGAGGCATGAGTACAACTTGGGTAAATGAAAGATTACCAAAAATTATAGATATGGTGCGACTTGGTGACTATAGAAACACACTTGTAGGCAGATTATCTAAGGGCTACAGACAAAGAACAGGTATTGCTCAAGCAATTTTACATGATCCTGAAGTACTTATAATGGATGAGCCTACAATTGGTATTGACCCAATTCAAGTTGTTGAAACTAGAGAACTAATTAGCGATTTAGGACAAGAACATACTATGTTATTAAGTTCTCATATATTACCTGAAGTTAGTGCAATTTGTAAAAGAGTTTTGGTAATCAATGATGGAAGAATTGTTGCAGATGATAAGCCTGAATCATTATCAGATAAACTTCAAACTTTTGAAAGAATAGAACTTTCAATAACGAATGATGATTCTAATGATTTCATTTCTAAAATGAGAGATATATCTATTGTTATTGATGCTAGGTCCGATCAAAATGCTTCAAAAATTCAGAGATCTCAAAAAGAAAATTCGGTTCCATATATTGTAGATGCCAAACCAAATTCACAAGCTTCTGAGTTAATTTCAAAAAATATCATTGATAATGGTTGGGGACTAACGAACCTCACTCCCCTACCTATGACTTTAGAAGAAATATTTTTAGAACTAACGACTGAAGAAGAACTAGGTGAAAAATGAGATTTATAACTATTATAGCTCTCAAGGAAATTCGTACCTACTTTGCTTCTCCTATGGCTTATGTAGTAGCTGCAGCATTTCTTGCAATTACTGGGTTTTTCTTCGTTGCGTCAGTCTCAGATGCATTTGCAGAAGCTTCTATAAGAGGTTATTTAGCTGGAGCAGTCTTTTTCATGATATTTATGTCTCCTGCTTTAACCATGAGACTAATTGCTGAAGAACAAAAACTTGGAACTTTAGAATTACTACTTACATCGCCATTAAGGGAGTTTGAAATTATAGTTGGTAAATTTATTGCAGCATTTTTTATGATTTTTATAATGATTCTATTATCTTTCTTTTTTATTTTAGTTCTGTTCGTTTACGGTGACCCTGATATAGGCCCTCTTTTATCAGGTTTATTTGGATTGCTTTTATATGCTTCAGCAACACTTGCTGTTGGATTATTTTCTTCGGCTCTAAGTAGCAATCAAATTGTAGGACTTGTTGTTGGCTCAGGAATTCTTACCGGATTAACAATCATTGATTTTATAAGTGAAAGAATTACTGGAACTGCAGCAAAGGTATTAGATAGTTTTCAACTTGGTGCATCTTTCTCCGTTTTTGACTTAGATAGTTTTGGCGTCGCTGAAGGAGGACATTTCGCAGATTTTGCAAGAGGAATAATTTCTATGACAGATATAGTTTACTATATATCAGTAACTGCAATATTTTTAGTTCTAACAACCTTAGTACTTGAATCTAGAAGATGGAGATAAAAATATTATGCCTGAAGAAATAAACCAAAAAGTTAGACCTAAACCAGATACTACAAAAAATAAACAATCTTTACTTAAATTTTTGACTAAGGATAATAAATCATTAAGGCAATCACTGGCCTTAATTGGGGTCACAACTTTATTACTAGGTATATTAATTTGGATTTTCTTAAGAGGCCTAGAAAGACCCGCTTTAATAATTAGTACAATTGGTTTAATCCTACTTATAATAGATGGATTAATTTCACTTGCTACAGTTAGAAAAGCTATTTTTGGGAGGCGAGGGAGATATGGAATAAATACAGCAATTGTTTTTATTTTTGTTATATTAATTGCAATAATTTTAAATATCACTCTATACGTATCTTCAAATAAACCTAATCCTGCAGGTTGGCTAAGAATTGATACAACTGCAACAAAACAATTTCTTCTTGAAGAACAGGTTGTTAACACACTTGAAAATATAAGAGAACCAATTAAGATTACAGCTTTTTTTGAGAGAGACACCTCAGCTGGGGCTGCAGCATGGCGTGACACTGAAGACATGCTAAGTGAATTCAAGCGAAGATCAAGCATTTACGATTTATCTTATGAGGTTTTAGACCCTGAGCTTAATCCAAATGATGCAATTAGTTTAGGAGTTTCGAAATTCCCTGCATTAGCTGTTCAAGGTACTGAAAGCCTAAGAACAGAAGTTATTGAGGGTGGAAACCCAAATATTAGCCCAAATGTTTTTACTGAACAAGATTTAGTAACAGCAATTTTGATAATAAACCAAATGAAGCAAAAACTTGTCGTTTTTATTACTGGTCATTCTGAGAGAGATGTAACGGATATAATTTCACCTGACAACATTGGACTAGCCGGTTTATCATTACTAAGAGAAAATTATGCCGTTGATAATTGGACATTACAAGAACTTCAAACAGTATTAAATTTTGGCTCACCTGAAGATAGACCAGCAGCAATTGTTTTTGCTAATCCAACCCAAGACTTACTTGCAATAGATAAAGAAGCACTATTGCAATATACAAGGACTGGCGGGGGTATTTTATTATCACTTGAACCTGATGTAATACCTGAGAGTTTCAAACAATATTTATCTAGATTTGCTGTTTCTGTTGGAGTTGGTGAAGTTGTTGATGTAGCTAGTTTTGTTGCACCTAATCCTACTTTTGTTCAAGTAAAGAGTAGTAATAGCCAGCTACCACCTCATCCTATAACAGATGATTTTGATGTATTATATTTACCAGGGTCAACACATTTTGGTTGGTCTATTGACCCACAGACAATACCTCTTGATGATAATGAAAATCCAATTATACAGCAAGCTATACTGGCATCTTCAACAATAAGTAGCTGGTCAGAGCTAGATAAAGAATTAATAGAATTTGATGTTAATTCTGAAATGCCTGGTCCGTTACCATTATCTGTGATAGTTGATATTAATGGAGAATTACCAAATAGAGCATATTCATCGTCTGAAAATTCAACTTCGAGCATTGTTTTGGTTGGTGACACAGACTTTTTCAGTAATAACTATTTAGAATCAGCAAATAATTCTGATCTTTTTGTAAATACAATAAATTACCTAGCTAAGGACTTTGAGTTAATCTCAATACGATCAAAAACTGACTCTAATAGACAGATGTTTCTAACTAAAAATGAGCGCGACTTTATTAGATGGTCAGGATGGTTACTTATGCCTACAATCATAGGATTATATGGTGTATGGAAATGGTGGAGACGTAGATAAAATATGAATGTTCGTTTTTTATCTATTTTTGTAATTATAGTTTCATTATCTATAATGTTATTTACTTTTTTTATTACTGAACCAGACAATATAAATAAAGAGCCAGCACCTCCTTTCTTTTATACTATTGCTCCCAAAGACATGAAAAATATTAATATTAAGACTAAAAATTTAGAAAATAGTTGGTATTTTGATAAAGATTCAAATAGATGGTATTTTGAAAAATTAAATAAAATCCCAACAGATTTGTACAGATGGGGTGGAATTACTCAGTTACTTAGTGGGCCTAAAACACAAAGAGTTATAAGTCAAGAAATTGATGACCCTAAAAAATATGGTATTGACGAACCAAAAACTGAAATCCAGCTAACTATAAATGATGGGACTTTCATAAAATTACTAATTGGAAATCTAACACCGGACGGAAAAAAGAATTATGCTCAAATAGAAGGATATCCTCAATTAGTTGTAGTTGATTCTTTGTGGGATTCAGTACTTACCAGATTAGTTGAAGATCCGCCCTACCCAGATTGGTTTATATCTGGGATTGTAGAAGGTGGTAAACCAACTGAAATATTATTATTTAAGAATAATGAGGTTGTAAGAGGTTATGGTAGAAATAGAGAAACTGGAGTATGGAATATTTGTGAAATTCCTCCTAAATCGGAGCCTTGTAGAGGTTCAGAATTAGCTGATGGATCTAAAATTTTAAATAAAGTAAATATTATTGCTAGTCCAGAAATAGTGGGAGCTCATTACTTAGACATAGTTCAAGACGAAACATTTCATGAAATATTTGGTACAACAGTTAATGACCCATACATTTATGTAAGAATAGAAAGAAAAACTGAAAATAATGTAACAGAGGTTACTGCTATAACAATGACAATAGGTAATGAAGTAGAAGGTGAAGATAGCCATTACGCAATACTTATGGAAACCTTGGATGTTGTAAAAGTAAAAAAGGAATGGGCTGAAAGTGTACTAGAGTTGTTTAATGAAGATATCTTATATAAATAATCTAAGTAGTTAGATTTTTGTAAAGTTGAGGGAGTCTTTTTGGTAACATACTTATATCAGTCAGCACTTCATAAGAGAAATCTTCCATCATAGTCTTCATATAATCATGCCCCGATTTATCTACTGTTAAGCAAAAAGGAGTTATTCCTTGATTTTTAGCTTCTATTAAAGACTGCCTTGTATCATGAACAGCATATTCTTTTTCAACACCTTCTCTAGAATAGCCTCTATCCTGAGGCCTACCGTCAGAAATTAAAAACAAAAATTTTGATCTCGTATCAGCTGCAGAAAGCTTATGAATAGTATGTCTAATTGCAGGTCCCATTCTTGTAGCATGAAGTGGAGAAATTCTATCGATTCTCTTTGGTATAATATCTGTGAATTTTTCATCTAAATCTTTTATTGTGTAAAATTCAACATTCTCTCTTCCATAACCAGAAAAACCATAAATTCCATAAGTATCACCAAGATTTTCTAATGAATTAACTAATAGAGAAATACCTTCTTTTTCAATATCAACAATTCTTTTATATGCTCTTCTAATTCCATCCGTTCTCCTTGATCTAAGCCAAGCCATATATTCAACTGGATCATCTGGAGCACCCCATTCATCTGATGATTTTTTTGTATCATCAATTGCTTCAGCAGTTGAAGCGGATAAATCTAACAAGAATGCTACAGAAACAGAACGTTCATGTTTATTTCTCCTCCAATACAATTTTTCATCAGGGGAAATCCCGCTCTTTAAGTCAATAACAGCCTCCAAAACTGCATCTAGATCATGTTCTTCACCATCTATCAACCTTTTTTGTTTTCTATACATTTCAGGGATAAAAAGCTCAAATTGCTTCTTGATTTGGAAAAGTAGATGAGAGTTTTCATTTAGAGTTTTATTATAAAATTCAGATTCTCCATCAGGCATAACTTTTTCATTAATCATACACCAATTATTTTTATATTCAGAAGCTCTAAAATCCCATTCATCATAAGTATAAGAACCATCTTCAATTGCTGTTAATGGCCCCCCATCTTCATCAATATGTTGAATGGAACCAGAGTCATTTTGGTTATTATCTAAATCTCGATTACTTAACTCCTTCATTAGATTTTCGATTACATCCGAAAGTTTAGAATCATCAGATTGATTGATATCTTGATCAAGTTGTTCCATTTCAGGTGAATTTTTTAGCATCTCCTCAAGTTGTTCTTGCGTAATAGGCTCATTAGTACCCTGTTCATTGATTTCATTTTCTGAGTACTCCATCTGAGAAAGTAATTGAGATAATTCTGGCTTAAATTCACCTCTGTAATCAATATCTTGTGGAGATGAATATTCATTCTCTAATTCATCACTATCTAAATTTTCATTCACATCTGAAGAATCTTGAATTTCTTCATTATTTTTATAATATTCAGAAAACAAACTTTTTATAATTTCATCCTCTTCAAAATTTTCATCTTCAAATTCTTGATCAGTATCATCAGGGTCAAATTCTTCAAAATTTTCATCTTCAACATGTTCATTTTTTATATCACTTAATAAATGATAAGCTCTAATTGTGGCCTCTGCTGAGTCCTCAACATCAGCAGTATCAGATGAAATAGTTTTCAATAAAAATTTTAATTTTTTAGACTCATTACTATAATCAATAGGGGTAAATAATTTTGATTTCTGACCCAGACTAATTCTAATCAGTAATTCTACTAAAGCTTCTCGAGCAGGTAAATCTTTTATCTCAGGTCTATTATTAAGAGCAGATTGCCTTATATCAGTATAAATATTTCTGATACCAAGATAATTTGAAAAAATATGTGAATCTACTCTAGTACTTTCAAAAATAGTAAATAAATCTAAACTAAGTTTTTTATCAGTAAAAATATCAAAAAATTTACTTAGATCCGTTAAATAATCATTACCTGCTAATTTTTTATTAACACTTTCATTAATTCTTAGGTCTTCGAAAAAATTAGATTTTTTTGAAAATTCAAATTCAAAAGATCCAAACTCAATATGCCCTATTTGATGGGTAGATATAACTTTTAAAAAACCAAAGTTCTTATCCTTACTCAAATATCGATTTACTATTGAAGGCATAAAAATTGTAGAACCTTCAGTTGTAGCTAGTTCATCACCAAACCAGCCTATATTTTTTTCAGCTAATTGAGAAGATTCTTTTACTTCAATTACTCTTCCAGTTAATGCTAAAGAATAGTTTCTTATTATATCCTTGACATTTATAAGCTCTATACTAGATGACAAGGAATCGATAATATCTCTAGATTCTTTTGATTTTAGAATAAAAAAATCTTCTATAAGTTGATTCCTTCTTTTTTCAAAATTCAAAGTATTATCATTTTGATTGTTATCTTTAAAAATATTAATCCCCTTTGAATGCCATGTTTTTACCTGTTGAAAATTAATTTTTTCAAGCAAGATTGGAAGGACATCAAAAAAATCATTTGTTGATTTAGGATTAATGCTTGATAAAGATTTCGCCATATCGAAGAAAAGATCTTTATCTTCATTATTTATTTTAGATAAAATTGAATATGTTTTTTTTATAGTATCAATTGAATTAATATTACCTGTAACTAATAATTTACGAGCCAAGTTTAAAACTTGGTTTCTACTAAATGATTCCATTTCTACAATGTATGCATTTAATGTATCAAAAATTATTTTTATATCTTTCCAATTTTTTTCTGAAGAGTCTAATAGAAGATTTATTGTTTCTCCTGAGTCATTATCTAATTTTTCAAACAATGATTTAGATAAATCTAATGATTCTAAAGCTAAATCATATGACTTTTTTGATAAATTATTAAGAAATTCAGCGTATTTAGCCCATTCTTCAAAACTAATATACTCCATAATATGAGATGTACTTTCAAAAAAATCAGAGGATAATTTAGCTGACTTCCATGTTCCTTTATATAATTTTGAAGATAGATTCACCCAATCATCTAAATGTCTAGGTCTTATTCTAAGCATAGTCTTAGGAGAAGATAAAAAGTAAGATTTTGCAATGTCTATTGAAAGCTTACATAACTTTGTACCAATTTTTGTCCATGAAATAAATTGAGCAGATGGCAAGTGTCTCTGAACATCTATTGAAGAATTAAAATAGTCTATAGAAGCTTCCCATGACCGAGGTGACATACCAGCAATATTTACGCCTTCAAGTGCCCATAGATTTAGAGTTTCGTCAGACAACCTTGAAGCTAACTTTTCTTTAGACTCCAGGAAAGATTTTGTAACTTCTTTTGGAAAAAAGTTGAGCTGTTTTTCATATTTTTGTAAAATATTATCTATTTTTCTACTCCTTTGATTACAGGATTAAAAATATTTCCAATTATTCTTGCAGAAGCACCCCAAATAATTTTACCATTGTGAGCAAAAGCTGGACTTTTCCTAAAAATATTATTCTCATATGAAGTTATATCTCTTTTATGATTATCATCAAAAAATATACTTATAGGAATACTTATAACATCAGCAACTTCATTTTTATTAATTATAAGATGCTTTTTATTAAATTCATCTATCATACCTACAAAAGGCCAAATAGTATAACCAGTAAAAGTATTAACAGGATTCATTCTAAGCCAAAGAGTAATATTCTTTTTTTGAATACCAATTTCTTCATTAACTTCTCTATATGCCGTTTCCATAAGATTGCCATCTGAAATTTCAAATTTACCACCAGGAAATGCCCATTCTCCTGAATGATACCTCAACTTATCTGATCTTTTTATCATCAGCACTTGAAGTCTTTGATCTTGATTATGAAATAAAACCATAACAGAAGAAGAAGATTTATCGATTATTTCTTCATTGGGTTGATTGATATTATCCATCAATTGATATTTAAGTTTTTCTAAAGATTTAAACATAAATTATATACTAAGCAAAAATGGAAGTTACAACTTCATCAATACTTCTTTGTATCTGAAAATCATCGGTAATACCCCATGTGATTGAAACTTGACATGCACGTCTTTCTGGGACACCATCCTGTATTAATTTACCGGCATATATTAGCATTCTTGTACTTGCACCCTCTTCTAATCCATGCTCTCTTAGATTTCTGATTTTAGCTCCAAGCCTTGCTAATCTTTCAGCAACTTCAGGCTCACATCCTGATTCATGTATTATAATTTTTGCTTCTCGTTCTTCATCAGGAAAATCAAATTCTAATGCAACAAATCTTTGTCTAGTACTGTGCTTTAAGTCCTTTAATGCGTTTTGATAGCCTGGGTTATAAGAAACAACTAGTAAAAATCCAGGGGCAGCGTCTATAACTGTTCCAAGTTTATCTATAGTCAAAGATCTTCTATGATCGGTAAGGGGATGAATGATAACTGTTGTGTCTTTTCTAGCCTCTACGACTTCATCCAAGTAACAGATGCCTCCTACTTTAACAGCCCTGGTCAAAGGACCATCAATCCATCTAGTGCCATTTGCATCGAGTAAATATCTACCAACTAAGTCACTTGCGTTCAGATCTTCATGACAAGCAACTGTTATCAGTGGTAATTTCTCAGATTTTGAAACATTTTTCTGAATGCTTGAGTTACTTAACTTCCAAGCCATGTATTCAACAAATCTTGTTTTCCCTGTCCCGGTAGGCCCCTTAAGAAGTACTGGTACTCTTTGTTTATAGGCTGACTCAAAAATTTCAACTTCATCAGATGTTGAAACGTAAAAAGGTTCTTTAGTGATATGAAAATTTTCAATATCCTGTTGAACAAAATTCTGCTCTTCTGTCATTAGTTTTCCTCAAGACTAGTTTAAAATCAAAAATAATTTAGTATGATTATAAATAATTTTAGTAAGATATTAAGTTTTTTTTCGAAAAATATTTTACTTTTTCTTCTAATTCTATAAAGGTAAAATTATTATCAAGTACAAAGTCAGACAAACTTCTTCTATCCTTTGAGGATAATTGATTTTTCATTCTCAACAATATTTGCCTTCGCGAAAGGTTAGATCTATTAAAAACTCTAGCAATACATATTTCCCTATTAGCTTCAACTGTAAGTATGTTATCGCAGATTTTATCCCAATTTGCTTCAAATAATTTAGAAGCTTCAAGTAAATAAAGTTTATTACTTATTATTATTTGTTTTTTTATTTGAATTAGAATTTTAGGCCAAACGATTTTTTCAAATTCATCTAATAAATTAATATCATTAAATAATAAATTAGCGAGTCTTTGCTTATTTTTTTGGAAGTTTATTTCATCTTTATGTAGATCAATATTCAAATAATTTTTGCAATATTGATGTATTTCTTCATCTTTTTGGATTAATATATTTGCAATTTTATCTGAATTAATTGCTATATATTTTTGTGATTCTAATAATTTTATAACCGAAGATTTCCCAGAGCCAATACCACCAGTTATACCTAATATTTTCATTGAAAACCCATAAATTTAATACTAATATGTTTATAACATTATTATTTTAATTTTAGCAAAATTAAAATAATTATTCATTGTAGGAAATCAAATAATGAGAAATAAAAAACGTAGAATAAAGCATCAAATAGATAAATTTGACAATCTAAGTATAACATTGGATATACATGGCTACAGATATAAAGAGGCCCAGGAAAAAATATTAAAACATATTGATGATCTTTATTACTCAAATTTACATTTTGTAAGAATTATTCATGGCCATGGAGAAGGTACATTAAAAACATTGGTGAGAAAATTATTGAAAGATAGCAATAAAATTAAAAATTATTACGCTAGTGAAGGTGATGCAATAACTATTGGGGAGTTTATAATTTTAGAACGAGATTAAAAAATCATGAATCTTTTTGAAATACAACAAAACAAGTTATCAAATAAATACTCCCCGTTATCATCAAGAGTTAGACCTGAAAAAATTACTGATATATATGGTCAAAAGCACTTAATATCTAAAGGAAAGTTTCTCTATGAAGCGATCATTAATAATAATGTACCATCCTTAATATTTGTAGGACCTCCAGGTTGCGGTAAAACTACATTGGCTAAACTAATATGTAAAGAATCTAACAACTACATGGGTGAAATTAGCGCAGTTTCTTCTGGGGTGAAAGACATTAGAGATTTTGCTAAATTAGCTAGTGAAAAATTAGGAGAACATGGTATTCAATCAACTTTATTTATAGATGAGATTCACAGGTTTTCAAAATCTCAACAAGATGCATTACTACCTCATATAGAACAAGGTGATTTTAAGGTTATTGGTGCTACAACTGAAAATCCTTCATATTCAATAATAAATCCACTCCTTTCTCGAGTAAAACTTTGTTTTTTAGAACAATTAAGTGAATCAGAAATCAAAAAATTAATTACTAAAACAATACATAATAAGAATTCAGGATTAGAAAATTTAAAACAGAACATAACAAAAGATCAGATAGATTTGATTGTTAATTATTCAGGTGGAGATGCAAGATTTGCGCTAAATTCATTAGAAGTTTGCTCAAATCATGTAAAAAATACTAATAAATTACTCTCAAAAAATATAATAGAAGAAATTCTTGAAAAATATATTCATTATGACAAAAATGATGATTATCATTATCACTTAATTTCTGCTTTCATAAAATCAATGAGAGGATCTGATCCCAACGCAGCAATATATTATTTAGCAAGAATGATATCAGGTGGTGAAAATCCAGAATTTATAGCCAGAAGATTAATTATTTTCGCTAGTGAAGATATTGGGTTAGCAAATCCACAGGCACTAAATTTAACTACATCTACACTATATGCAGTGAAAAATATAGGAATGCCTGAAAGTAGAATAATATTGGCTGAAACAACTATATATCTAGCAGCATCATTGAAATCTAATTCATCTTACAAAGCAATCGAGCTAGCATTAGATCATGTTAATAATACTCCTAGCGAAGAAATTCCATTAAATTTACTAAATCAGATTACTGAATTAGATAAACAAAAAAATTATGGTAAAAATTATAAATACCCACATGATTTTCCAAACAAATTCATAAAAGATAATTATTTACCAAAAAATATAAAAAATAAAATATTTTATGATCCAAATGATTTAGGTATTGAAAAATCAATCAAAGACAGAATTATGAAACTCTGGGAAAAATAAACTATTTACTAATTTTTTAAAATTTGTGATAAAGATTTTAGGAAATATTTACAATCATTTTTAGATATATCATTATGAGTAACTATTCTAAAATCATTTTTTGAAGGGTTTAATAAAATATTTTTTCTCATCAATTCAAAAACAATTTTGTTACTAGTTTTAGTCGTATTTTTGCTCAAACTAAATCTTATAATATTTGTTTGGATACCCTCAGGGTCTATGATTACCCCCTTAATATTAGAAAGCCCTTCTGCTAGATATTTTGCATTTTCGTGATCAACATTTAGTCTTTCTATCATACTATCTAGTGCAACAATACCTGGTGCAGCAATA
>MDSV01245095.1_pt1 | contig 13147 bp, 10 predicted proteins | sample 810851 | NCBI WGS metagenome assembly MDSV01 (sample SAMN05326640, study PRJNA326480) | marine metagenome | isolation source: seawater | place: Atlantic Ocean: North East | collected 2012 | reverse complement strand
ATTTTTTTTTTAAATTTAGAAATTTTAGGTTTTTGAGTAATTATATTAATATCCATATTATTAACAAAATAATTTTTTAATCTAATTTGATTTATAATTTTTTTAAGAAGAATTGTAGATCTTATATTTTTATATTTTTTGTTCTTATCAGAAAATTTTTCACCTATGTCACCCATCTTGCATGCACCAAGAATTGAATCTGTTATAGCGTGTAGAACAGGATCACCATCTGAATGACCAAGAGTTCCAAGTCTAAATGGAATTTTAATACCTCCTAAATATAATTTTCTGTTAGGGGCTAATCTATGAATGTCAAAACCAATACCAAAGCTTAAATTATTTTTATTTTGTACATCAGATTTTAATGTAATTTTTGAATTTTTTATTTCACCTTTTATAAATTTAACCTTTTTGTCTGCTTCTATAAAAAGATTTGCATCATCAGTTATTTTTATTGTAGTTTTTTTTTGTAACTTTAAAAGAGTTTTGTAGTCAAAAGCTTGTGGAGTTTGAGTTAAATATATTTTGTTTCTATCTATGTTTTTTAATTTGTTTTTATCTTTAAACTTAACAGAATTATTTGTTTTAATAGCTGGTACGACACATATATTTTTTTTTAATTCTTTAAATATATTAAATATTAATTTTAATGAAAAATTTGGTCTAGCAGCATCATGTATGAATACATTCGAAACTTTATAATTTTTTATACTTTTTAAAGCTTTAAACGATGACTCAGATCTATTTTTTCCACCAATAACTATCTTTACATTATTAAGCTTTAACTTTTTTAAAAATTTTTTATTATTTTTGTTAATTACAAGAACAATTTTTTTGAACTTTTTTGATTGTTTTGCTTTATCTATAGAGTGCATAAATAAGGGTTTTCCCCTATATAAATAGTGTGATTTTGGAGTTTTAGATTTAAATCTTTTACTTTCTCCTGCTGCTAGTATTATAAAGCAATTAATCATAATTAAATTTATAAGATATTTTGTATGATTTCAAATTTATGCTTAATTTTATAAAAAAAAATATATTTATCACATTAATTTTTATATTTACCTTATCAGTAGGGTTTCTTACATTTTTAACATTTATAGGTAAAAGCTTTATTAATTTAACGGAAGTTAATTTACAATATTTGTTAGTTGCTAATATAGTTTTATTACTATTTTTTTTCTACATAATTTTTACAGAAATTAAGAATTCTTTAAAAAATGATATGAATGTAAGAGGATCAAGGGCAAATAGAAAATATATTACATTTTTTTCATTATTTACATTAATACCATCAATTTTAATTTCAATTTTTTCATTATTCTTATTTGCATTCGCACTAGAAAAATACTTTGATAATAAAATTACCACTGCTGTAAATAATTCATATGAAATTGCTAAAAATTATGTTCAGGATGTCAGAAATAAAATTGAATCTGATATTGTTTTAGTAGCTTTTGATCTAAATAAAAATGTTAATATTTTTTATGATAACGATAATCAATTTAAAAATATGTTAAGATCTCAAAGAATTATTAGAGATATTGATGAAATACATTTAATAGATAGTTTGGGAAATCAAATAATATCATCATCTAATAATAATAGTTTTTCACCTCCTGAAGATAAAGCTTTAGAAATGATATTAAATGATGATACAGGAAGGCCTTTGAAAATAATTAATAACTTTGAAAATAAATCTGCAGCTCTAATTAAATTGAATGGTTATATAGATACATATTTATATGTGATAAAATATTTAGATGAGGAAATATCTAATTATTTAGTAGAGTCCGAAGAAGCAATAAATTTTTATTACACAGTAGATGATAAAAGAACTGGAATAAAAATTTCATTTGTATTAATTTATTTAGTTGTAGTTTCACTTCTTCTTTTTTTATCAATAAGTATAGCAATAAAATTTTCATCTAGATTTTTTAGATCAATAAATAATCTTATTCTAGCTTCTTCAAAAATAGGACAAGGTCACCTTGATACGAAAGTTCCACAAATTAAAACTGATATTGAGTTAGAAACACTTAATAAAAATTTTAATTTAATGATAGATAGACTTAAATCTCAACAGGAAAAACTATTATTGACTGAAAGACATGAGGCTTGGGAAAATGTAGCAAGAAAATTGGCTCATGAAATTAAAAATCCATTAACGCCAATCCAACTGACAATTGATAGACTTAAAGGGAAATATTCTAATTCAATAGAAAAAAACGAAAAATTAAATTTTGAAAATTATTTAAAAACTATTATTAAACAAATTAAACAAATTGAAAGTTTGGTTAATGAATTTTCTGATTTTGCAAGAATGCCTAAACCAATTTTTAATAACAATAACATTATTGAAATTATTAATAACAATATTTCGCTTCTTTCTGAAATTGATAAAAACATAAATATAAATTTTATTTATAAAAAAAAAAATTTATTTATTAAATGTGATTCAGAACAAATTAGTAGAGTTTTTTTAAATTTGATTAAAAATTCAATAGAAAGTATTCAAGAAAAATCTAAAAAAAGTCCTGAATTTACTAAGATAATTGATATAGAAATAATAACAAAAAATGATTATATAACCATCAAAATAGATGATAATGGAATTGGCTTTGAAGATAAAAATATTAAAAATATTACAAAACCTTATTATACAACAAAACCCAAAGGCTCAGGATTAGGTTTATCAATTGTTAACAAAATTATTAATGACCATAATGGTTCACTTAAATTTAATTCAAGTAAAAATGGAGCAAAAGTTATAATAACTTTAATGAAAAATTGATGTCAGAAGAAATATTAATTATTGATGATAATCCAGATATTAGGACTATACTTAAAGATTTATTAGATGATGCGGGCTTTAAAACTAGAGTTGCTGCAAATTATAATCAAGCATTAACTGAAATTGATAAAAAATTACCTGATGTAGCTATAATAGATGTTAAACTAGACAAAGGTGATAATGATGGAATAGAATTATTAACTCATATTAAAAGAAAAAATAAAGATATTCCTGTAATTATAATTTCTGGTCATGCGAATATTGAAATGGCTGTAAAATCATTAAAATCAGGAGCTTTTGAATTTATTCAAAAACCTTTCGATCAAGAAAGATTGTTAAATTTTATCAACAGAGCAGTTGAAAATTTTAAATTAATTAATGAAAATAAAAATTTACAAACGAGACTTTTTCATTCATTTGAATTAGTTGGATCAAGTTCAAATATACTAAAAATAAAAGATCAAATTGAAAAATTTTCTAAATCAGAGAGCAGGGTATTTATTAATGGCCCAACAGGCTCAGGTAAAGAGTTAATAGCGAGAAAAATTCATAAAAATTCAAATAGAAACAAAGGTCCTTTTATAATTTTAAATGGAGCTTTATTAGATGTTAAAAAATATGAGTTAGAACTTTTTGGTGAAGAAAAAAATAATGGATCTATCTTATATGGCGCTTTAGAGAAATCTTCGGGAGGTATTCTTTTAATAGATGAAGTTACTGAAATTCCACTTGAAACGCAGTCAAAAATATTAAGAGTTCTAATAGATCAAAAATTTAAGAGAATAAATGGCGATCATGATATTAATGTAAATGTAAGAATAATTTGTTCTACAAGTAAAAATATTCACGAAGAAATTAAAATTGGTAATTTTAGAGAAGACTTATTTCATAGATTAAATGTATTTAATATTAATGTTGAACCTTTAAATGATAGAGTTGTAGATATTCCTCTTTTAATAAATTATTTCTCTGAAAAAATTTCAAAAAATTATAATATTAAAAAACTTAATCTAGAACCGCATATTAGTTATTTAGTTAATTACAATTGGCCTGGAAATGTAAGAGAGTTAAGAAATTTAATAGAAAGAATTGCTATTTTATCTCCAGGTAATAGTGAAGAAAAAATCTTAAGTATAGTTAAAGAATCCTTGAAACCAACAAGTATTGATACTTTCAATGTTAGTGACTCTTTGTCTGTACCTTTAAAAGAAGCTAGAGAAAATTTTGAAAAAGAATATTTAACTACACAATTAAAGAAATTTTCAGGAAATATATCTAAAACTGCAAAATTTGTTGGAATGGAAAGATCTGCATTACATAGAAAGCTTAAAATGCTTGGCGTAAAAGGACTTAATTAAATGAATATAATTATTTGTGGTGCTGGCAGAGTGGGTTTTACAATAGCAAAATTATTAAGTGAACAAAACCACTCAATAACACTTATTGATCAATCTAGTGAAGATATTCAAAAAATTAACGAAACATTAGATATTAGAGCTATAGTTGGAAAAGCAACTTACCCGTCTGTATTAGAAAAAGCTGACGCTCAAGAAGCTGATATGATTATAGCTGTTACAAAAAATGATGAAATTAATATGTTAATATGTCAAATTGCTTATTCTATTTTCAATGTACAAAAAAAAATTGCAAGAATCAGATCTAAAGATTATTTAAATCCTAAGTTTTCAAAAGTTTATAGCAAAGATAATTTACCTATAGATGTAATAATTTCTCCTGAAATTGAAATTGCAAAATCTATACAAAGAAAATTAGAGGCGCCTGGCGCACTAGATAATGTAACTTTTGCTGAAGACAAAATAAGACTATTAGAAATTTTAGTTGAAGATACATGTTCTCTTATTAAGATTCCATTAAATGAAATAACAGTAAAATATCCTAATTTAGAAGCAAATATTCTAGGAGTGATTAGAAATGAAAAATTTGTAATTTTAAAAAAAACTGATGTTATGGAAAAAAACGATAAAGCATATGTAATTATTAATTCAAGTCAAATGCAACAAACTTTACTAGCATTTGGTCATGAAGAAAAAATGTCTTCTAAAATATTAATTGTTGGTGGCGGCAATATAGGTTTTAACTTAGCAAAAAATATTGAAGATACCTTTGAATCAGCAAGAGTTAAAATTATTGAAAAAGATAAATCAAGAGCTGAAATAATTGCTAATGAGCTAAATAATACAATAGTTATTAATGGCAATGGATTAGATGAAGATGTTTTGTCAGAAGCAAATCTAGATGAAATAGAAACTGTTTTAGCGCTTACAAATGATGATGAAGATAATCTTATGGTAAGTGTGATGGTTGAAAAATTTTCAAAGGATAAAAGAACAATGGCTTTAATAAACAAACCTAACTATAGTTTGCTACAATCATCTTTAAAGATAGATGATTTGATCGATCCAAGAATGAATACAGTTTCTAGTATTTTAAAACACGTTCATAAAGGAACAATTGAAACTGCCTATACTATTTTAAATGGTGAATATGAGGTTATAGAAGCAGAAATTATCGAAACTTCAGAATTAATTAATAAAGAATTAAAAAATTCAAATTTACCAGATGAAATTAGAATTGGAGCTATTTTACGAAAAAAAGAAATTATTATACCTAGATCAAATTTTATATTTCAAAAAGAAGATAAGGTAGTTTTTCTTGCTAAAAGAGATCAAATATCATTAGTAGAAAGTATGTTTAGCATAAGTTCTTTTTAAAACAAAATGAACAGATTTAGTTTAATTTATATTGGTATATTTTCATTAATAATATCAATTTTATCTTTTTTTAATCTTATATATTCAAATTATTTTAACTTATATTTAAATATTGATAGTTATGTTTATTCATTAGTTTTTTCATTTATATTTGGTTTGATACTTATATTGAAAAAAAAAGATAAAGTAAAAATTACCATTTATCAGAAAATTGTAACAGTTATAACTGGTTATTTGATTTTACCAGTTTTTTTGTCAGTACCTTATTATCTAAGTATATATAATATAACATTTATTAATGCTTATTTTGAAGCAGTATCAGGTTTTACTTCAACAGGTTTTACTATCTTTGAAAATATTAAACATCTTGATGCAAGTTTAATTTTATGGAGATCTTCATCTCAATGGGTAGGTGGTTTATATTTTTTATTCTCAATTATACTTTTAATTGATATTTTTGATACTAACTTAAAAAAATCACTAACTAATTATTTATCATTTAACTCTTCTGATACTTTTAAACAATCTCTTAAAATATTAATTTTATATTTTTTATTAACGCTAGGAATATTCTTAATGCTAAATTTCTTTAATATACGTTTTTTTGACTCATTTAATTTAGCTTTGACTATCATTTCTTCTGGTGGTTTTTTACCAACTAATAATTTAGAAAATATTATCAATTCAAAAACAAAAGAAATTGTATTGTCTTTTATGATGTTAATTTCATTTTTTAGTTTATTTTTAAGTTATAATTTAATTAATTTTAAAAATAAAAATGTTAATTTTTTTCAAGAAGATTTTTATTTATTAATATACTTGATTTTTTTAATAGCAATGTTTTATGTTTTTTTTAATTCTGAGTTTAATTTTAGTAGAATATTTTTATCATTAACAAGCAGTATTTCTAATATAGGAATATCAACAAGTAAAAATTATGATAATAACAATTTTGTTTTTTTAATTATAACGATAATAGGAGGATCTTTTTTTTCAACTAGCTCAGGAATAAGATTTGTTAAACTTTACTCACTTTTTAAATTTTCAATTAATGAGCTTATTTCCCACGCTAAACCTATGAATGTTTATATAAATAAATTACAATTTTCTAATTCAATATTTAGCAATAATGAAGTAAATAAAATTTTTATTTCAGTTTTAATTTTTATATTGTCTTTAATTATTTTATCTTCAATATTAACTATTTCAGGTATTGATTTCGAAAGTGCTTTTAAACTAGCCATTTTGACATTAATGAATACAGTTAATTCAAGTATACATGGGTTATCCTTATTTAATTTTGAAGAATTACACTATTTTACTAAGTATTTCTTAATAATATTTATGATTATCGGAAGAGTTGAATTATTAACATTGTTAATTATTTTAAATAAATTTCTTTTTAAAATATAAATTAATATTATAAAGAAATAAAATAGGCGCTCTTAGCTCAGCTGGATAGAGCATCGGTTTTCTAAACCGAGGGTCGAAGGTTCGAATCCTTCAGAGCGCGCCATTAATGATAGTTTTAATTTAAGATTTTTATTTTTTAATGAAAATATAATTATAAGTATTACTAAATTTACTTGTTTTATCAAATAAATGTTCATTATGTTTTTTATGAAGGATTTTAAAATTATTTTTATTCATAATTTTTAAAACACTATTGTACTGTTCTTGATAATCTTCATTTATTTCAATAGATAAACTTACAAGATTTTTATGATTTAAAAATTTGTCAGCTCCAAGTAAAATTAAATGTTCTATTCCATCAACATCAATTTTAATATAATTGGGAATATTTATTATTTTATTTTCTAATAAATCATTAATGTTAGTGCCAAAAACATTATATTTCATTTCGGGTAAAAAATTTTTACCTTCATAATCAGTATTTAAGCCATAATTATTATGTGAACCACCTTCTTCAAATTCCCCTTCATTCATCATCAGAAATTGGTTTTTTTTATCTATAAGTGGAAAGGTTATAACTTTAATTCTATCTTCTAATTTATTAATAGATATATTTCTTGTGAGTACTCTTAAGTTACTAGTTGAAGGTTCAAAACTTATAATTTCAGCATTATCATGTTTCATTGCTGTATATATTGAGAATGTACCAATATTAGATCCTATATCCCACATAGAAAACTTTTTTGAATTATCAAAACTATTTATCCAGTCAATAGTTTCAGGTTCTTTTGTTAGAAAATTATTTACTCTCCATTCTGTGTAGTGATTTGGAATAAAAAAAATAGTTTTTTTATTTAAAATATCAATTTTAATATATGATTCTTGGTGGATGAATTGTTTAAACCAATGTAAAAAACTTTTTTTAAAAGTTAAAATTGTAATTCGATCAAGAATTTTAAAAATAAGAAATAGAAAATATGAAATCTTTTTAAACATAATTAACTGTGATGAACATCAATAAAATCATTTTTATAACTAAAAACAACAGGTCGAAGAAAATAGCAATTTGATTTAAAGCTAATAATAGTTTCTTTTTCAATATTAATCATTAACGCACATCTTTTTTTAAGTGTATAGCTCATATTGCCAATATTAATAGAAATATTTTTTGATGTTGGATTTGTAAAGATAAGTTCACTTTTGTCAAAATTATCAAAATTTTTTTGAATTGTATAATTTTGATTTGCCAAAAAAGATGTTTGGATTATGTCATTTTTTTTACTATCTAAACCAGAGACATTCTTATAACTTGCATATGTGTTGCCATGCATAAAAGAAAATAAATTATTATTTTTTGAATAACCTAAATAACATCTATTTGAAATTATTGTTTCATCATTTAAGTTTTGATCTGTATAATGATAAATATAAAAAATTCCAAAGTCCTCCAACCCATTAAAGAAACTTTTATCAATAATTAATTCGTTTGATAAATTTAGTTTATCAATTCTTAATTTTTTTATGAACTGATTATCTTTGGAATAAAAAATAACTTCAACAACTGAATTAGGAATTTTATAATAAATATTAAATATATCAGTATATTTAAATTTTGTTTGAAAATTGTTATCTGTTCTCCAAATAAAAGCATCACTAACACTAGAGTTTTTAATTTTGCTAATATTAAAGATAAGAGGCTTTAAATTGAATTTATTTCGTAGATAAATACCCAAGTTACTATTTGCAATTTTTTTAATTAACAATTTCATTAATTTCCTTTTTTAATTCAGTTACTTTTTTAAATTTGTTATCACTTAAAAAATAACTATGAGGTGGATGTGTATGTTCAAATGAAATATGTTTGTTTTTTACAGATACAAACATTGGTATCCCAAGGTAGTGATCTGTATAAAAAAAAATTTCTGGTCTTATTAAGGAATTTTTTAATTCAATTAAATTTGTATAATTTGTTTTTAATTCAACTTTCTCCTCGATAGATTTATTTTTAATATTTACGAAGTAAGCATAAAAAGTTTTGTTAATAGGAAATTCATAAATATTTTTTAAAAATATAAAATTTTTCTCAGCATCAATGTTTGCCAATGTATTAACCTGAGTTAAAATTGATCCTTTTTTGTTAACCATTGAAAATGGATACTCAGATTGATAAGATGAGAAACCACCATTTTTAATTATTAATTTTAAATTAGCTCTAAATGCAGGAATAGTATCTGTATAATTATTAAAATTTATTAATTTTTTTTTATCAAATAATTTAAAATCATCATCATTTGCTAAGAAGAATATTTTATGACTATCTGTAATATTACTATTAATTTTAAAAAAAAATTTATCATTTTTTATTTCATTTACTTTTTCTATCTTCCAAGAATTATTTTCAATTTCAGCTTGAAAAAGTTCAATTTCAGTATTTTTTTTTCCATTATTTTGAAAAATAGGTATCTGTAATTCTGACTTAAAATCCAAACTATTAATACCGAAGAAAAAATTCATTTTTTTTTATTGTTAATGAGTATTTAAATATATTAGAAATAAATTTATATCCAGATTTTTTGATAATAATTTAGCATTATTTATCAATAATAATTATTTTTTAATTAAACTATAAAATATTAATTATTTTAAAAGTTTAATTTTAGCTATTGAGCCGATATCTGGCAAATTAATGATTTTTTTTTGAAGGTTTTTTTTATTTACTATTCCTATTTTAGTTGTACTAGATTTTCTCTTATCTCTAGGCAAATCATCACTTAACCCAATATAAAAATTATTTAAATCATAAGTAAAACCTCTAACAAACTTATTTCTAAAAAATATTTTATTATTATTTGCTACAAAAATTGAGTTTTCACTGTTTGATATATACAATGAATTATTTATGAACTCTATATCATGAGCGCCAGATAGAGAAAATTTAGTATCAACTATTTCTTGAAAATTCCACTTATTATCAAATCTACATAACTGACTTGGTATCTTAGTTTTTTTGGTCCAATTATGATAAAGAACAAATATATTATTTTTATGAAAAAAAATTTCATTAATATGCAAAAATGGATATATAATTTTTGGTTTTATTCTTTCAATAAATTTTAATGAATTATACTGAATTTTAAATTTTATTATTTCGTTAACGTCATATCTCCAAGTTGAGTTAACTAAATAAAGATAATTATTATTTATTGTAATACCATGTAAACTTTGTTCTGAGATTTTATATTCAATTTTTAAATCTGTTATTTTTTTATGTTTAAAATTAAAAGAAACAATACCACCTTCGCTAAAATTAGATCCTGTGCAAGAAGTAAAAAATTTATTTTTGGAACTTGCTATAGCAAAAAATCCATTATTATTTCCCATAATCTGATAAAGATGTCCATTTTTTAAATGATAAAAACCTTTATTTGTTGTTATAAAAAATTCTTTTTTTTTTAACAAATTGGATTTTATAGTTTTTACAAAATTATTATTTTCATTTAAGTTTAAATTTAGCTTATTTGATTTTTTTATATCGTATATAGATCTTCCTAGATTTTTTTTAACTTTTTCTTTTAATTGTCTAAGTATTGATTTATTTTCAAAAATTGTAACTTTAACTAGTTCTGTTGGAGAAAAGCCTAAATCTTTTTTTTTTTATTTTTATTCACTAAATTTAATGATTTAATTTAATTTATTTTTTGAGTATTATTATATAGTAATTTAAATGACAAGACCTGTTCTTACAAGAAATCAAATCAAACAATACAATAAAAATGGAGTTTTGGTATTAAGAGATATATTTAAACCCTGGATTAAATCTTTAAGAGTTGGTTTTAACAAAGCTCTAGATAAACCTAGTATAAATTCTAGAGAAAATATATCATTAAAAGATCAAGGAAGATTTTTTGAGGATTATTGTAATTGGAAAAGAATTAAAGAATTTAAAAATTGCATTAAATATTCACCAGCAGCTCAAATACTCGCTGAAGCCACAGGCTCAAAGTTTATTCAAATATTTCACGAACATATATTTATGAAAGATCCATCAACTACGATGTCAACACCATGGCATCAGGATATGCCATATTACTGTTTAAAAGGTAATATCACAGGAAGTTATTGGATACCTCTAGATAAAATAGATAAAAAAAATTCTTTAAAATTAATATTAGGCTCTCACAAATGGAAAAAATTATTAAAGCCTACAAAATGGTCTAACAATAAATCATGGTATAAAAGGGATGGTGGATTTATGAATTTACCATCAATAGATAAAATTAAAAAAAAAATATTTGTACCTAGGCTTAAATTAGGAGATGCAATATTGTTTAATTTTAAAATTGTCCATTCTTCTCCTGGTAATACATTGGCTAAATCTAGAAGGGCTTTTTCAATGAGATTTATTGGTGACGATGTTCGTTTTTATAAACGAAGTGGAGAAACATCTCCTCCATTTAAAAATATAAAACTTAAAAATGGTGACATGATGAGAAAAGATTGGTTTCCAATTATTTGGAAAAATTAGATCTAGTTAGAAAAACCATATTTTCTAAGTCTAACATCTCCAGTTCTTGCGTGTGCTTCCATTCCTTCATACCTTGAAATTCTAGCACATGCTGCACCGACTTCTTTAGTAGATTCTTTTGTCATTCTTTGAAAACTTAAAGTTTTTATAAATTTACCAACAAACAACCCTCCAGTGTATCTACCAGCACCTTTAGTTGGTAATATATGATTTGTTCCTGAGCATTTATCACCATAGGCTACTGTAGTTTCTTCACCTATAAATAAAGATCCATAATTTTTTAGGTTATCATGAAACCATTGTAAATTTTTAGTCTGTACTTCTAAATGTTCTGGTGCATATTCATCACTAATTTTAACTATTTCTTCAATTGAATCACAAAGTATTACTTCACCATAATCTCTCCATGCTGCTTTTGAATTTTCTTTAGGAAGATCTGGTAAGTCTTCAATTAACTCTGGAACTCTTTTAATAACATATTCGGCTAGTTTTTTACTTGTCGTAAATAACCAAGCTGGTGAATTATAACCATGTTCTGCTTGACCAACTAAATCAAAAGCTACTAACTCTGGATCTGCAGTTTCATCAGCGATGACAGCGATTTCTGTTGGTCCTGCAAATAAATCAATTCCAACTTTACCAAAAAGAATTCTTTTTGCTTCAGCAACAAATTGATTTCCTGGACCAACTAAAATATCTGCTGGAGCGTTTCCAAACAAACCGTTTGTCATTGCAGCTATAGCTTGAACTCCACCTAAATTCATAATGATATCAGCACCACATAAATTTGCAGTATATACTATAGCCGGATGAACACCCACTTCGCGTTTTGGTGAACTACAAACAATAATATTTTTAACACCTGCAACTTTTGCTGTAGTAACACTCATAACCGCAGATGCTATATGAGCATATCTTCCTGCTGGAACATAACAACCTGCAGTATTCACAGGTATTAATTTTTGTCCTGCATATAATCCTTCGGACAATTCTACTTCAAAATCTTGACCATAATTTTTTAATTGTGCTTCTGCAAATTTTCTTACTCTTTCATGAGAAAATTGTATATCGTCTTTAGTTTTTTGATCTAAATTATTTTCAATTTCTTGAATTTTTTCTTTAGAAATAACTACATCACCTTCATATTTATCAAATTTTTTAGAATATTCTTTGCAGCCATCCTCTTTTGTTTTTTCAATATTTTTAAGAATATTTTCAACTATATCTCTAGTTTTACTATCATCTGTTGAAGATGTTTTTGGTGATTTTTTTAAATATGTAATTGTCATAAAAAAGTTTTTTATCTTATTAAATTTATTGTTAAAACGTTTCTTTAAAATAATATTTTATTTAAATACTACATATAGTTATATCAAATAATTTTAAAGCTAAATATTGATATTAATCATTTGTCGCGATCTTATATTTCTTGAAGATAAAGTCAATTCAATGATAATTAAAACAATTCAAATATAATTTGAATTATTTGTTAACAAATAAATAAAGGGAAGAAATATGTTTAAATATGTAAAACAATTAACTTCTTTAGTTGCTGTATTAGCTATTCTGTTTACTTTTACAACAGAAACTATGGCAGCTAAGAAATCTAAAACACTTAAAAACACTCAAAAAAAGGGTTTTGTAAGATGTGGAGTATCTCAAGGTCTTCCAGGATTTTCTAAT
>MDSV01244611.1_pt1 | contig 13148 bp, 9 predicted proteins | sample 810851 | NCBI WGS metagenome assembly MDSV01 (sample SAMN05326640, study PRJNA326480) | marine metagenome | isolation source: seawater | place: Atlantic Ocean: North East | collected 2012 | reverse complement strand
GTTGTTGCTACTGGTGGTACTGGAGGCCATGTTTTCCCTGCATATGGGTTGGCTAAACACTTTATTGACAATCAAGTTAATGTGAAAATTATTTCAGACAAAAGAGGCTTGAGATATTTGAAAGAATATAAAGATTTAAAAATTACTAAAATAATATCTTCGACTATTTTTAAAAAAAATATATTTGAGACATTATTTTCAATACTAATTATTTTTTATTCTATAATTAGATCTTTATTATTTTTATCAATTAACAGACCAAATTTGGTTTTTGGCATGGGAGGGTACTCTTCTTTTCCTGTATGTTTGGCAGCAAAATTAATCGGGATTCCATTTATCATTTATGAAAATAATCTACATATAGGAAAAGCTAATAGATATTTATTACCATTTGCAAAAAAATTATTTGTTTCTTATAAAGAATTACAAGGAGTTCCAGAAAAATATAAAAAAAAAGTTAGTGAAATAGGAAATATAATTCGAAAAGAAATATTAAATTTTCATGCTAAGCTGGATCATGTTGAAAATCTTGATAAATTAAATATTTTAATTTTAGGAGGAAGTCAAGCAGCAAAAATTTTCGCAGAAAAACTTCCAGAAATTTTCCAAGAATGTAATAAATCTAAAATATCTTTAAAAATTTATCAGCAATGTTTGCCTGAACAAAATAAATTTTTATCTTCATTGTATTCAAATTCAAATATAGATTTTGAAATTTTTAATTTTAGCAACAATCTTTTAGATTATTTTTCTAAGATAAATTTAGCAATTACACGCTCCGGATCGTCTATGTTAGCAGAATTGCTTAATGCAAAAATACCTTTTATTTCAGTTCCATTGCCAACATCTATAGATAATCATCAATTAAAAAATGCTATTTATTATGAAAAAAAAGGGTATAGCTATTTAGTTGAAGAACAAGATTTAAACACAAAATTATTTAAATTAATAAAAAAAATCAGTGAAAATAAGTCACTATTAAATGAAATAAAAAGGAAACAAAGACAACATTCTGACAAATCAGTTTATCAAAATATTAATGAGCAAATTAAGAATTTAATATAAATGAAAAACATTAGTATAGGACAAAAAGAAATTATTCATTTCATAGGCATAGGTGGCATAGGTATGAGTGGCTTAGCTCAAGTTATGAAAAATATGGGTTTTAAAATTCGGGGAAGTGATATAAATAAAAATAAAAGTACATATAGTTGCACCAAAGCAGGTATTAAAGTTTTCAAGGGACATGCTAAAAAAAATATAAAAAATGCTACAATCATTGTTAAGTCTTCTGCCATAAAAAATAATAATGAAGAAATAAAAGAGGCCAAGAAAAGAAAAATTCCAATTTATTCAAGAGCAGAAGTTTTGGCTAATATTGTTTCCCTTAAAAAGAACATAATAATTACAGGTTCTCATGGAAAAACTACAACAACATCTTTAGTAGCAAAGATTCTATCTGATCAAAAATTAGACCCCACAATTATTAATGGAGGCGTAATTAATTCCCTCAATAGTAATGCAAAATTAGGAAAAGGTGAATGGGCAATTTTAGAAGCCGATGAATCAGATGGGAGTTTTTTAAAGTTACCAATTAATTATTCAATTGTAACTAATATTGATTTGGAGCATATAGATTATTATAAAAATTATAAGAATTTAGAGAACGCATTCATTGAATTTATAAACAAGACCCCACCAATTGGTAAGTCTTTAATTTGTATTGATAATAAAAATATTAATAAAATTTTAAAAAGAATTAAAAATAAAAATATACTAACGTATGGATTCAACAAAAGAGCTAATTACAGAGTAAGCAATGCAAGATATAAAGTTAATTATTCGCTTTTTGATTTACATTATAAAAGTATAAATAATATCAAAACAATTATTAAAGATATCAATCTAAGATTAATCGGAGAACACAATGTTCTTAATTCAGCAGCAGCAGTTGCAGTTTGTTTAAATCTTGGAGTAAAAATTAACACAATTAAAAAAGCTTTAAAAAACTTTTCTGGAGTCCAAAGAAGAATGACAAAGATATTCACTAAAAATAAAAATGATTTTTATGATGATTATGCTCACCATCCAACAGAAATCTCCTCAATCTTAGAAGGAGTTAGAAAAGTTTATAACAAAAGGAAAATTATAACTGTTTTTGAACCTCATCGATATTCTAGAGTTTTGTCTCTCAAGGAAGCTTTTTCTAAATCATTTATAAAATCAGACTTAGTTTTAATTTGCCCTATGTACGCAGCAGGCGAGAAGAAGAATTTGAGTTTTAACTTATTTAATTTTGCAAAAAACATATCTAAAAATTCCAAGATTCAAGTTGTGCTTGTTAAGAATCAAATAGAACTTTCTAATTATTTAAGAAAAAATTTAATTAGTAATGAAATTATAATTGGTATGGGCGCAGGTTCGATTTCCCAATGGATGAGAGAATTGAAATTTAGTTTATGATTTTAAATATAAAGCATTTACAAAAAAAATTTGGTAAAAATTTAATTATTAAAGAAAATTTATCAAAATACAGTTGGTTTAATTTAGGTGGCCCAGCAGATATTTTTTTTAGACCAGAAAATAAAGATCAGCTGATTACATTTTTAAGTGAAATAAAAGATTATAATTATCAGACAAACATTTTAGGAGCAGGTTCAAATACTTTAATAAGGGACTTAGGTGTAAAAGGTGTAGTAATTAAATTAAGCTCAAAATTTACTGACATTACGTTACTCACAAAAGACACAATAAAAGTTGGTGCAGCAACATTAGATAGAAAAGTCTCAGATTTTGCAAAAGACAATGGTATTAGCAATATGGAATTTTTATCTTGTATTCCTGGCTCTATAGGGGGAGCAATTACAATGAACAGCGGATGTTATGGTTCAGATATTTCACAAATTTTATTATCTATCAAAGTAATAGATGACAAAGGAAATGAAAAAGAAATAAGAAATGATGAAATTGAATTTTACTACAGAGGAACAAATCTTCCTAAAAATTATATAATATTATCTGCAATACTTAAGGGATCAGTTTCATCGAAACAGTTGATTGAAGAAAAACAAAAAATATTAATTCAAAAAAAAAAAGAGTCTCAACCGAGTCAAATTAAAACTGGAGGCAGCACATTCAAGAATAATGATAAAAAAAAAGCCTGGGTCTTAATTAAAGAGTCTGGTTGTGATAAATTTACAGTAGGAGACGCAAAGATTTCTGAAAAACACTGTAATTTTTTTATAAATGATGGAAAAGCTAAAGCTTCGGATATAGAAAAACTAATAAATAAAGTAAAAAAAGAAGTGTACAATAAAACTGGAGTTAATCTTGAATTAGAGATTAAAATTATTGGTAATGAAGAATAAAAAAGTTTTAGTCGTTCTTGGGGGGATCTCAGGTGAAAGAGAGATTAGCCTAGATAGCGGAAAAGCATGCTTTAAAGCTTTGAAGAAAATGGGATACAACGTATCAACATATGATCCTAAAAAAAAACCTCTCAATTTAATCGATAGGACCAAAACTGATGTAATATTTAATGCTCTTCATGGAAAAGATGGTGAAGATGGAGTTGCTCAAAGTTATTTTGAATACTTAAGAATTCCTTATACTCACTCAGGAGTAATCAGTTCGTACAATTCTATGAACAAGGTGATTTCAAAAGAGTTTTTTAAAAAGAATAAGATTAAATCACCAAAATATTTTGTAATTGAAAGAGCTGAGTTTAGTAGAATCAAATTAAAAAAATCTATTAAAAAAAAAAAAATTAAATTTCCAATTGTAGTTAAACCCATAAACGAAGGATCTAGCATTGGAGTAAAGATATGTAAAAATATTCTTGATCTTAATAAATTTACAAAATTTCTTTTTAAAAAATATTCAGAATTAATTTTTGAGTCTTATATTGGTGGTCAAGAAATCCAAGTAGCTGTTATTAATGGTTCTCCATTGGGTGCAATTGAACTTAAGCCTAGACGACAATTTTACGACTATAAAGCGAAGTATTTAAAATCAGCAAAAACTAAACATATAATGCCAGCTAATTTAAGCAAAGATAAGTATAACAAGGTTCTTAAAATTGCAAAAAAAGCTCACCAAGTTTTAGGATGCAAAGGTATAACGAGGTCAGATTTCAAATTTTTTAAAAATAAATTTTATCTTTTAGAAATTAATACACAGCCGGGTATGACTAGTTTATCTTTAGTTCCAGAAATAGCTAATTATAGAGGAATATCTTTTCAGAATTTAGTAGAAAAAATATTGCTCAACGCCAGTTTAAATAGATGAAAAAATCAATTTTTGGTCTGATTATATTGCTTATTCTATTAACCACTTATACTCCAAAGTTTGACCCTATATTGAAATCAAATTTTAATATTAAAAAAATAAATATTGAAAATAATTCAATTTTAAGATCGGAAGAAATTAGAAGAATGATAAAGTTTTTATATGATGATAGTATATTTTTTTTGAATATACAACAAGTCGAAGAAAGTTTAAAAAGAGAAACCTTTATTGAAAGTTTTAGTATCAAAAAAATATATCCTAATACACTAACAGTAATTATTACAGAGAAGAAACCTATTGCAATTTTACTTAATAAAAAAAAAAAATTTTACGTTTCTAGTAAAGGAGATATTATTAACTTTAAACATTTAGAAAAATATAAGAATTTACCAACAGTATTTGGTAATGGAAAAAAATTTTACTATTTATATAAAGATTTAGAAAGTATAAAGTTTCCAATTGAAAAAATAAAATCATATTATTTTTTTCAATCTGGAAGATGGGATTTGATTATGTACGATGACAAAGTAATTAAATTGCCAACAAAAAATTACTTATTTAGTTTAAAAAATTTTATGCAATCAAAAAAAACCAGTAACTTTAATAATTATAAGATATTTGATTACCGGATAAAAGATCAACTAATTTTAAATTAATGTATGCAAACAGATACCCCAGTTCTTTTCATTGAAATTAATGACTTAAATTATATTTTTGTAGTTTGTGTATACGACGAAAGTCAAAAACTAAAAATTATAGAAAAAATACTAACTCCTTCTGAAGGAGTTGACAGAAATAAAATTACAAACATTGATAAAGCATCTGAAACAATTAAAAAGAATATTGTAGCAATTGAAAAAAAAATAAATCATGTTTTTAAAGAAGTAATATTGATAATAGAAAATTTTGATTATTCTTGTATAAATGTTTCTGGTTTTAAAAAACTAAATGGATCTCAACTCTTAAAGGAAAATATTTCTTATATTTTAAACTCACTAAAATTATCTATTACAGAAAACGAAAAACAAAAAACAATTTTACATATTTTTAATTCTAAAAATGTTTTAGATGGTATTAATGTTGAAAATTTACCAATTGGTCTTTTTGGAGATTTTTATAATCACGAACTGACATTCTTTTTAATTCAAGACAACGATCTAAAAAACATCAAAAAGATCTTTAGCAAAAATCATTTAAATGTAAGTAAGATAATTTTAAAAGCTTTTAATGAAGGAACACAATTAATAGACGAGAATAATAAAAATGAAACTTTTTTTAAAATTAAGATAAGAAGTGATGATTCAGAGATTATTTTTTTTGAACAATCTTCTTTTAAATATTCAGAACGTTTTAATTTTGGGACTAATATAATTTATAAGGATATTGAAAAAATATGTTCTATTAAGCATGAAGTGATAGAAAACTTTTTTTCAGAAAATCTTCATAATGATAAATATTTCGATGATAAAGAACTTCTAGAGGAAAAATATTTTTTAGGAAATAGTTACAGGAAAATAAGAAAAAAATTAATTATTGATGTAGCTTCAGCAAGAATTGATGAGATTATAAGTATTATTTTACATGAAAATATTAATTTAAAATCTTTTAAAGTAAAGACTAAAAAAGTTTATATAAATATTCAAAACAAAATTATATTTAGTTTTTTTAAAGAAAATTTTAGATCTTATTTTTTTAAAAAAAATAATTTTGATTCCCAGTTTATTGATGATTTTCATATAGATAATTCCTTTATTAATGTGGCTAATTTATCAACATTTGGATGGAAGAAAGAGGCTATACCTATTATTCAAACTAAAAACTCTTTAATAACTAGGATTTTTAAGTCTATATTTGGTTAGTTAGCTGTTATTTTTTGAAACATTTGTTGTTTTAATTACTTAGTTTCAATTATGTATAAACCAGTGATGCAAGAATTCTATCAACAAACAATAAATAAAACAGTTACTTTTGAAGGTATCGGTCTTCACTCAGGAAAAATCTCTAAGGTGAGAGTTACATCAGCAGACAACGATCAAGGAATTATCTTTAAAAGAACTGATTTAAAAGAAAAAAATATTATTAAAGCTAATTATAGCAATGTATCTTCAGCAAAACTTTCGACCACATTAGAAAATACTTTTGGAACTAAAATTTCTACTGTAGAACACTTGCTTTCTGCCTTTTACATCGCAGGAATAGACAATGCTATAGTAGAAGTTAATAATGAAGAAATTCCAATAATGGATGGATCTGCTAAAGATTTTATAAAAATACTAGATAGAGCTGGAAACAAAACACTAAATAAAAAAAGAAAGTTCTTAAAAATTTTAAACAAAGTAGATGTTAATGAAAATGGAAAGACTCTTTCGATAGAACCAAATAACTTTGGGTTTGAAGTAGAGTTTGAATTAAATTATTCAAACCATATTATAGGAAATCAAAAAAATACTGTAAATTTTTTTAATGATGATCTAGAAGATATTTATTCTTCAAGAACTTTTTGTTTATTTGAAGATATACAAGAAATAAAAAAATGTGGTTTAGCACAAGGTGGTTCTCTTGAAAATGCAATTGTAGTAGACGGGGAAAAAGTAATAAATGAAAATGGTTTGAGAAATGAAAAAGAATTTGTAAATCATAAAATTTTAGATTTAGCTGGAGATTTTTCATTGTCAGGATATAGAATTTTAGGGAAAGTAAAATGTTATGAGGGGGGACATAAACTATCGAATATGTTTTTAAGAAAACTATTAAAATCAAAATCTTCTTATACAACGATCGAGCTAAATAACATTGATTCTTCAGAGAGATCGAAAGTTAATCAAGCTATTAAATTAGCGGTTAACGCTTAATATCATTAAAATTTACCATTCTATTTTAATTTGCTATTAATCAGCATATGTTGCAAAAATTTTTTTTAACTTTTTTAATATTTTTTTTATTACAGTCGTGTTCTAAAAAAGAATTAGAATATGAATTTACTGATAAAAAAGAAAACCCATACACTTTATATGAAGAAGGTTACAGTGCATTTGAAAAAGGAGATTATTTTTTTGCTGAAAAAAAATTTTCTGAAGCTGAATTAAATTTTGAAAATATTGACCTTGCAGCTAAATCAGCAATAATGTCTAGTTATTCTCTGTATGGAATAAATCTCTACACTAGAGCTTTAAACAATTTAGAAAGATATCTAAAAAAATACCCTGCAGATAAATATGTAATGTACGCGCATTACCTGATTGCAATTATTCACTATGAGCAAATATCAGATGAAAAAAAAGACCTTCAGCCTTTGATAGATGCTGGCATAAAGATAGATTTTTTTATGAAAAAATATCCTGATTCAGATTATTCTCTAGATTTAAAATTTAAAAAAGATTTGATTTTTAATCAACTTGCTGCAAAAGAATTATATGTGGCAAAATATTATATTTCCACTCAAAAATGGGTTCCGGCAATTAAAAGATTAAAAGTTATAGTAAAAGATTATGATAAAACTATATTTATTGAAGAGGCACTTCACCGGTTAGTAGAGATTCATTATTATTTGGGACTTGAAAATGAAGCAAAAAAATATGCAAAAATTCTTGGTTATAATTATAATTCTAGCGAATGGTTTGAGCAGTCTTATAAGGTATTAAACAGAGATTATAAGCCAGTTAAAAAGATAGAGCCTACAAAAGATGAAAGTTTTTTGAAAAAAATTCTTAAAAAGATAAAATAGCTGAAATGGATGAAAAGACAAAAATAATCAATAAATATAAAAAGAAAATTAATCTTTTAAAAAAAAATAATAGATTGTATTTTAAAGATGACAATCCATCAATAACTGATTCAGAATATGATAGTTTAAAAAAAGAAATTTTTGATCTAGAAAAGAAAAATATCTTTTTAAAAAAACTAGGTCTATCTAAGAAAATAGTTGGTTCAGCTCCTTCAAATAAGTTTAAAAAAATTAAACATTTAAAACCAATGTTATCATTATCAAATGCTTTTGACAAAAATGATATGAAAGACTTTTTAAGTAAAATTAGTAATTTTTTAAATGTTAAAAATGAAAATATTGAACTTTCTTCTGAACCAAAAATAGATGGTATTTCTGCAACTCTAATCTATGAAAATGGAATTTTAACAAAAGGACTATCTAGAGGAGATGGTATAATTGGAGAAGATATTTTAGAGAATCTAAAAACTATCAATGAAATTCCAAAGTCAATAAAAGGAAATAATGTTCCTTCTATATTTGAAATTCGAGGAGAGGTATACATTGGAAAAAAAGATTTCAACAAAATAAAAGGAAATTTTGCTAACCCAAGAAATGCTGCAGGAGGATCGCTTAGACAAAAAGATCCAAAAGAAACATCTAAAATACCCCTAAAATATTTTGCTTATGGATTTGGAGCTGTAGAACCAATGACATTCGTTACTCAATCAGAATTCTTAGAAAAAATAAAAAGTTGGGGGTTTTCTATTAATCCATTAGGTAAAGTAGTTAATAATTTAAATGAAATTCAATCTAGGCATTCATATATAGACACAGTAAGGTCCTCATTAGATTATGATATTGACGGATTAGTTTATAAAGTCAACGATCTAAAATTACAATCTAGGCTGGGTAACACTTCAAATTCTCCACGTTGGGCTATTGCGTATAAATTTTCTGCTGAAAAAGCAATTACAAAAATTAAAGATATTGTTATACAAGTGGGCAGAACTGGAGCTATTACACCTGTCGCAAAAGTAGAACCAGTTACTGTTGGAGGTGTTGTTGTTTCGAATGCAACTTTACATAATGAAGATGAAATTAAAAGGAAAGACATTAGAATAGGTGATACGATTGAAATTCAAAGAGCAGGGGATGTAATTCCCCAAGTCATTTCTGTAGACTCATCTAAAAGAAATCAAAGTAGTAAAAAATATATTTTTCCTGAAAAATGTTTATGCGGGGCTATCACTCAAAAAGAAATAAATGAGTCTACGAAAAAAGAAGATGCTGTCAGACGATGTTTAAAAGGCTATGATTGTGATTATATAGCAAGAGAAAAACTAAAGCATATAGTATCTAAAGAAGCTTTTAATATCGACGGTCTTGGCAAAAAAGTAATAGATCAATTCTGGGATTTAAAATTAATTAGAAAGCCATCAGATATTTTTAAAATAGATTATAAAGAAATTGAAAATTTAGAGGGATGGGGAAAGTTGTCAATTAGTAATCTAAAAGAAGCGATTGAAAAGTCAAAGATTATTGAATTAGACAGATTTATTTTTTCAATTGGAATAAGGCATATAGGACAAGAAAATGCAAAAATTTTATCAAGTTTTTTTAAATCTATTAATAAATTTTCAAACTTAAGTGACGAAAAAAATAGAAAAAAAATCTTAAAGAACTTAATTGATCTTGATGGAATTGGTCAAATTCAAATTCACTCAATAAATAACTTTTTTTCAAATAATAAAAATATTGAGATTATGGAAAAATTAATCAAAAATTTAAAAATAAAAGACGCGAAAGTTCAAAATAAAAAAGGAAAATTTTCGAATAAAACTATCATGTTTACTGGTGGATTTGAAAAGATGAGTAGATCTGAAGCAAAATCTTTAGTTGAAAATAATGGAGGAAAAGTTCTAGGAACAATCTCAAAAAAGCTAAATATTTTGGTCATAGGTAATTCTAAACCAACCAAAAAAAAAATTGAAAAAGCAAAACAATTAAATATTAAAACTGTTCAAGAAAACGACTGGTATAAAATTTTAAATCTTTGAGCAAGCTTGTTTTAAATTCAATAATTCAGATTTATTCATATATCCTTTAAGATTACTAAAAACCTCATAATGATATTTATTGAGCCAGCGAATTTCATTTTTTTTAAGAATATTTTTATTAATTAAAGATTTGTCTATTGGAGCCATTGTTAAATTATCAAATGAATAAACTTTTTTATTTTTTTTTACTCTAATAAGATTTTCAATTCTTATCCCGAATTCTCCATTTTTATAATACCCAGGTTCATTAGAAAGTATCATTCCTTCTTTTAATTTTACTTTATTATTTTTTGATATTGCGTGTGGTCCTTCATGAACATTTAAGAAGTATCCGACTCCATGACCTGTTCCATGTGGATAGTCTAAATTAACTTCTTTTAAAGGTTTTCTTGCAACTCTATCAATTTGAGCACCAGAAGTATTAGATTTTATTTTATAACTTGCTACGGCAATATGACCTCTTAAAACTCTAGTAAAAATATTTTTAATTCTATTACTATTGTTATTAAGAGAAATTGTTCGAGTAACATCTGTTGTTCCAAAATTATATTGACCCCCAGAGTCTACTAAATAAATATCGCCGTTTTTAAGTTTTCTATTGGTTTTTTTTGAAGCCTTATAATGAATAATTGCACCATTAGGGCCGGAACTTGATATTGTTGGGAAACTTAAAAATTTAAAATTTTTATTTTTTTTTCTAAATTCCAATAATTTTTTTTGCGCACTTATTTCATTAATGATTTGCTTTCTATAATTTTTTTTTAGCCAAAATAAAAATTTAGTTAATGCTACACCATCATAAATATGAGATTTTATAGTATTTTTGATTTCTATTTTAGATTTTATAGATTTTAAAAAATATATTGGGTCTAGAAATTCAACAATTCTATTATTTTTTTTTAGAAGATTTTGGAAATAAATCGAACAAGATGAAGAGTCTATTAAAATTTTCTTATTTTTAATGTTTCCAAGATGAAAATCGGTAAATTTTATATCTATGAACTTAATATTCTTAAATTTTTTTTTAAAGGAATAATCAATTTTATTTAAATCACAAAATAAGTTGATCTTTTTATTTGAGTCCAAAGTTAAGTAAGCATTAGGAATGGGTGTAAATTCTGAATCTTTACCTCTTACATTCAAAAGCCATGCAATATTCTCACTTGCTGAGATAAATTGAAAATCAATTTTTTTTTTATTTAATAATTTAAACAATTTATTAATTTTATATCTATAATTTTGACCTTCAGCTTTTTTTGGTAAAATATAAAATTTTTCTACATTGATATTTTCTTTTTTAATCCACAATTTATCAATTAAATTTTGGTTAATAGATAGTAATTTACAATTAGTTTTTTGAAAAAATATATTTAAAGTTTTTTGAGTATACAACCTAGGATCAAAACCAATTCTTAATTTTTTATTTTTTAGAATATCCGATGGAAATTTATTGGGGATCGTGATAATATTAAATAATTCTTTACTTTGCATTTTGGCTTGAAGCGTGTATCTCCCATCAACAAATAGATAATTTTTATTTTTTAGGATTAAAGCAAAACCATAAGACCCAGTAAAATTACTAATAAACTTTAATCTATCTTTATTATCAGGTATGTATTCTCCAAAAAATTCATCATTTTTTGGTACAATGTATCCGTCCAAATTGTAAAAATTAAATAATCTTTTAAGTTTACTTATTTTTTCCATTTAAGTTCTTTATTTTTTTTATATCTGTTCCATCCAGGGCTTCTATATTCTTCATCAAACTCAATTGAGTTATCTTGATTAAATTCAAAATCATCAATTGTTTTATTTATATTTACTTCATTTTTTTCAACGCTATCGTCTGGAATTTCATTTATAAACCTAGAAGGCAAGGCATCCATCCAATCACCATGATAAGTTCTCTTCATAGCAAAAGATAAATATGCCTCTTGTTTTGCTCTAGTAATTCCGACATAAGCCAATCTTCTTTCTTCTTCTAAAGCAAAATCTCCTTTTTCTTCAAGAGATTTCTGGTGAGGAAACAATCCCTCTTCCCATCCAGGTAAAAAAACTACATCGAACTCTAATCCTTTTGCAGCGTGCATGGTCATTAGATTCACTTTGGCTCCTTCCCATTCCTGATCTATTGAAGTTGCTAACGCTACATGCTCTAAAAAATTTTGTAAGTTGTCGTAATCTTGCATGGCTCTTAACAGTTCTTTCAAATTTTCGAGTCGATTCTCATTTTCTAAATCTTTTTTATTTTTTAACATCGCTGAATATCCAGACTCATCTAAAACTAATTTTAATAGATCATAGTGTTTCATATTCATCGATTCCTTCCTCCATTTGTAAATCATATTAATTAATTGTTTTAATGCAGTTTTAATTTTGGGTTTAAATTCTCCTTTTTCTAAAATTTTTATTATAGAATCTTCTAAACAAAGTTTGTTTTGATTACCAAATAGATAAATTTGATTTAAAGTACTTTCACCAATACCTCTTTTTGGTGAACCAATCACTCTTTCTAAAGCTAAGTCGTCATATTTTTGATTAATAATTCTTAGGTAGGAAACTGCATCTTTTATTTCAGCTCTTTCATAAAACTTGATTCCACCCAGGACTCTATAACCTATGCCTACTTGCATAAACCTTTCTTCAAATTCCCTGGTTTGATAAATAGCTCTTACTAATATTGATACATGGTTAAGAGAATATTTTTTTTTCAGTTTATGCTCTATTATGTCACTAATTCCTTGAGCCTCCTCTTTTCCACTTTTATAACAATTCAATTTAACTAGCTCTCCTTGAGATGCCGATGACCATAATTTTTTTCCAACTCTATTAGAGTTGTTAGAAATAAGCGTAGAAGCAGTTTCAAGAATATTTTTTGTGGATCGATAATTTTGCTCTAACTTAAAGACTTTGCAATTTTTATAGATCTGATCAAAGGTTAAAAAATTTTTAATTTCAGCGCCTCTCCAGCTATAAATGGACTGATCATCATCACCTACGCAACAAATATTCTGTTTTTCATTAACTAATAAGTTTAACCATTTATTTTGAATAAAATTAGTATCTTGAAATTCATCGACCAGAATATATTTAAAGTT
>MDSV01175752.1_pt1 | contig 13148 bp, 17 predicted proteins | sample 810851 | NCBI WGS metagenome assembly MDSV01 (sample SAMN05326640, study PRJNA326480) | marine metagenome | isolation source: seawater | place: Atlantic Ocean: North East | collected 2012 | reverse complement strand
TTTCTACAGGATATATTTCTTCTTCGATAAAGCTTTTAACTTTAGCCCTAACTTTAGTCCAATCTCTTTTCATAGTGTTTTAATTTTTTGCGAATTCCCTTACAGCCTTCCAGACCCTTAAAATATTTCCATTAAGAATTTTGTCTATCTCATTTTCTGTGTATCCCCTTATAAGGAGTTCTTCAATTAAGTTAGGAAATTTTGAGACATCATTTATGTCTTCAGGCAATGGCACTTCTCCATCAAAATCTGAACCTAAACCAACATGATCAATGCCAACAAGATTTTTTACATGATCTATGTTATCTACTACGTTTTTTACAGTAACTTTCATATCTGGATTTGACTTTCTATCTGCAACAAAGTCTGATCCAAAACAAATTTGAATGACACCATTATTCTTCGCTAAAGCTATCAACATTTCATCGGAGACATTCCTTTCCCATCCAGGGGTGAAGTGTCTTAAAGAACTATGTGTGGCAAGAACAGGCGCCTTGCTAATTTCTAAAACTTTCATAAAAGCTTTATCCGACACATGAGAAATGTCTATCATTACTCCCTGTTTATTCATTTCTTCAACTACTTCGAACCCAAAAGGGCTTAGACCATCCTTCCATCTCTTGTTTTCGTCGTAAGAACTGTCAGATATATGATTACTTTTGGCATGAGCTAAAGTAATGTAATTTACTCCTAAATCAGCAAAATATTTTATATTTTCAAGCTTTCCTTCAATAGGTGCGCCGTTTTCAATTCCGTATGCTATTCCAACTAAGCTTTTATTTTTTTCTAAAACCTCTATGTCTGAAGGGCTTTTTATAAAAGTAAATTTTTCAGGATTATCTTCAATAATCTTATTCATCATTTCGATTAATTCAACCGCTAATTTGAAAGAGGTACCTTCAGTTTCAGTTCTTGCAGGAATAAAAATTGCAAAGAAAGGTAGATTCAAACCACCTTCAACTGCTCTTGGATAATCAAAGTGATAAGAAGTGTTTTTTGTGATGTCATCACTAGAGCCTGTGTTATTTCTTTGACGCCAAATTTGAAACGGAGTATCAATGTGAGAGTCAATAATAATTTTGTTTTGACTAAAATCTTTAGCCTTTTGACTTAGGTCTTCCGAACAAGAAGTTAAAAATATAAAAAATAGGAATAGGTGTTTTTTAAACATGTTTTATCTAATAAATTTTTTTAAATATAACAGAAAATGTATTTTATTAAGAACAGCTAAAAAATAATTTTTGGCAAGTAAGTAGCTAAGATAGGAAAATATGCAACTAAGCATAAAACAAAAATTTGAATAATGATAAAAGGAAGAACTCCTTGATACATTGTTTCCGTTTTAATTTGCTCTGGAGTAACACTTCTGAGGTAGAAAAGAGCAAATCCAAAAGGCGGTGTTAAAAAAGACGTTTGTAGATTTATAGCCAACATAATACCTAGCCACAATGGGTCTGCACCCATTACCATTAAAATCGGCCCGACTATTGGCACTACTATAAAAGTTATTTCAATAAAATCTAAAATAAACCCAAGAATAAATACCAACAACATAACTAAGATCATTGAGCCGAACAATCCTCCTGGGATCTTATTAAAAATTTCGGTAATGAGCTCTTCACCTCCTAACCCTCTAAAAACTAAGGAAAAAATAGATGCCCCAATTAAAATCAAAAAAACCATTGATGATATAAAAGCGCTTTGTTTTGTTGTTTCTGAAAGGACTTTTAGATTTAATTTTCGATAGAATAAAGCAATAAGTATTGCTCCAAGCGCCCCAATTCCTGCTGCTTCTGTTGGTGAAGCAACTCCAAAAATTATTGATCCTAAAACGCTAAAAATTAGAAAAAAAGGAGGTGCTAATGTTGAAATAAGTTTTACAAAGCTTTCATCTTTAGAATCGCTTATTGAAATAATATTTTCTTTCCTCAAAGTAAAAATGAAATATAAACCATAGATAATTACTAAAATAAACCCAGGCACGATTGCAGCCATAAATAAGTCACCCACAGAAAGTGACTTAGCAACATAATTACCAATTTTAAGTTGGGATTGCTGATATGCAGTAGCTAATACGTCTCCTAAAATTACCAAAGCAATTGAAGGGGGAATAATTTGACCAAGAGTTCCAGTTGCAGCAATTAATCCAGTAGATATTTTTTCTGAGTAACCTCTTTGTAACATTGCAGGTAATGATATTAGTCCCATTGCGATGACAGTAGCCCCAACTATTCCGGTACTGGCTGCAAGCAACGTCCCAACAAATAGAATTGATATACCTAATCCACTTTTGTATTTACTGAAGAGTTTCGACATTGAATTTAACAATAATTCGGCAACTTTAGATTTTTCTAAAATAACTCCCATAAAAATGAACAAGGGGACCGCAACTAAAGTTGAGTTAGTCATTATTCCGTAAAGTCTATTTGGGATTGTTTCTAAAAGAGTTAGATCAAATAGACCAAAAATACTAACTAATAGTGCAAAAAGAATTGAAACCCCACCAAGGGTAAATGCGACTGGAAAACCCATTAGAAGACTAAAACAAATTACAAAAAATAATATTAATGGTAAAAATTCAATCATCCGAAAAGAAAGCAAATATGTTTGCAAAACTTTGCATTAATAAAAGAATGGTAGAAATAACAATAGTTGACTTATAAAGGTAAACAAATGGAAGTCCGCCTGGTTCAGCAGAAGTTTCTTTTATTTCCCATGAGAATGAAACGTATTCATAAGAAACCAATAAAATGACCCATAACATTGGTTGAAGAAAAATTATGTTTCCAATCAAGTTGATAAATTTTTTTCTTTTTTCAGAGAAACGTCTGTATATGATATCTACTCTCACATGTTGATCTTCTTTCATTGCATATGCGGCACATAGGAGAAAAGTAATTCCATGTGAATAAATAATTAGTTCTTGAAGGCTTAAGATACCTATACCAAAAACATACCTTGCAACAACGACATAAGCCGTTAAAAGTATCATCAACACAAGAAACCAAGTGCTTATTTTCCCAAACAAAGTTGGAAAAAATATTAGTATAGATTGGCAAATTTGGTTAATATTTTTTATCATTTAAAAATAAATATTAAATATACATGTTAATAGTTATATCACCAGCAAAGACTTTAGATTATTCTCCTTTGGAGAATTCTATTGGCTTTTCAGAGCCTTCATTTATCGGAAAGACAGAATCTTTGGTTAAAGAGATGCGTAGTTATGATCCAGAAATGATTTCCTCTTTAATGAAGATCAGTGAAAATTTAGGTTTCTTAAATTTTGAAAGATTTCAAAGTTGGAAACAGGATTCATTTCCTGGTCCTGAGTCAAAACAATCTGCTTTTGCTTTTCAAGGAGATGTCTATAAGGGTCTGGATATAGCATCTATGGATAAAAGTTCAATTGATTATGCTCAGAAATACTTAAGAATTTTGTCAGGGCTTTACGGATTACTCAAACCTTTGGATTTAATTGCTCCTTATAGATTAGAAATGGGCACAAAGTTAAATATAGGAGATTCGAAAGACCTTTATGAATTTTGGGTATCAGATTTGACTAGCGCTATAAACAAAGATTTGAAGATTCAAAAAACCAAAATTTTAGTTAACCTTGCTTCTAATGAATATTTTTCAGCTTTAGATAAAAGTAGTTTAGAAGCTGAAGTAATATCTCCTGTTTTTAAAGATTTTAAAAATGGAGATTACAAAATTATTAGTTTTCATGCGAAAAAAGCTAGAGGTTTAATGACAAGATTTATCTTGTCTAATAATTTGAAAGATCCTAAAGATATAGAAAAATTTGATTTTCAGGGCTATAAATATTCCAAAAAATTATCTAAAGACAATGCCCCGGTTTTTTTGAGAAAACCCTAAGTTTAGGCTTCCTTTGTTTTTCCGTATTCTCTAATTTCTGCAATGTCTTCAAATTCGGGTTCTCTTTTTTCAGCTCTAGACATCATTGCTTCAGCCATATCCTCTTGAGGAAGCATTGCGCCACTCCATAGAGCATTGAATTCAAGTCCATCGTTAACTGAGTGGTCTCTAGAAAAATTTAATACTGCTTTAGTTCCGTAAACAGCCAAGGGACTCTTAGAAGCTATTTCTTCAGCCATTTCTTGAATACCTTCTAACATCAATTCTTGAGATTCATAAACTTTATTTACTAGTCCACATTCCAAAGATTCATCTGCGTGCATTCTTCTTCCTGTATATGCCAATTCCCTTACTTTTCCTTCCGGAACAACTCGGGGAAGGCGTTGAAGAGTTCCTATATCTGCTGCCATTCCAATATTTATTTCCTGGATACAGAAAAAGGCATCTTTACTAGCAAATCTAATATCTGCTGCGGTTGCTAAATCTAACCCTCCACCAATACAACCTCCTTGGATGCCGCAAAGCACAGGAATTCTGAGTTTCTCGAGTTTTGATAAGTTTTCTTGTAGCTCCATTGCAACTCTATACAAGACTTCTCCTGTTCTTGCTTTGTCAGACCTATTATCTTTTTTTTCTTCATCAGACCCTAATGTTCCAAAATTTGCTAAATCCATTCCAGCACAGAAATGTTTTCCAGTAGAAGAAAGAATGAGAACTCTCAAAGAAGTATCTTTTTTAATTTCATCTAAAATTCTTGGTAATTCGTACCAAAAATTAAGAGTCATCTTATTGAATTCTTCACCTTTATTAAGAATTAGATGCCCAATTCCATTATTTTTTTTGTAATTAAAACTTTCGTAACTCATTTAACTCTCCTTTATCTTTATTTTTAAGTCGTTAACCAAACTATCAGCTATATCCTCTAATTCTTCAATTAAATCATAAGAACTATGATACGGAAGCACAACTTTCCTGCTTTTCTTGCTTAGTCTTTTTAAACCTTTAGAAATTTCTTCAGCTTTTTTTACCAATTCTATTTCGTTATCCATAGTTTATTATTTATTAAGAAATCATTGTAAATCAATTAGATAATTTTTAAAGTTACAAGTCCTAGATATGAAAATTTCTGAACTTGAACTTTCTTTGCTAGATATTCTTTTGCCTGCATCAAAGTTAGCTTTAGATTATTTTGAGAATTATAAAATTTTAAATCGGTCTAAAAAGAGCGACTTATCTCCTGTTACGGAGGCAGATTTAGCTTTAAACGATCTTATATTAAAAGAATTGAAAAGCTTAACGCCAGATGTACCTATTTTATCTGAAGAATTATTCTCCGAAGAAAGTTTAAAAAAGGGCCAAGATTATTTTTGGCTTATTGATCCTTTGGATGGAACAAAGGAATTTATAAACGGCTCAAAGCATTTTTCTATAAATATTGCTTTGATTAACAATGGATCGCCTGTGTTGGGAGCAATTTCAGAACCTGCAGGGCAAAATATTTACATAGGTTCAAAAAATAAACCTGCAAGATTATTTAAAAATAATTCCTTTCAAAATTTAAAGCCTAAAATTATATCCACTGAGTGCAAGGTAAGTATCAGTAAAAATCATTCTAGTAACCAAGATAAGTCCTTTTTTAAAATTCTAAAAAAAGAGTATGAAAAAATTCAAATAACTGAAAAAGGAAGTTCTCTTAAATTCTGTGATCTTAGCAATGGAAATAGTGATTTTTACCCTAGATTTGGCCCTGTTTATCAATGGGATCTTGCCGCAGGACAAGCAATAATTGAGTCTTTAGGAGGCGAAATTCTTTTTATGGAAGCTAACGATAGTTACTATAGTTTTGATTTATCTAAGAAAGTTAATGGGTTTATTGCCCTGGCTAATAAAGAAAATGTGAAAAAAATAAGCAAAATAGCTAGTTTTTTTTAAAAATTGTACCTTTTTTAGAGTTTTAGACTTTGTATATAATTTTATTTTTAAGATAAAATTCACTATATGGGTAAAGAGTTACAACCAATGGATGTTTCAGCGCCTGGTCAAAACCTGGAAGCATACCTATCTTCTGTCCAAAATATTGCAATATTAACTCCCGAAGAAGAAAAACGTTTAGCTGAAGACTTGTATTACAGAAATGACTTAGAAGCAGCAAGGCAACTGGTCATGGCTCATTTGAGATTCGTTGTTCATATCGCCAGAGGTTATTCTGGTTACGGTCTGCCGCAAGCTGATCTAATTCAAGAAGGCAATGTTGGTCTTATGAAGGCCGTAAGAAAATTTAACCCTGAGGTAGGAGTTAGACTTATCTCTTTTGCAGTGCATTGGATCAAGTCAGAAATGCATGAATATATTATAAAAAATTGGAAAATCGTAAAAGTTGCGACTACGAAAGCTCAAAGAAAATTATTTTTTAATTTAAGAAGTCAGAAGAAAGAACTTAATTGGCTTTCCGAGGATGAGATCAAAACAATATCTGATGAATTAGGAGTTGATGAAAAATCTATAAAAGAAATGGAGTCAAGGCTGTCTTCAAAAGATATGTCATTTGATCCTCCATCAGAAGCAAATGATGATGAAGCATCTTTTTCTCCATCTGGTTTTTTAGCCGATGAGTCAAAAGATCCAGCTGAATTAATAGAAAGAGAAGATTCAGAAGAATACAGTCATGAGCTTTTACATAAAGCTATGTCAGCATTAGATCCAAGAAGCAAGGAAATTCTGATTGACAGGTGGTTGCAAGATCAAAAATTAACTCTTCATGAGCTAGCTGACAAATATGGGGTAAGTGCTGAAAGAATCAGGCAGATAGAAAAAGCTGCCATGGAAAAAGTCAAAAGCTATATCTCCTAAATTTGTGAAATTATGAGTGAATTAAGCATAGTCTTAAACGGTGAACCTTTTGAGTTGTCCAAGCGAGTGTCGATTGTTGAACTTTTTGAGTTATTGGAACTTTCTAGCAAGTTCATGGCAGTCGAAGTTAACAATGAAATAATTTTTAGAGATTCTTGGGAGTCGTTTCTAATAAATCAAGGCGATAAAATTGAACTAGTCAGAGCTATTGGAGGAGGCTAGTTGTCAAAAGATAAATTAAAAATTGCTGGGAAGGAGTATTCATCAAGACTCCTTGTAGGAACGGGAAAATACTCTGATGAAAAAAATGCAAGCGAGGCCATTAGAGCTTCTGGAGCAGAAATAGTTACTGTAGCAATTCGAAGAGTTGAGATAGATTCTAAATTAAGAGATGAATGTATCTTGAATTATATACCCCCAAAAGAATTTACAATTTTACCTAACACAGCAGGATGCTTTAGTGCCCAAGAAGCAATAAGAGTCGCAAGACTCGGAAGAGAAATCCTGTCAAATTCAAACTTAATAAAATTAGAAGTCTTATCAGATCCTAAATCTTTATTACCACTAATGGATGAAACGCTTGTTGCTACTAAGGAATTGATAAAAGAGGGTTTTCAGGTGATGGTTTACTGCACCGACGAAATTGATTACGCCTTGAAGCTAGAAGATTTGGGTTGTAGTGCGGTAATGCCGCTTGCTGCTCCAATAGGCTCTGGTTTAGGAATTGTTAATCCTGATGCAATTGCAAAGATTGTGGAAAAAATTTCTTGTCCAGTTTTAGTGGATGCTGGGATTGGAACCGCTTCTGAAGTTTCTCTTGCGATGGAATTAGGTTGTGATGCTGTATTACTAAATACCGCAATTGCAAGAGCAAAAAATCCTATAATGATGGCCGAAGCCATGAGAGATGCTGCAGTAGCGGGAAGAAAAGCTTTTCTGGCGGGAAGGATTCCAAAGAACAATTTAGGCGCGCCAAGTTCTCCTGTAAAAGGCAGAGTTAATTCTTGAAGCAAAGCATCAAAAGTTTTGTAAGAGCCCGTAATCGACTCTCAAAAATAAATAGAAACTTACTTAATCAATCGCCAATAGACTCATTTTGCAGAGTTGAGCATTTTAATGGCTTTGATTTGAGCCAATCAAAACAAAAGAGAATTTTAGAAATTGGGTTTGGCGATGGTGAAAATTTAATCTTAAGCGCTCTAGATAATCCAGAAGCTTCTTATTACGGTATAGAAGTCTATGAGATGGGGGTTGCCAATATTTTAAAAGCCATTGAGAGCAAAGAAATAAGCAATGCAAATATTATTTTAGGCGATGCGATAGAAGTTTTAGAGAAGAATTCTGTAGAGGATTATTTTGACGAAATTCTTATTTTTTTCCCTGACCCATGGCCAAAAAGAAAACATAATAAGAGAAGGCTAGTTTCAAAAATTTTTTTATGTGATATAAAAAAAATTTTAAAGAACGATGGAGTGCTAATTATAAAAACTGATTGGCAAGAATATGCAGACGAAATTGAACAGAATTTAAAGAAAACTTTTGAGGGCTATAAAAAGTCTGTTGATAAAAAATCAAATTTAGCTACTAAGTATGAAAAAATTGCTTTGAAAGAAAAGAGACAAATCACTCGTTTTGAAACTTTTTGAGCTCCGCCAACATTTTATTTGTTGATTCTGCTCTGTGACTTACTTTCATTCTTTTTTCAAATGAAATTTGAGCCATCGTTATGTTTGTATTTTTTATTTTGAACAGAGGGTCATAACCAAAACCCTGGGCACCTTTTTCTTTTTTTCCGATAGACCCTTTAAGCTCTCCATAGGTATAAATCTCTATTTTTTTCTCAGGATCATAAAAAATTAATACCGATACAAACTTTGCATCTCTGTTAGATTCATTTTTTAATTTTGCGAGTAATTTTTCATTATTTTTTTTATCTGTAACATCATTTCCAGCATATCTTGCAGAAAAAATTCCTGGTTCATTATTTAAACTTTTGACTTCTAAACCTGAATCATCTGCCAAAACAGGAAGCCCTGAGATTTCAAATGATTTCTTAGCTTTCAAATAAGCATTTTCTTCGTAGCTATTCCCTGTTTCGGGAATTTTTATTTTAGAAAATTTACTTAAAGGAATAACTTCAAAACCTGAATTTTTAAACAAGAAATTAAACTCTTCGATTTTTCCTTTGTTACTAGACGCTAAAACTACTTTCAAAGCTTTTGCTTAAGTTTATAAAGGGCAACCTCAGTAAAAAGGTTAGGAAAAAATTTCATGAAAATTGAATGTTTTCCATCATTTCGAATTAATTTTCTTTCGATGACTTGAATGTTTAATTTTTCACATAACGATTCAAAATCTTTTAATGAACATAGGTGTAGATTGGGAGTTGAATACCATTCATGCGGTAAAGCTTTGGAAACAGGCATCTTACCTGTTAATGCCAGCTGAATTCTACATTTAAGGTTGGCAAAATTTGGAATACTTACAATACACTCACTTCCAATCCTAACTATTTCTTTTAATGCGTTTTCGGGTTTCTTTAAAGCTTGGATAGATTGACTCATGATTACAACATCAAAGGAGCTATTCATAAAATTATCTAATCCCGCATCAATGTCTTGTTCAATAACGTTTAAACCTTTACCCAGGGAGAGTTCAATATTTTTTTCTGAAATATCTACTCCGTAACCTGAAATATCAAGATCGTCTTTAAGGCTTGCAAGAAGGCTTCCATCACCACAACCTAGATCTAAAACTTCTGAGTTTTTTGGAATCCACGATTTTAAGACATCATTCATTTTTTCAAAAAAGTTTTGATACTTTGCACGTATCTTTTGTCAGGAAATAAAAAACCGTCATGACCTTGATGACTCTTTATTTCCGCATAACTTACAGATTTTTTAGAGGAGATAAGAGCATTTACAATTTCTTTTGAGCGCTCTGGAGCAAATCTCCAATCTGAAGAAAAGGATAAAATTAAAAAATCCGATGTGGTTTTTTCAAGTGCTTTATTTAAATCATTTGCATAATCTCGAGAAGGATCAAAATAATCAAGAGCTTTTGTCATAAGTAAATAGGTATGCGCATTAAATTTATCTGAAAATGTATCTGCCTGGTATCTCAAATAACTTTCAACTTCAAATTCAACGTCAAACCCATATTCATATTCCTCTTTTTTTAAATCTCTACCAAATTTCTCTTTCATCATTTCTTCTGACAAGTAAGTAATATGACCAAGCATTCTTGCCAAACCAAGACCTCTCTTGGGATGAAAGCTGCCTTGATCAAAATCTGGATCAGTAACTATTGCTTGCCTGGCAACTTCATTAAAAGCAATATTCTGTGCGCTTAATTTTGGAGCTGCTGCTATGACGATACTTTTCTTAATGCGTCCTCCAAAATCGATAGCCCATTGAAGTGCTTGCATGCCCCCAAGACTTCCTCCTGCAACTGCATGCCAAAAATCTAGACCAAGGTGAGAGCGCAATAAATCCTGACTCTTTACCCAATCTTTTACAGTAATAAGTGGAAAATTTTTACCGAAAGGTTTAGAGGTTTCTGGATCAATTGAGCTAGGACCAGATGAACCATGACATCCTCCAAGATTATTTAACGAAACAATAAAATATTTATTTGTATCGAAGGCTTTATTAGGACCAATTAACTCATTCCACCATCCAGGTTTATCTTGCTCGTCTTGTGAAAAACCCGCGGCGTGGTGATTTCCGCTTAGTGCATGACATATTAAAACAGCATTAGATTTCTCTTTATTTAATTCACCATAAGTTTCATAAATTATTTCAAAGCCTTTTAAAATCTTTCCAGATTCAAGCTCAAAGTTTTCTTTGAATTGAAAGAATTTTGGTTCAACGATTCCTAGACTTTCACTTTCCATTAAAACAAACCTGGCAGTTCTAGATAGAATCTAAAATTATGTATCATTCGATCAATTTGAATCAAAATAAAAAAGACAATGATTGGAGAAAAATCTATCCCGCCCATTGCTGTAAACCTTTGAAAAGGTCTCAAAAGAGGCTGTGTGATGCCATGGCAAATGATTAAAAAAGCGTTATTACTTGTCGGAGCAATCCAGCTTCCAATAATAGATATAAATAATGAATATCTTAAAACTAAAGAAATAGTCAAAAGGACACTTAACACAGACCAAGAAATTGACTCTATTGAATTAGTTTCTAAGGATTGACTTTCAACATAAAGATAAAAGGACAGGCCTTTAAAAATAATAGACAAAGCTAAACTTGCAAGATCTACTTTGAAAATGACCGGCAAAATTAATCTAAAAGGCTTTGTAAAAGGCTCTAGAATTGTAAATGAGTATTTTACTATTGGATTTAAGAAGCTTAATTCAAAAAATCTAAATACAACGTAGACAAGAAAAAGTATCGAGAGCAAGTTAGAAATTACAGAAGATATAAATAAAGGATCCATTAATTATCTCCTAATTTTTTCGATTGATTGATAGCGTCTTCTATCGCAGATTTCCATATTTCTTCCATTCCAGAAGATTCAATTTTCTTAAGGGCTGCTTCAGTAACTCCGCCCTTAGAGGCCACCATACTCTTAATCTCATTAAATGAAGGTTTGTTTGCAAAATTATGTATTTCATAAGTCCCCTTTAAAAGGTCTCGAATCAAGGGCTCAGGATTCTCAAATCCATTCGATAAGGCAATTTCTGAAAGTAAATTTCCCAAATAACTTATGTAAGCTGGACCTGCCCCAAAAATTGACGTGAAAGCGTCAAATTTAGATTCTTCTATTTTAATACACTGTCCCAACTTATTAAGAATTTCTTGACCGGTGCTATTTTCTATTTCTTTTGATGAGCAGAAGGCTATGGGGCTAGCTCCATTGCTAATACCTAAAGTAGGCATGGCCCTAATTACATTATCATTCAACAAGAATGTATTGAGTTTTTCTAACGACATTCCTGCAATAAAAGAAATTATTAATTTATTTTTCACTAGATCTTTAATTTCATTTAAAACCTCTTTAGCTTTATTTGGTTTTATAGTTAGAAAAATTACATCAGAATTTTTACAAAGATCTTCAATCGGTTGATACGAAACACCTAACTCTTTAATTTCCTCGTTTTGAATTGGATCAGAAGCTATGATGCTGTAAAAGTTTTTTAAACCAAAAATGGCATGTCGACCTAAGTTGCCAACACCGATAAAACCCACGTTTATATTATTGTCTTTCACCAAAAATCCCCGTACCAATCCTAATAATAGTTGATCCTTCTTTCAAAGCAATTTCGAAATCCTGTGACATTCCCATTGAAAGTTCAATCTTGTTTTTTTCTGATAAATAGATTTTATCAGCCAACAAGAAAGCCTCTTTGTATAAAAGGGTTAATTCATTCTCTTTGGCTTCTACACTTGGCATAATCATTAACCCTTTAAAGCTTAAATTCTCTAATTTTTTTAATTCACATAAAAAATCATCTAAATTTTCTTTATCTATCCCACCTTTATTTTCGTCATGATCTAGATTAATTTGAATCAAAGTATTTAATTTTTTCCCTTTGGGAACATATTTATTTAATTTTTCTGCAATCTTTAATCGATCCAAAGTATGGACCCACTCAAAATTTTCTGCAATGTCTTTACATTTGTTTGACTGTATTTTTCCAATAAAGTGCCAAATTATTTTCTCATCTCTTAGGCTTGCTATTTTCGGTAAGGATTCTTGAAGGTAGTTTTCGCCGAAGTTTTTTATTCCTAATTTAACTGCTTTTAAAATTTCGGTGACCGGTTTTTTTTTACTGACCGCAACAAGTGTTACTTTCTGATTTTTATAATTTTTAGTTATTTCATCAATATCAGTTAAAACCTTTTCAATTTTATTCTTCATTACAGTGTCACATTTTTTCTGGCGCATCTATTGATAGAATTTCCAACCCTTGTTGAAAAACTTTTTTTAAAGCAAAAACTAAAGTGAATTTAGCATCCCTTAAATTCATATCTTCCTCAATAAATTTATTTGAGTTGTAGTAAGAATGAAACTTCGATGCCACTTCTCTAAGATAGAAGCATAAAGGATGAATTTCTAAATCTTTTTTACATTGCACCAAAACATCTTGAAATTTTTCAATGTCGTTAATGATTTCAAGTTCATCTCCCTTAGTAATAAGACTCAAATTATTTAACCCGTTATCTTGATTGATAATAAATTTTCTTTTTTTAGCTTCTTTTTCTAAGCTACAAATTCGAGCATGAGCATATTGAATGTAGTAAACAGGATTATTTTTATCTTCTTTTTTTGCAAGATCGATATCAAATTCTAGAGCTTGATCACTTTTTCTAGCCAAAAAGAAAAACCTAGTAGCTTCCACGCCGACTTCATCTATTAGTTCATTTAAAGTTATAAACTCTCCTTTTCTAGTGGACATGCTCACA
>MDSV01057658.1_pt1 | contig 13149 bp, 6 predicted proteins | sample 810851 | NCBI WGS metagenome assembly MDSV01 (sample SAMN05326640, study PRJNA326480) | marine metagenome | isolation source: seawater | place: Atlantic Ocean: North East | collected 2012 | reverse complement strand
GCCCGGAAGTTTCCTTCCCGGCCATCCATTCTTAGGACATTAAGTAATCTTCTCTATATTTTTCAGCCCAAGATGCCGTTTTTGCTACCTTTCAACAAACTCTCAAAGACACTCTGCACGGTGTGTCCTTGACTTATCAGAAAACTACGAAGTTATTACTATAGAAAATACGCTCATTATTCTTAAGTGTTTTAACATATCCACTGAGTCTAATAAATTGATTTCGACTAAATTTTCCATTTCTGATAATAAAAGTAACTTCATTTTCTCCATCGGTAGAATAAATCCACTTGTTATTCTTTCTTGGGGATAGATGATTTGTTGAAACTTCAATATCGAAAAAATCTGATGGATGAAAGTAATTGTCAAATAGCAGTTTGGTATTTTTAACTATTGTATCTTCTTTGGACCTTTCAATGCATGGATTATGTTTGTTGAAGTTATACTTACAATCAATACACCAATATCCAGGATTTTTTTCTCTCACTTGAGTCTGAATAAATATTCCTTCCACGTCGATATAATCGTAATTGTCAAAACGTATTAAGGCAGGAAATTTTTTGTTTTTCTCGTGTGCTTGAAGAATACTAATGATTCTTCCTTTTACATTTGAGTGATTTAATCTATTCTTTACTAGTTCTATGTAAAAGTAGATTTGGATTTCATAGTAGCCCACTTTGTAATCGTCGATTTGCGTTTTCCAATCAATCACTAAAACTTCATCTGATGTCAAAATTACACAATCTGGCCTTCCCCTTAGACCAATTTCCAAACCACTATTATTTTGTATATTGTCAATATTAAATTCTTCTTCAAGCATTATAGATACTATGTTTTTACTCTCAATTATCCTATCCAGGTAGTTTTTTATCATACTACTATTTTTGAATAGATTAACATATTTTGTGAAATCACCTGTTACATCTACATCTAAATCATTAATGCATGTTTGGATATAATTATTATACTCAAAAAATTCATTAAATCTAGGTCTCAAATCGTCACATTTCTCTATTGGAAATTTACTTTCTGCCTTTACCTCAATTAGCCATATTTCTATCAAAAGGTGGTAAAAAATACCTCTATGTGAGGCATTCTTGAGATTAAGAACTAGCCTTTTATCAAACACGTCACCGTATTCTCCAATTGATGGGCCGCAATTATACGATTTAGCTAGCATTGAGGGTGAATAAATTGGCATGAGAATCACTACTAAATCTCAAACTCAGAATCACCACTACCTTGGCTAATTGGCAATTTTGATTGTATTTTTCTCATCGTACCTATTGGGTCTCTTTTGATTTCACTAGAATTGAAATTGTTGGAATCAATAAGTTCACAACCTATTTTTAACTCCACACCATCTACTAATAGGCCAGTCATCTGCTGATTCCTTTCAATATCATCTTGGTTGAGCGGATGTTGGCCAGCTTGCAAGACGAATATTGGATTATTTTTATCATAAATTGGTTTGATTTCATATTTATCTGAATTTTCTAATTGGTTCATTAAGAATTTTAGTAAAATTCCTGATTGGTTGAAATTAAACTTTTTACTGATGTTTCCTAATCCCAACTCGAAAAATTGTGACCCAAGTTCTCGGTCTAAATCTGCAGTGATATGTTGAGTTGTATAATCTTGAAGGCAACCGTGACATATAGAATCACATGGTCTAGATACGACTCTAGAGATTCCATCTGAAAAAGAACTCTCAGTCGTTAAACACTGTTCACCGCTAAGAATTTTAGTCATCTTAGTAAGAATTGTTCCCCGATTATCCAAACCTTTCCATTCATTTTTGATATCAGTATATACATCTTTTAGCAAACCGGCGCCTCCGTCGACACGTTCATAGATGAAAATTTCGAAACCCTCATCTTCTGTTTGCCTTATGTCGCCACCCAAGTCATTAGAGGAGATCGCATAATTTGTTTCCGCATTGCTTATTGCCTGAAGTAGTGCATGACAAACAGTCTTAGCCGATCTTTCACCTAATTCACGACCAGTTTCCCCCATCTCTGGGTTGAGAGTTACCCATTTTTCTGAATCCCATTTTATTTTCATACTCAATACGTTAGTAGTAAACAGTCTGCCAAGGAGTAGCCTCGAATATCCGTTTATTAATTTGTTATCAGAATTGCATTTCGAGTTCATGGCAGTAGTGAATGATTCCTTAAGGCTATCATACTTGAAGGCGCCTGCATACATTCCATCATCTCTTGCAATTCCGTAGGGCCTTAGATGTTCACCTGGTATGGACTTAAACGGTGTCATGTGACCACAATCTCTACAAAAAGCAAAACCCATGGAATCAGGTTCACTTATGCTACCAAATCCAGCGTTTATATCTAGAATCTGTATTTTTTTGTGATATAATATCTCAACACGTCCATCAGCGAGGACAAATCTCTCTGGAGTTGTATCTGAAATAAGGGAGGACGGCCAGCGTGTCCTTGAATGAAATGGTTTTGTATCTTGGCTGTAATCTGGATTATCAACTTCAGAAAATCCCTTGTTTTTTGTTGGGCGGATAAGTGGAGCGAAACCAGGCGGCCTAATTGCTGGAAGTGACAACCAAGGGTCATCTTCAGGACCTGTCTTACATACAGGACATGGTTCTTTCAACTGTTTGACTTCTTCAGGTTTTGTAGAGTTAAATGGTAATGTGTGCTTACAGATTTTGCACATGTGAAAATAATTGATATTTTCATCATTTTCAAACCACAACTTTGTTCGATTTATTGCTTCATCGGTTCTTGTTCTTGCTGCCTCTTCAGAATCCATCGAACTTACATCAGAACGAGGAGCATATTCAATGTAAATTCCCCCCACGGTAAAATCTCTTTTCTTATATGTTATCTCTTTTCCAGGGGCATACCCTTCAAGTGCTTTTTCAAGTCCATCACTCATTCTTGCTACTATGTGCTCGTCACCACCAACTGTTGTTCTAGCGACGAATGGAACAGCATCTATTGGTAAATTGAACGAGGGTAAAAAGTGGCCTCGAGATAAAAATTCTAGTAATTTTTGTTCTTCACTCAATTGCACCACTTCCTTTAAGACTAATATTATCAAACTCTTTGACTAATTCTTTTGCCCATATTTTAATTACCTGCGTGTTACTTTTGGCGGTGATAATCTTTCCATCAGAATTGGTTGCTTTAACACTTTGATACAGGTTTTCAGGCAGTAATTCTGAGAGTTCAATAATTGAATCACACCATGAAAAGTTACGCATATCATTACCATTGCAATCTAATGTTATATGTGCATCATCATCATTAATCCATTTCTTTAACGCTTCAAGACAATAGAGGTTGCTTGTTGATGCAGTGGACTCCATGAAAGCATCTTTTGTCCCCATACTATCCATTAGACTGGCTTTTTGTTGTTCAGCATCCATACCAAAGAAAACTCGATTATTTGTATCAAATTTCAATCTCTTGAAGAATCTCTGCATTATTGCAGCCCAAATATGCCTCTGAATTATGACAATATTCTCAAGGTAAATTATTGGAGAATTGTCAGGATGATCAATGATATTATTTGGGTTAGCAAAGTAATGTTGTGCATATGGCTTGTTGTCATACCATGATAAAGCGACACAAACTTCAGCCTTTCCTCGGCCAGCTCTTCCTACTCTCTGTTGATAGTTTGCGCGTTCCCTTGGGACAGTCCTGAGAGCAACAGCAGTCAACGACCCAATGTCAATTCCAACTTCCATTGTTGTTGTGCAAGAGAGAATGTCGATTGGGGCCTCTGGTGTGGAAAATGGATTGTTTTCATTAGGGGTTATGAGTGGTAAATCTTGAAACAGCATCTCAAATCGTTCTGCGTGGCTATACATATCATCTAGATTGGTTGGATCATTTATTTGAGCAGTGTGCTCTTCAGCCCTTACTAAAGTTATTTTCATATCTTTTGTAGTAGATTTCATTGCCTTTCTGGCAGGTTCCCTCCAAGGATCTTCTATTCTAAGTTTAATCAATGGGTCTGCTTTATCGTATGGGAGGATATCATTCTTTGAATCAGCACCACACTTGTTACATCGCTTGAGGAATATGTCTGTCTTGTGCATGAGTGTTGATCCACATCGAGTACACATAAGGAAATCATCCTCATTCATGCACATGTTAACAATTCTGACATCTTCTGCCTTGGTCTGGTATCTTCCCTCTGGAGATGATCTTAGATTGCTTAAATTATGTCCAATAATATTTACAGCATCATTACCTGATAATTTAAGCACATTGAAAGGTGGATTTTGGATCTCTAACACTTCAGACAGGTATTTCTTGATCTGGTCAGAGGTAGCACCCCATTTGTCTGGTTTTTTCTTCAGAATATATTCTCTTGGATGGTCTCTTGCGGCATAAACTGTGAAGTTGTCAAGTGTGTCCTTGATACCTCTAGAACTGTCTTTTCCAGTTTCATTAAGTTTGTAGTTTTGATGAGACATTATTGGAAACCTCGCTATACCATCAATGAGATTACGAAGAGGTAGTCCACCATCTAATTGTTTTAGATTTTCATCAATAACAAACTCTTCTTCTAATTTGTTAATCATTAGGTCATATTTTTTATCAATAACTTCTAGTCTACCTAAACCTAAATCTTCCAACGAAAAGTCCCTAGATGATATGAAATCAATCAGTTGAGTAAAGAAAAACTGCGGAGTTGATGCACCGGATCTTAAATAATGAATTATTCTTCCGAATACGTACTTTCTAAGTAATCTTTTCCCATTAGGATCTGCGTATTCTATAAAATCAGTCTCAACGTCTTTTATTTGTAATGAAAGTTGTGCATAGTCACTTAGACTATTAAAATCGGTTCGCAATAAATTTAATGATTTTTGCACCATTTGATCATAAATTTCCACCTCTTGCAAATTCTGAATGATGTACTTGAATACTTCACGTGTTTTTTCTCTCCTTGATTTGAGATATGACTTGTTCCTGGCAAAGTTTTTATCGTTTTCCTGGAAAAAATCCTGTAAATCATCATCTTTAACATCGTTACTATTCTTAATTCGAAGCGTATTCCATCTACTGAGCAATGGGTCAATGTAATCATCAGTTGTTCTACCTATTTCTGCCTCTTGGAATTTTTCTTTGAGTTTATCCTTGTCAATTGGCGGTAAGTCGTCCTCTCCTTCGGAAAAGTTTTCAGAGACTAATTCTAAAATAATGCCAAATTCAGTGAGTGTATCTATACTTTTATTTTCATTTATCAGGTTTTCAATCATAATTTTATCTTGTACATATCTGAGCATGGTCCAAGGTGACTTTTTATTGAAAAATTGAGTATATTCCTCCATATCACCCAACAAATTTACATTAGTTGGATTGGTAAACTGTTCAGCTCTAGCGAGATGCGAATCAGTAACCGATGTGTCATCAAACTTTGAGATGAAATATCGTAATTCAGAATTAGTTTCCAAACCTAGCGATTTTATCTCAATGCCATCCTCGCGAACAATATGGCCTATTCCTGCAATATGGTGAGATAATATTGCTTCACGGTTATTAGCAAACATTTCTCTCGGACTAAAGTAAGACGCCGATTCTTCAAATGGATCTTGCATGGCTGCAGTAATATGTATTACGTAAAATTGGTACAGTTGCTCAAGAGAGGAGAGGGAATATAAATCGGTGATTTTTTGATACCATTCGTCGTTCAGTAAGTGTAGGATACTGATTCTTAATTCATCATTGTTGGCAAAATCTTGAATTGTTTTAGCCATCCTAGCCGCTCTCTGTCTGCCGTCAGAAAAAATCAGGACCTTCTTACCACGATTGGGTGTTAAAATATTTTCACTATCACCATCCTGAGATTGATGCAAACCAAGTGTTAGGGAGGAAAATGCCTGATCGCCCCGGGTCATCAAACTAGTAATTTGGTCACTTTGTCTTCTAGAATGATCTGACTGACATTGCATGCATTTTGAACGGTTAAAGGTATATCTTGATTCACAACCTGAATCTCTAAACGATGAGTCTACCGGTGGAACATTGATTTCGTCCGAGACACCAGTTTTTGGTAAATAACCTGGTTTCCAGTTTGATAAAATATCTGATTTTTCATTATCCGATGCATTTTGGAAGTATGTTAAGGTGCAAATCTTGTTGAGATTCTTATGCAAGAAGATATCTGGCTTTCTCTTGAATTCAATCGACTTAGTGGATAGAATTTTTGTTGTAATCTCGCCGTTGTATGAATCACAAAGATACAATTCAATTTGGGATGTATGAGGATATGGAGTATTATACGTTCTTGTTTTTACTATCTCCTGTTTCAAAATTTTCTCTGTATCACTTCCGGTTCCATTCTCGTCATTTGAATTTATGAAGACTTGAGCATATCCTCCACCGCATCTTCTACAAGAGTAAAGTGGATATATAGCCTCTGGATCATGCGAGAAAATAGAACTGGTTGAGGTAGATTGAACGACATCTTTCGAAAGATTCCAATAAAATTCTGTTAACCCTCTATAAAGTAGGTGTGCTCTGATTCCTAGCAATGGTGCTTTTAGTTTAGGAATATTGGTTTCTCCTTCTAAACTTGCAACAAAGTTTAGGATTATTTCTGAACATTTTAGTTCAATTTCTTCATCTGCACCAAATAACTCTCGGGCTAATTCGCTGATTGATCTTGTCTTTGACCCAAGATATTTATACAATTTTTTGTAAAGACTATGATGTCTCATAAAATTGAACCACTTTTTTACAGTTTCGGGTTTGTTATCGAAAATTTGCGGGGCGTTACTTATGTGTGTTGCAGCCTTCCAAATGTCCATATCTGAACAATTCACATCTAAATTTCTGAATGCTGATTTCCACTCTTCAGGTTTATAATCAAATAGATTGTCATCGGGTTCAGGTATACTCCATTTTACTCCCTCGATGAATTCAGTCTTGTCTTCATCGAACCAATTATCCGTTCTTCCAGTTAGGCCTTTGACGAATTCGGTCTTTTGCTTTGGAACTTTACCAAGTGATGCTGAGGTTAGGATAAATTGAACCTTATCTTCAAGACCTGCAATGCCCAAGGTCATTCTGAGTCTTCTCAATAACATTCCAATTTCAGTACCAAGCGCCCCTTGATATAGGTGCGCTTCATCAAGAACCAATAGTAATTTATTTTCAGGGTCTTGGTTTAACCATTCTCTAGTCTCTCTAAACATAATATGCTCTAAAGGCCTCTTTAGCATGTACTCAAGCATGCTATAATTGGTAATCAGAACATCAGGGGTTCCTCCACCATTAATCGTGTCATTAATTCTTGGTTGGCCAGAGGATTGCAAAAAGTTGTAGCCTACATTGTGCATCTCGTGTCTCATAAGTAGCTCGCGGTCATCATGATGAGTAATGAGTTGATCTTTACCATCCTCATTTAGGAATTCCTCAAGACTCCAATATTCATGTTTCTTTCCATCCAAATCAACAAATTTTGGTCTACCTTTGGCAGGAACTAAACCCTTCTCCATCATTCGAAGGTATAGGGCAGATTCCCCAGCATGCGGGCCAGTTTTATCTCCGCGTTCCAATTCGACAAATTTTTCAACATAATTTCTTGCAGAGCCATTTTTGTTTACTTTTGGATTCTTTCGTCCTTGCTTTGTCTTAAATGCGTAAGCGCCGGCAAATCTAGTTCTTCCGGTGTAAGAGCCAAATTGGAAAAAGCGATTTTTACCGCCCTGATGTAATGCATCTCGGCATAACGCATTGGCTAATTCCCAATCGCCCAATAGAGTTCGCATCCTTTTTAATTGATCACCAACTAATGCATTCATTGGATACAGAACTATGGCTTTAATACCACGTAGAGAATTTACTTCTCCGCTTTCTTTTGTTTCTTTTATTTGCCGCGATGCAATATTATGGAGGTGTCCTAAAATGGGGTATAGAAAGCATTCAGTTTTTCCCGAACCAGTCCCTGTACTAACTACGAAATCTTTTGATTCAGACCATGCTTTGATAGACGCTGCTTGATGTGTGTATGGCGGAAAAATGTCACCTCTACCTCGAATGTACATGTTTTCTAGAAAGTCAACAAATCGTTTGTCTTTTCCAGAAAGGGAATCTCTTAAACCAGAAAAACCACCGGCAAATGGTTCATATTTGGGTAAAGCCTCAATCCAAGGTTCTCTAGTTAAATTATTTGTTGTAGATTTTGGGTCAGTTAATAAATCATATGACTCTTGAATCGATTCACTCCCAATTAGTGGATATGATCTGCGTATGGTATTTGTAAGTCTTGTATTCAAGACCTCTATTGTTTTACTAAGTCGCATGTCATGCCCACCCATTGAGAGTTAATATTAATTTATTCATCGATACCTCTAATGGAGTATGCTTTGTCTTGATGGACCACTGAAATTGATTTTTAGGAATTCCAAGATTGTTTAAATCAATGAATTCATGAGTTGGATTACATTGTTTCTTAGCACAAATTCGGAAAGCTTTGGTTAGATTTCTGAAAGTATCATATAACAATTCTTTTGTAAGTATATTTTTCAGGTTATTTGAGACTTCGACTCCCTCTTTAGTAAAATTTAGGTTTATTAAATCCGGGTGAATGCTAAAATATTTTACAACATCCTTATGTTTGACTCTGAAACCAACAGCGGAGAGCCTCTCTTTACCGTCTATGTCGTCAATAAATTTCAAAGCAAGTTGAATTTCTTTACCATCGTATTCTATTGTCAGCGGTTGGTCTGAGTTTCCTGTAATTATGCATGTTCCATCTGATTTTGTTGGTCTTGCAGCACCGTAATTACCTCGAAGTTTGTGCTTAAATGCGAAATCTCCTTCGATTTCAATAAAAGGCCTATATATCAAAAAAGGCTCGTTTGGGTCGTAATCAAAGGGCTTTGCAATATTAAGCCAGAATAAAATATAGTCTTCTGGATTAAATTTTTCGTAATCTCTTGTTAGGTATTGCTGAAAATGAATCATTTTTTCTTCGGTTTTGACAGATCGTTTTACTATCCTCAGGCCGTTTGAATATACATGAATATCTTTTGGCGGTATCCCAGAATCAACTATTTCCTGCAAGGTTCTAGCATCTAAAATCACTAACCAATCTGATTTTCTATCTATTTCCGCAAATAATGGTTCAGTTTTTCTCTGCCATTTTTCACCGCTTGTTGGGATTATTCCCGGAATGGACATGATAGTTGTTCTCATGTCATTGGTATTTTTTTCACTACCAAAATCAAAAAAATCGTTAGACTGTGTCCATTGATTACGAAGTATTGCTTGCAATATATTCGTCCTTTGCGTAATCAACGAGGTCCTCAATTTTTCATTACTCAATCTTTGCATTACACAGCGTATAAGTTCCTCGGTATGGAAATTAGACCAGAAAATTGGCTTTTCAGATTTAGCAAGATGCATTCCATTCCAGTGTTGATATTGTTTATTGTTTTCTATATCAATATGTGAGTATGGTATCTCCAGTTGGTGAGTTTCGTCCCCCCTTAATCTAACATCATTGATAAGATATTGAGTCGGTATTGTCCTTAAATTCGAGTTAACAGAGATCCGCATTATATCACCTCTATCTCTATAAATTTTGTATAGCGATTTGCCCATTCATTTTTGTCATCAGTTCCAAAATATGTATTTGTGGTTGTCCCAGGGATTTTAATCATTAGAGCAATAATATAGATTCCAGGTTTATTGAATGTAACTTCATTATTTCCCTTCAAAAACGGTTCACCATCATTCAATTCTTCATTTTTGATAATTAAGGGAAGAAGATTTTCGTCGAAGCCAAGGAAACAACCATCTCCAAATCCTTCTTCAGAATATGTTTGCTTTGGGTGTAATCTGGCCACTACCGCTCGTTCTTCAATGTAAATCAATAATATTGGCTTAAACAATGGGTTTTCTATGTTATCAATTATTAGTTTAGATCCTGCAGTGATTACATGACTCTCAATAGATTCATCGCATTTGACCGTTTCTTTTACTATCCTTTGATTCATTCGTTGCTGCAATCTAGGATGAAAATTTAGGTTTTCGTAATTATAATATTTTGTTAACCACTTTCTATCAATTTGTTTGATGGTTGGATTTAGTTGTAATTGTCCAAGAGTCCTACCAAATGGGTGTGTAATTAATTCTATATGATATTGGTCGCTTTTCACAGTCTTTTTTTGCGGGAAATATTGTCTAAAAGGATTGTTACTATCTCTTGAAAAAGAAAATTCAGAAATTAGTTCGTCTTGATTCCATAATCTGAAATCGATCAATTCACTGGGGAACTCTTCAGGGTTGCTGTGAGCAATCTCAATTAGTACAAGGTCATCATCTTCAAAGATACATTTGAGCGAAAAAATCTCATCGTCATCAAAAGAAATATCATATTCCTCACTAAAATATATCGGTATAGTTACTGAATGTTCGTGTGAGTTTAAACTGATTTTGAGTTTCGTTTCATATCCAGAATCAGTATTGCAATTTATTGATAAGTCAAGATTGCCAAATCCGTCGATATGTCTGCTCAGTTCGAATCCCGCTGGGTCTGATACTTTAACCAAAAAATCATCAAATGAATATCTTTTTGGTATCATGGACATTATCTTCTTGTCAACCTTTACGTACTTGTATATGCGCCCTTGATACCATTCTTCTGTGATTTTAATATGTTTTTCTAAAGAGGACATCAAGTCCCAATCTAGAATTTCAAAAAAAGACTTGTATACTGAATGTGTACCATTGACTTTGTGCCAAGTGTAGTTCTCATCTTGGACCATCAAATAAAGTTCAATTATTCTAGGTGTGATTAAGTCTATCTCTGTTACTTGATTACTATCATTATCAAACCATGCGAAAGTACCCGCCCGGAGATTGGTTTTGAGTGGTATTTCGAGAATATGGTTGTCAGAGTAAAACCGATTTTCAGGCATAGGATATGGGTTTTTGTAAAATACTACATGAGAAATTACACCAATTTCCATTCCATTTCTCATAAGCTGAATTATGGGTTGGAATTTTTTCATTCTCCATCCAACAGTATTCATTTCTATTCTTTCACCAACACGTTCAAAATTTTCTTCATTTTTTATTGACAAATTATTTGGTATGTATACTACTCTATCATAAATCCAAATATCAGGTACTCCTTCAATTTTAGGATAGTGTATTGTGAATTCTATATCCATAACAATTCCTTTTTCGGTTTCAACAACTAGTGAAGAATTGCCTTGGTTATTACCCTCCAAGGTGTATTTAGTCCCGTCTTTTGAAATCTTGATGTATTTAGATGGACATGTAAGACTAAACTTTGTTGATGGTGCGTAAATAGAGTTCGATTCTAAAGTGTCAATGATCTCAAATTTTGTACCTACCTTCAATCGTTCTATGCCAAGTTTGAGTTCTGTCATATCATATCCATGATTTTTTAATGATAATTTTTTGTTATGGCTTTCTTGCTTAAATTGAAATATTTTAGAACCATTTAGATTCTCTACATTACCAATATTTTGGCCATTATTCATTATTTCAATCATTTATCTCCCTCACGACACTAATACTAGTATGGGACATTTCTCTTTGCATTTTACTTGATTCTAATTCCTGCAAATCAAAACTAAAACCGTTTGAAGGAATATTTTCGATATCTATTGTGACTGCGATTGTATTAGTTGCATTAATTATGAACTCAATTCCGCCAGGGATGATCTCAACACTTTTCCTGTCAACATACGGACAGTCAAGTAAAACTGGATCAACTTCTGAAGTGAAGATTCTTCCTCTCAGAATGTAGATATTTTGAAGCATATCGCCCCTTTTTTTTGTTATTAGCAATTTAATATTGCCAAGCGAACTTGAAATTTCAATTTCAGAGTCGTCGTTATCTCTAATGTCATTTCCGTTGCTATCTAATATATCAATTGAGATTTTAGACCGCAAAGAAAAGAATTCATTGACTTGATAAATCCTACATATGTCATTGAAAACACGCTTTGCTGTAGAGTTAAAGTTGCCATATATTATCAGGTACTTCACATGATTAATTTCTTCTGTGAACCAATCATTTTCACCCCAACATCTAATCTCATTTGCACCTTTATCTGGTGGGATGAAGGGTTTCACTTTATCCCATACCTCTCCAAGAGGTATAGCCAAAACCAACTCTCTTCCGTATGAAAATGATTTCTCATCGTGGCTTGACATAAACCTAGTTTCTTCTTCATACACCGTTCCTTTACCATTGACTCTATTTGATTTGAACCATACTGAAGGAGAATGCTTACTAATCTCAAAACTATCATCTACAGTAAAAACTCTATGTCTGTTTGATTTGCTGGTTTTACCTTTTATCAATGATTTTTTATTGTCAATTTCCTTAAATTTGAAGGCATTCTTTTCATCATCATAACCTTCTCCATCATCCTTCCAGAATTCTTTGTAGTTTGGTTCAAGTGGGCATGGACAAGGTTTCATTTCACCGTTCCAGTGGGCGTAATATATGTATGATCTTAAATCAGCACCATTCTCAATTGCTTTTGAAATCCGTGACAAATGGGCTCCCTCAGATTCATAATCGTATTTTTTGAATGGGCGTTGAAACGCCAAATTAAAAAAAGCACTTCTCTTCCGAACCCCAAAATACATTTCACTAGTATTGATTCCCGAAGGCCACTCATATGGGCACAATAAAGGATCCCTATTTGTTGTTGGGATTGTATCTAATAGACTATGTTTTTCCCAATTGTTTTTCACCTCTGATGATAATTCTATACTTGCTAATGAGATTTGACGCACACTTCCTGCAAACCATCTCTGATTGGCCCCCTGTTTATTGTAGCGTTTCAAGACACATTTTTTTAGATAATCGATCGGAGTTAATGGGACGTCACCTTGGCCACAAGGGCACCCACCGAGGTGCCTCGCCATGTCATGCCGCATATTGCTAAGAATAATTTATACTGATTATACATTTCCCCAACAAGTAATATGAGTTGAACGCATAATTACATGTTGCGCCGGTATTGTCCACCGACTTGGAATAGCGCATCTGTAATTTGCCCGAGACTTGCAACTTTTACAGTCTCCATCAATTCTTCAAAGACATTTTCTCCAGTTCTTGCAACTTCTTGCAGTTGCTTGAGTGCCGCAGCAGTCTTGTCGGCTT
>MDSV01155740.1_pt1 | contig 13150 bp, 18 predicted proteins | sample 810851 | NCBI WGS metagenome assembly MDSV01 (sample SAMN05326640, study PRJNA326480) | marine metagenome | isolation source: seawater | place: Atlantic Ocean: North East | collected 2012 | reverse complement strand
TCGTTTGCACGAGTTATAATCGTTTGATGATTATCTTTCACTTAATATATTTATTATCTAAGTAAGTTTTTAAACTCATCTACATTGTAGAGAATATCTCTCTCCTGTTCTTCATCTACAGAAGAGTTAATAAGATCAGCTAAAAGCGTTTTAGGTTTATCAATTAACCCTATACCCTTGTAATATCTTTTACCAACTAGACCAGCTACAATAGGATTAGAAGTATCTACAGATCTAATACTGCTAATATACTTATAGTCTTTAAACTCACGCGCTAAAGAACAGCCTAGCAAATGATGCGGTTTACTATGATCCCATATACCATCGTCAATAAGCATCTTTATAAGACGTCTTCTACCCTTCATTTGCTGTTCTAGTTTACAGCCCATTTTTGAGAAAGTAATAGTTTCGTACCAAGAGTAATCAAAAGAAATAGCAATATAGTCAGCATGATTAGCCATAAACTTATAGCAATTTACTAACTCTTGATACGTTTTACCCTGTACGACTCCAATCTTTAAACCAGGTAGATCAGGGTAATTTAAATCAAATTTATTAAATGAAGAACAAGTTTGTTGACTATCTTCTAATACATCAGGTACGACATAGTATGTAGGTTTTAACTCTAGAACATACTCAGCAAATTTCTTAGCATCAAACGCGTGACCTAATTCAAAAATAGAATTATCTAAAAGAACCTCTCTACCTAAAGTTTTAGATACTTTAAAGAAGTTATAATATTCAGGCTCTTTTTCAAACAAATGCACGAGAGCATAATCATAATCATTATAATTACGAGATTCGTCTAACATCGAAATAGGAGATTCATGACTTACTAGCATACTCTATTATAACCTGTTGTGTTCTAAATTCAACGATTAAATATGTATGTGTACGTAAGAGGTTCAAATTCCGGTGTTGAATATAAAAGACAAGATAATAACTTTTATAAAGGTACCGTTGTGCAAAACAATGACCCTGAAGAATTATTAAGGGTAAAGGTATATATACCTGAATTATCAAACGAGCCACTTGATGATTGGCTTAACTCAGACGAATACAAAGCAACAAAATTTCCTGGAACAAATAATAAAACAGATAGCTTTAGTGATACATCTATATTTCACGTAATACAAGATCTCATACCCTGGGCAGAGCCTTGCTTACCTCTTATGGGCGAGCATGGCCCGGGCCGCTTTTTTTCAAAAATTAACAATGGTATTGGTATAATATCAGACACAAATTACCCAGAAGAAGCGTTAAAAAACAATACAAAGGAAATTAATGAAACGGAAGGTGTAACTGGACCGTCTCGTGCTCAGACATTGCAAGGCGAGCAGATGGGCGATGAGTTTAAGGATCCGAGTAAAAATAGTGCTGTATTTAACAACCCACATTCATTTAATTTTCAGCCCATAAAATACACAGATGGTTCAAAAGGCATGTTTGGTGTACCAAATGTAGGTGCACAAGTATGGGTTTTTCATTATCAAGGAGATTGTAATTTTCCTGTTTATTTTGGAGGTAGAGCTGGTTTTGGAGATGTTGCTACTATTATGGCATCAAAGCAAGGTGCATTTGGTACTCCAGCTATAAGTCAAGACTTACCATCTGGTTCTGAAAATGATCCACCATATAAGATAGAGGATGTACCACCTCTACCGCCAGAGGAACGCGGCTCGGGAGAAGTTCTAGAACAACAACAGGGTAAAATTCGTAGCCGGCCAATTCAACCTAGACTTAAAAATATACTATCAAAAGCTGCGGCTGCAGCAAACGTAACGGTTAAAGTTACCAGCGGCGGCCAGCCGTCTACAGGAAGTCGACGAGTACGTACAGGGTCACATAGGCACGATAACGGTTGGGCTGCAGATTTTACGATAACAGATAATAAAACTGGAAAAAGAGTTCCAATTAGTAACCAAACAAAATGGACTCAGTTTACAAAAGCGTTTAAACAAGCTGCTTCATCTGGGGGTTATAAGACCAGTGGTGGTGCTGCTGTAGGGTATATGGGAGCATATACAGCACACTTTGATATAGCAGCAGGTATAAATCCCGGTGTTAGGCAAGCGGTATGGGGTACTAAAGGTCGAAGAGACTATCCGAGTTGGGTAACTATATTAAATTAATAAAATGGCTGAAGAGAATAAAAGACAAAAGGTTGACGAAGATCAGTATCAAAATAAAAGTACGTGGAATCAGCGCGGTGCAACTATTGATATTCAAAACTCTACCGGTAGAGAAGGACTAACACTATCACAGTATAGTGGCTCAAATATTAAAATTAATAATGATGTTACTAGTGAGCTAGCTGTTAATAATAAACAAGTTAAAGTAAACAACGATTCTTTCGAAACAGTTAAAAATAATAAAAGCATTTTTGCGGGTAAAGATGTTGTTATAAGAGCTGGTGAAAATTTTTATAATTTAAAGGGGTTCAATGATAATGATGAAGTTGAAGCAGCTAAAGAGTGGAAAAAAGCTTATCAACCAATCGCCAATAAAAATGCCCAGTTCGAAACTCTTCGTGGCGGTACGTCATACCCGGGTAATATTCCAACACCGCAAGATGGAGTAAGGTCGCCAAACCCAACTGAGAATCAAGAGCAGTATGTTACAGATAGTAAGTACCCGGAAATCGCTTACGGTCTTATATCTAGTATAATCCCTCCAATGCGTAGGAGAATTATCGATGAAGTAGAGCTATACACGAGAGTTAAACCACAATTTACTGAAGACTGTTATAAGGTTAAGAACCCGTCACAAGAAGATATTGATTCAGCTGCAGGTAGTGGCGGTTATGCATCTAATGAAAAAGGTGCAATGCAGTACCCGGGTGAGAATGCTTCTACTGAGCGAGGAGTATGGGCGCCTAACCCCGCTCACGCAGAGCTAAAACAAGATTTAATTGATATACAGGAGCAGTTGGAGCCTATAGAAAAGAGAATGGGTAACGGTGGTGACGAAGAAGAGTTTGTATACAGAGATAAAGTTGAAGTAATTGGCGCAGCTTTTAATGACTACCCTTCAATACGCGTAGATAAAGAAGGAAGAACTGTGCCAAACAGAGTACTAGTAGGTAAAGAAACACCTCTAGTAAATACCGATTCTGTGCCTCATGTTGAAGAGGTAGATAATAATAGTAACTTCCCTACAGGTAGTTATGATTTAACTGTAGGTAACAGATACAATGTTAAAGTTGGATCCGGCGGTGTACAAATTAAAACTACCGGTGGTATAGAGCTTGGAGGTACGACTTTTAAAGTAGCATCAAATAAAACAAATATACAATCAGCTGACGGTGTAAATATTTCTAGTGAAAGTATTGTAGAGATACAATCAAAAAATAATATATCATTAAGATCAAATAAACAGATATATATTGAACCCGGTCTCGGAGTTAAAAATAATACTATTGTTGGCGGCTCTTCTTTTATTGAAGGCGAAATTTACGCAAACCATATTACTGCTCCAGCTGAAATACAACAAACAGAGCAAGTACATCTTTTTGGAGCACCTGTACCGGGAATGCCAATAGGTGTTACATCAGCCGGTCAAACAGTTTTCGGAGTACCAACACCAAATAGTATTCAGACATATCCACATAGTCACCATTTTAAAAACTTACCGTTAAGGTTAACAGAGTCAAACAACGACGTAAAACAAATAGCGCAAGCTGAAGGTATTAATGTTAATGGTTATCAAGGCAGCTCTCAATGCGTTGCACATGAATATAAACAACCAATAAAATTTGAATCAGAGCCTGGTGAAACAATGATGCCGGCTACGACAGCAAGAGATGCGCGACCAGCTGCTCCGATTGAGACGAATGTACCACCTAGATGTTTATTCGTGCCAGAAGGTACAAGACTTGTAAATGATCGTAGGAGAATACAACCAGATGGTGAGCTTAAAGAAACGTTTCCAGAGCTACCTAAAGAAGGTACTCTACCGGATGAAAATCAATTGACACCCGAACAGATACAAGAATTAGTTGAGTCAGTTCTACGTAGCCGACAAAATAATATCGTCGAAAGTACCGGTGGCCCTAGTCTTGATGAACCAATTACACCGGATACAGATTCAGTGCAATTGCAAGATACTGGCCCTGATACGTACTAAATAATTTCATCAACAAGACCTAATTCCAAACACGTCTTGCTATCAAACCAAAGATCGTGCTTTAAGATCTCGTTTAATTTTTTCATAGGCACATTAGTATATACTTTATAAATTTCTTTTATTGTACTCATTAAGTGCTTATTATTTTCCATATCATCCTCAAGCTCATTATATTTACCATAAGCTCCAGCGCTAAGTTGATGAATTAGCATCTTGGAATATTTACCCATAAATCGCTTGGTACAAGCTACAGAAATAATTGTTGCAGCTGATGCCGCGGCTCCTTCAATAATAGAATGAACATTACTTTTTAAGTTACGAATAACATCTACTGTCGCTAGTCCTGCAAAAAGTGAACCACCATAAGAGTTAATATGTAAATTAATAACAGGATTCATATCTAAAAATACATTTGTAATAGAAAGTTTTTTATCCATTTCATACAACGCTGCATTTAATTCTAGTGCATTAGCTTCTGTAATATCACCATAAAAGTATATATTATTTTCTACTACACGTGTCACAGCACCAGAGGAAGTAGGACCAGCATTAATAATATATTGCTGAGGAGGTTGCGCTTGTTCTTCATCCTGCTGTTCTTCTTGATTTAAATATTTCCATTTCATAAATTAACCTTGGCAAGAAGCGCAATTGAGAATATTTCTCGCTAGCTCTTGAGCTGGGTTTGCGCTTCTCTGATAGTATAATGACTTAATCCCACTTTGCCAGGCGTAGATTAAAAGTTCGTTTACTTCTCTCGGCTTTGTTTCAGGAGGTATCATTAAATTTAAAGACTGACCTTGATCGATATATTTTTGCCGCATACCGGCTTGAATAATAATTTCTTTTTGTGATATTTCTCCAAAAGTTTTAAATACGTCTTTTTCTTCTTCAGATAAAAACTTTAAATGTTGAACACTGCCTCCGTGATTCAAGATACTCTTCCATGTAGTTGCATTATCTTTATCTTTTTCCTTTAGTAACTTCACGAGGTGTGGATTGCGATATGTAAACTTACCTTTAGCTAAATCCTTAGTAAAATAATTTGAATTAAGAGGCTCAATAGAAGGTGAAACTTGACCGAGAATAAACGAGCTGCTAGTAGTAGGAGCTATAGCCATTGTAGTAGCATTTCGTATACCGTATCCTTTACATAGCTCTGGCTCACCGAATATCTCTGCCAATTCTTTTGTAGCATTATCACATCTCTCTTTTATTAAAACAAATATCTCTTGGTTAATACCTTTCGCCATTAATGATTCAAATGCAATCATCTTAGACTGGAGGTATGTATGCCACCCAAGAACGCCTACACCTAATGCTCTCTGTCTTACAGCAAAGTTATGTGGTGCTTCCATATACTTTACCCCCTCTGTCTTTTTAATAAAGTCAGACATTACAGCATCTAAAAAGTAAACTAAAGTTTCAATAGCATCTGTTTCTTTAATTTCATCCCACATTACTAAGTTTAGAGAAGATAAATCACATACAAATGACTCATCTTCTTCTGAGGATAAAAATATTTCTGTACAAAGATTACTAGCGTTTATTCTTTTACCTTTATCTTTATAGACCTGAGGCGCGTTATTGTTAGCGGTATCTGTCCAAAAGATATATGGGTAACCTGTCTCATATCTCTTTTTAATTATTTTAGCCCACAACTTACGTTTTTCTTTATCTCCATCAACAACAGCTTGCATCCATTCATCTGATATACATACACCAAAAGATAAGTCCTGTATAGGATCTCCCTCTGATCTAATTCTCATAAACTCTTCTATATCAGGGTGATCAACTGGTAAGTAAGCAGCAAAAGAACCTCTCCTCACATTACTCTGTGAGACATAATTTATTAAAGCATCAAATACAGTTAATTGGTGATGAACACCTGTAGCAGAGCCTCCAGAAGAAATAGGAGCTCCTCTATGTCTTACTGCTCCAAAGTATCCTGAGGTACCTCCACCGACCTTAGACATTGTACCTACTTCAGATACTTTAGTAAGAATTTTTTCCATATCATCTGGAATGTAACTACCAAAGCAAGAAATCGGTAATCCTCTATCCTTACCAAAATTTGACCAAATAGGCGATGAAAGAGAATAAAACCCGCGGGCCATATAATCTATAAATTTATCAGCAAACCCCTTTATTTTAAGATAATCTTCAGCAGTCTTTGCAATAGTTTCAATTCTATCTTCCGGTGACTCACCCTCTTCTAAATAACCTCTCTTAAGAAATTTTTTCGAATCTGCATTTAACCAACTATAATTTTTCATACTTAAAATAAGTCCTCTTCGTCGAAGGATTGATTTTTCTTTGAATATTCTGTAGGTCTTGTATGGAAAAAGTCTGCCATATTATTACCCATTAATTCTTCTTCAAACCACATTGTAGCCTCTAAAGCCTCGTTATCAATCTCAAATGGCGCTTTAAATCCAATTTGATCTAAAGAAGATATAATTCTATTTTTAATAAAACCTTTTAACAGATCAGCATTTAATCCTTCTTCCGTATAACCATTAACCATCCAATCAACAATCTTACTCTCAGCAGTTAAAGCTTCTTCTGCTTCATGTAAAATTCTTTCTTCTAATTCCTCGTCAAACAACTCTGGGTGCTCTTCTCTAATAGTGTTTATAATTTTAATACCAACTAATGCATGAATATTTTCTTCATTTCGAGTATATTTTACTTGTTGGTCTGTATCCTTAAGAACATTTTTATTTCTTGCAAACCAATTGACGATATAAAATTGTGAAAACAACGAAACGTTTTCAACAAAAAGAGTAAACAAAATTAACGCATATAGATATTGCTTTTTGCTATCTTTATAAAATTTATGTGTATACTTACGTAAGTATTTTACTCTTCCCTGAATCCATTGTAGTTTTAAATTTTCTTGAAATATATCCTCAAGACCTAAGATCTGTAATAGTCTCTCGTATGCGTTGTTATGTATAACTTCAACATTAGCCATAACGTATCCTAAGTCGCATAAAGAAGGGTGAGGTAAATTCTCACCCAACTTAGCCCAAAACGTTTTTACTGCTACCTCAATCTGACCAATAGCAGATAGAGTTCGTACAATAATTTCTCTTTCTTGATCCGAAAGCTCAACTTTAAATTGTTGAATATCCGATTTAAATGAAAACTCTTTATCAGTCCAAAATCCATTATGCATTGCCTCAATGAACTGATCCGTCCATGGATAGCGATTTGGTTTTCTCGATACCTGCTCTGTGAATATAGTACTCCCATCCATTCCTTGTTATCAATATTAAGGTTAAACAGGGATTGTGGATCTCAAGCCGCCGTGAGGTAGAGAATATGTTTTAACGTGCTTTTTTCCAGCTGTCTCAACCGTTACTGTCATCACGTTACCTGATACATACGGTTGCGAAACAATATTACCGCCAACTGTTATTACTCTATATAATTGTCCTGTACCTGCATCATATAGCTTTACTGTGCTATTTGAGCCCTGCTGTGCGATAAATTGTTTAGTCTTGTTCATAATCTCTGATATTATTTATAAAAGCGGTCACTTCAGGATCGGATTTATGTGTAGCAAAGTTCAAAGTATTTGAAATTTTCTTAGCTGTTTGTGTTGCTTGAACCTTATGAAATTCAATGAGATCTATTACCTCCTGCGAATCAACACCTGGAAGGCCTTCTTCATTGACATTTAATATGTTTCTTATCTCTTGTATCGAGTAGCCCTTATTTAAATAATTTTTAGCTTTTTGGGTTATAAAATATTTTTTAAGATTATCTTCATCAATATAATCCTTCGTTTTTTTATCGTAATAGTCTTGACCATACGTATAACTTTTTCCTGTAATTAAACATGTAATCTTTCTGCTTGCCATTGGTTATATTTTAATCTACTCCCACGGAAAAACAATCCACTTATCTTCAGGTACTACACTAGCGTAATGATCTAGATATTTGGTATGTTTTGGTTTTGTAAAGACGCAGACTTTGGTATGTTTAACTCCGCCTAAGGTTAATCTATTACTTAGCCATTGAATCGTTTCACCTGTATCACATATATCATCTACAATGAGTAGGTTACTATCTTTTGGTAAAGAGTCAATCTTGATATCCTGAGTTATATTTAGTTCATTTTTTTCTTTGTTATTATAAGAACTTACTCCGCAAGTTAGTAGAGGAACATCTAGTTCGTAGCTTATAACAGTAGCTGGGATTAAACCGCCTCTAGCTATACCAAGAACACTAGTAAAATTACAATCTTTAACTCTAGAAGCTATTAACCGCGACATAACGTTAATTTCATCAAAAGAAAACTTTAAAACTTCCATAACCTATTATATAGTAAATCTAAAGTATTTCAATAAATATATACGTGAGCAACGACTTCGAAAATATACAAAAGCTCTACGAAGAAGGGTACAGGGGACAGAGTTATGATCCGGGGCCTAACGCTAAGTACCAGGCGGATGAAGCTCCTTATGGATATGGTTATCGAAAAGGAGGGCTACCCACGGGTTACCCGGGAGCTGGTGGTTGGAATGCCTATAACGCCGGCCAAGCTGGTAGCTACAGTATACCTACTGCTGTCGTTATAGCTGGTGATGAAGAGATTGAAGCTGCAGAAATTATTAATTTAGATGTATTAGATAAGCTAGATGATCTTATAGATGAATCTAATGAAGCAGAAATGGATTATGCTGTTTTACAGTTGTCGAGATTAAAAGAGCATATTATTTCTCTTTCTCGGGGTAAACTTGATTAAGTAGTATACAGTTTATTAGATAGATAAGATAGCAACTGCAACTGCTATACAAAGCAAAAAGAATATTATTGTAATTATCAGCATAGGTACCGATTAATAAACCTGTCCAGAAACCGGTACACAGAGAACAATTTAGCAGATCTCTAAAGAATTTTACTTTAGTAACTTTGTCTCTTGCAAAGTTTAAAATTTTACCCTCCATTAATATATAACAGAGGCCGTAAGATGCAAAAGTATAAAATAATAAATCAGCCATTTAAAAGCTGTTGATCACCGTCAAGGGTATTGACAGCATCGCCCATCAATTTAAGCTCTTCCTTTTTGACAACAATAGTGTTACCATCGTCGTCGGTAACTTTGTAATGATCTTCATCAACCTTTTCAATGACCGGGCAGCCCTGGCGACCACAACAAACCTTTACGCTATTTTCTGTCAGTCTTTTAATCATATAATTATTTATTAAAAGCAGCTTCTAATGCACTTTTTATTTTGTCTTCTGCACGAGAATCTACATCATCCTTTCTACCTGGAGAAATCTCCCTATGTGTAGTTACTGTAGATAGATCTTTAGGCCATCCCCACTTTTCAAATCTCGGGACTAACCATTCTACAGCTGAAGCAACTTCATCATCTGTAAGCTCCCTTGTATGTGTGTTTCCACTAAATGATAAACCAAGAAGGAACCCGTTGCAGTTCGTTCTACCGTTAAAGTTTGATTTACCAGCATGCCAACACCTACGATCATCATCAGCAAAAATAGTTCGTTCTCCATTAGTATCGATTATACAATGATATGATACTTGTGATTTTGATTGACATATCCAACTTACAGAACCGGCATACGATCCAGAAGAATGATGTAATACTACACCTTCAGGTCTAATTCTGGATGATGATACATTCGGAGAAGGCTTACTAACCTCTGGATACGCACCATCAACGGCACTTGATGTGACCTTAGCTGCAGCGGGTTGTTCACTTAAGCCTAAGGCTTCTAAAATAGTTTTTGCTGTATTAGGTCCATAAGCACCGTCTGGAAGCGAGTCAGTTTTTTTCTGAATTATTTTTGTTAATTCTTGTTTTGTAAATCCTAATTTATCGATAATTTTTAATGCGGTGTTTCTGCCATAAACACCATCTGCTGTTGCCCCAACAGCCTCCTGTATTTTCTTTGTTGTGTCTTTAAGTGCCATAAAAGTATTTATTTAAAAAGTTGTAAATTAGACCCGTGCAACTAAATAATTATATGGATATGATACTTGAATTCATTAGTGACAAACCCTGGTTTGGTTTAATTGCAGCTATTATTGCTGCTGCTGCTGCTTTTTGTGCAGCTACTCCGACTCCTAAAGAGGGAGGTTGGGTGTCTAAGATCTATAAAGTTGTAGAGTTTTTAGCACTTAACATTGGAAAAGCAAAAGCAAAAGCTGAAGTTGAAGAAGCTGTAACTGACGTAGTTTCTGATGCTGTTAAGAAAGCAACAAAAAAAGCCAAGAAGTAACTAATACCATGGCTGGTGGGTTGATAAAAGGTGTTTTAAGGGCTCTTGTAGCTTATTTAGAGCTTCGAAATAAAACACATTATCACCGTGTAGTTACAGAGTCTAGAGATAAACAGAAAAAACTAATAAATGAAATTGAAACATTACGCACAGCTGGTGACGTCGATTCTAATGATCGGGCTGACATCCTGCGGGACGAGCTCCTCGACGAAAAGCGGCACCTTGAACATCTATCAGCCTTCTACCTTAAATCTTGCGGCGGGGATTCCGATTCAAAGTAAAAACGGAGTATATACACCTCAAACTGATGAGGTGTGGCATTCAGATGCTCGGTTTAGAAAGCTTGAAAGACAGCTCTACTTCAAGCCTACTTCTGGTAAGTAGTTGATTTTACATACAGTATAGGTTATAATATATCCTATGAGTAAAGGAGATAAACCGCGCCCCCTTTCTATATCCTATCAACAATATAGTGATAACTACGAAGCAATTTTTGGTAATAAGGATAAACAGCAAATTCTCTATGAAGATTTTACAGAAGAGGAGATAGAGGAGGCAGAAAAGCGTATTGATATTATTGGTCAAAATGGTAATGACGGTCTTCATTATGATGAAGTAGATGGAGAATCTTGAGTATATATTTCCGCAAGATCTTAAAATGTGGGCAAAGAGCGCTGGTCGAAAATTTTTAGAAGCGCAAGAAAAAATTAAAGCTCTATCCACTAAGAATGTTTCAGCTAGCGCTTACTGGGATGATAACAGTAATGTTGCAATTGTAACAGAAGAAGGTAAAATATATACATATGGCAAAACAGACAAATAGTACAACTTGGAAAGTCAACGATAGAAAACCTAAAAAAACCAGACAGGGAATTTCTAGAAATTCTAAAGGTCATAAAAAATATCGCGGTCAAGGAGGACCGGCTAAGAGAAGAAAGAAGTAGTTTTTTACGTTAAACTCGTATAAATATTGTTATGGTTAAAGCTGTAACAATATTTTTATGTCTACTTTGCTCTAATATTTTAGCAAATCAAACTATTGATCATAGTAAAGAGATTGATAGAATCATAGCTAATGATTTAAGAAATAAGAGGATAGAATTACCTGTTGTTGTTAACCCTTATATTTTTGTTAGAAGGGCATATATTGATATTGCCGGTAGAGTGCCAACGTATGAAGAATGGAAGACGTTTATAAAAAGGCCAGATCGTAAAAAATTAATTGCAGATTTGCAAGACTCTAAAGGTTATACAGAAAGTATGTTTAACTTTTATGCTGATCTTCTTAGAATAAAGAGACGTCTTTCTAATAATATAGACGGTGATACTTATATCTCTTGGGTTAGACAGGAGATAGAAAACAATACTCCATATGATGAGTTTATTAAAAAGATTTTAACTGCACAGGGTAACATATGGGAAAATCCGGAAGTTGGATATTTCTTAAGAGATGAAGGAATGTTACTTGATAATGTAAGTAATACATTTCAAGCTTTTGCAGGTATGAATATTAGCTGCGCGCAGTGTCATGATCATCCATTTGATGATTGGACGCAAATGGACTACTATAACATGACAGCGTTCTTTACTCAGTTAAATACAAGAGGTAACAAAGAAGATAGAAAAGAGTTTCAACGGTTAAGAAAAGAAGCTGAAGAGTTAGATAAATCCGGAAAACAAAAAGGTTCTACAAATAGAATAGGACAATTTTATAGACACGGTTACCAGCATACAATAGTACAGGATCAAGATAAAAAATTAAAGCTTCCAGATGATTATAAGTATAGAGATGCTGAGCCAGGTGAAGTAGTAAAAGCTGAAACAGCAGTAGGAGACAGAGTTAAAGAAAGGCGTAAGAGAGAAGGGTTAAGAGGTAGTTTCGCTAATTGGTTAGCTAATGATACACATCCAACATTTGCTGCTAATATTGTAAATAGATTATGGGATAGATCATTTGGCTTTCCATTAATAGATAACTTAAATGAAGTAGCTTTATTTGATGAAGTTAAAGACGGTCGTAACACTCGATTAATAGAATACTTAGTTAAAGTAATGAAAGAGGTTGATTACGATTTAAAGAAGTTTAATAACATTTTATATAATACAAAGTTCTATCAAGCTAAAATTGACACTGATAATGAGTTTAAAGGACCTGCTTTAAGAAGAATGACAAGTGCGCAATTGTGGGATTCTATAGTAACTCTTTATCAAGGTAATCCAGACAAGTGGCAGCCCAAGGATAGGAAGCAGGATTACATAGATCTCTTTACAGGTCTACAGTCTATGTCTGTTGACGATGCTTTAAAAAAATGGAACCAATATACTAAAATAAGAGGTAGTTATTATGAAGGAGCTCCTAAAGTAAAGGGCGGGTTGGTAGTAAGATCTTCACATATATTCGAAGGTAGAAATGCTAACTTTTTAAGAGAGTTTGGTAGATCGGATAGAGAGCTTATTGAAACAGGTAATGAACAGCCAAACATAACACAGATATTAAACTTAATGAACGGCAGCGTAACTCAAGCGCTTCAAGATACAAATGGATATGTAGCTAATCAAGCTAAAGATATGAAGCGTGAATTAGGAATGAATATAATTTTTATATCGTATATTGGAAGAGCACCTAATGATAGAGAGAGAGAATTATTAAAGGACGCAAGTTATGAAGATATGGTATGGATACTACTTAACTCACATGAATTTAAACTTATAAGCTAATATGAACAGACGACTATTTATACAAACCCTAGCAGCATCTACTTACGGT
>MDSV01122545.1_pt1 | contig 13151 bp, 10 predicted proteins | sample 810851 | NCBI WGS metagenome assembly MDSV01 (sample SAMN05326640, study PRJNA326480) | marine metagenome | isolation source: seawater | place: Atlantic Ocean: North East | collected 2012 | reverse complement strand
TAGGTCCTAAGTTAAGGCATGTGTCACGCACTTTAAATCAGATGGGTCTAGGGCCTTGTGTTAAAGCTTGTGGAGATGTTATTCCTGACGAGGTGGTTGCGCTGTATAAAAAAACACTCAAAAACTGGGATACATTACTGGACCACTGGTTCTCTGGCCCATTATCACTGTTGCATGGTGACAGTCATATCGGTAATTTTTTTATCTCTGGCGATGATATGGGTATGCTAGATTTTCAAGCCGTACATTGGGGCAAGGGTATTCGTGATGTGCAGTATTTTTTAATTGATTCTTTGCCAGTTGAGGTCTTAGCGCGTCATGAGCAAGACTTGGTTAAATATTATGTCGAGCGTCGGGCAGTACACGGTGAACCCATTAACTTTGATTTAACCTGGCAAGAATATCGCGGCTTTACCTACCATACCTTAATGACAATTGTCGTCTCGATTGGTTTTGGTGCTTTGAACGAAGCGCACGGTTCGTATATGAAAGATGTACTTCGTCGCTCGGTTGCTGCGATTGAGCGCGTGGATTATGCGGGCTGGTTAGATCAACACACTGAATAAACCATAACGATCTATGAGGGAAAAAGTGAAGACGATAACGATAGAAAAGCATTGTGATGGTAAGGTAAATGTCCTTAGTTTTGCCCGACCTGAGGTGCGCAATGCCTTAAGTTGGCAGATGGTAACGGAGTTTAAGGCGGCATTAGCAGCCATCGATCAGGATAATCAGTGCCGCGCGGTAGTAATCACTGGCGCCGGTGAATCTTTTTGTGCCGGCCTAGATCTGATGGATCAAGGCAATCGTCAAAGTCTCAGTGAAGCAATAGGTGAACTCGGTGACGGGCCCCGTGCAGGGATGCGAGGCCAGGAATACATGGCTGAAATGGTATTGCTAATGCGGGCTATTCAGCAACCCATTATTGCGGCGGTGAATGGCCATGCTTACGGCGGGGGTTTAGGCATTGCATTGGGCTGCGATATTCGAATGGCGGCTAAGTCAGCCAAGTTTTGTACCCAGTTTATTCGCTTAGGCGTTTCGGGCTGCGATATCGGTGTCAGCTATACTTTGCCAAAATTAATTGGCGCAGCACGTGCTCACGATATGATGATGACCGCGAGGGTGATTGATGTTGAGTTAGCCGAACAGTGGGGCTTAGTGACTTATGTGGTTGACGATATGCAACTTCAGCAGCGAGCGATTGAGTTGGCAGAGAGCCTCTGCGACTTTTCACCTTATGGCTTAATTTCCACTAAACAAGGCATGTGGTCTAATTTAGATGCCAACTCTTTATCGGCTGCGATGCAACTCGAAAACCGGAATCAGATTTTGAATGGTATGGGTGGCGATGTGGAAGAGGCCGCCGCCGCATTTTTTGAAAAACGGAAACCCAACTTTGAACGTTAGTCTGTGTAAGGTGGTACCTCTGGTAATAAGGCAACGGCAGCCTTACTATCTAAGTCTCTGTAAGCATTAGTAAGCCTGACATGATTGCAAACAGTAATGTCCCAGCCATAATTTTCAATCGGCGTGGTTAGCCAGCCAATATAAAGACACCAAACTGCGGCATAACGAAATTCGGTAAAGGCTTGGTCGATATTGGGCGCATCAACAACGCCATGCTGTTGAAGTTGGTCGAGATAATAAGTGATTAACTCATGCTGGTATTGCCTTCGTTCAGCAACACTTAAGCCAGTGATAATGATGTATGAGACGTCATGCATAAAATAACCTCGTGACATTAGCTGCCAATCATACAGGCCAGCGTTGCCATCGGGTAATGCGTAGGTGTTGCCAATATGGGTATCACCATGACAAATCGTGGGCGTGAGTGTTGATTGGTGATGTTGCACTTTACGCATTTCTTGGTATAAGTTTTCGGTCGTCTGCCCCAGGCTTTCGATCATTTCTTTCTTAAATTGCTCGTTCGCAACTTCGGCTTTAATCACTGCAGGAACTATATCAGGGTGATTAAAGAACGTATAAAGCTCACCATTGGTATGAGAATCTAACCAGTGCAAATCAGTTTTGAAGCGTGGACTATTCCAATAAAAAGCATGCAGTTTTGCCAGGCATTTGAGTACCGATTTAATATGATCGACACCATGGTCAGACTTAACATTAGGGAAGCTAACACCTCGTGAGCGCATATCTTCAAGTGCTAGACCAAAGTTGGCTGTTTCTTCATCGAACATACCGCCAATGCAAACAGGCGCTTCGATTGTCAACTCTTGTCTCAAGCGGGTATAAAAATTCACTTCATTTCGATACAGTGGTCGAGGCGCAATATCGGGGCGGCAAACTTTTATGATCAGCTGTGTAGGGAGATTAAGCGACTGATTGTCTGAAAAACTCACTTCTGCCTCTATTCGTCCGGCAGTTGAAACAGCTTCTTCACCATTGTCAAAGACGAATTCTTTGTTAACCTTGAATGCAGTTACGGCGACTGATGGGTGTATTGTTCGCACAAGTGTTGTTAGGTTATCAGTTGATAGGTCGTTGGCAAGCGTAGGAAAGATATTCATAAAAGGGCTTCTGGATTGGATTTTTAAATAAGAATAAATAGAAAAATTGCGCGCTTTAATTACGATTTTAAACCCATTCAAAGATAAATTTATGTCATATTGTTAATCATCAATAACCTTTTGATTGTCTTTATCGCGTTATTATTTGAGAGTAGCGTCAGCTAATATGCCAGCCTTCGTTGCCATTTCATTGTTATTTAGGCGATTAGTCACGCAAAAACTGGAGCCCATTCGATGTCGCAATGCCCTTATACCAATTTACTCGACCCCGACTTGTACGCTGCAGGCAATCACTTACCTAAGTTGCAAGCCCTGCGCGATCAGGCTGACGCGCCGATTATTAAAATTGACGACCCGTTGCAGGGTGTACCTTACTGGGCGGTACTGGAGCGAGAGCATGCCGACTATATTGCTAAAAATCCGGCTATTTTTTCTAGCGAAAAAAAGTTGATGCATCCTACCGAGCAAGACGAAGAAACCATCGCGATGCAATCGCAGATGTTGGTGAGTATGGACCCACCGAAACATGGCAAGTATCGTCGCATTGCGCGCAATGCCTTTACACCCAAGGCCGTTGAAAGCTATGAAAAGGGATTCCGAAAATACGCTAAAGAAATTGTCGATGCGGTTGCAGCAAAGGGGCATTGTGAATTCATTACTGAAGTGGCCGCCGAGTTACCGCTAATGGCAATCCTTGAGTTATGTGGTGTGCCGAAAGAGGACCGTAAACAATTTTTTACTTGGACCAATGAAATGATGTTCCAAGAAGATGAGGATATCGGTGGTGAAGACCCAGCTGCGACCTCTCAAGCGGCGATGGCGAACATGTATTTTTATGCCAGCGAATTAGCCAAGAAGCACGCCGAGACACCACTTAATAATATTGTTGGTGCCTTGCTTGATGGCGAGGTTGGCGACGAAAAACTCACCGAAGAAGAATTTCAAATATTCTTTTTAATGCTCATTGGCGCGGGTAATGAAAGTACTCGCTCAGTCACCGCTCACGGTATGCGCTTGCTGATGGAGCACCCTGAACAGCTACAAATGTTGGTTGATGACCCTGGGTTAATTCCTGATGCCTGCGAAGAGATTCTTCGCTATAACCCTGCGTTTGTGTGCATGCGTCGTACCGTGATGCAAGACGTTGAGGTGGCGGGTGTGCAGATGAAAGAGGGCGACAAGTTATTACTGCACTGGCACTTAATTAATCAGGATGACAAAGTGTTTGATGACCCAATGCGCTTTGATATTACTCGTGCGCAACGTATGCCAACCTTGGCGCGAGAGCATCGCGCTTTTGGTGTAGGCACACATTTTTGTATCGGCGCTCATTTGGCGCGCTTAGAGATGCAGGTGATTTTCGAGGAGTTATTGCCCCGCTTGCGTAATCCGCAATTCGCAGAACCGGTTAAGTATGTACGCGATTATTTTGTTAACGGCATTAAAGAAATGAACATTACATTCGATCCTGAGTTGCGCTGAAACCACTGAAAAATCAATTAGGAGAAGGCTATGGCGGATTATTTGATTAAAGGCGGACTTGTTGTTGATGGCAACGGCGGTGAGCCTATGCTCGCAGAAGTGCTTATTAAGGACGGCAAGATTGATGCTGTGATTTCTGCTAACGAAGCAGTTGCTGGTAAGTCTATAGAAATGATAGGTGTTGAGACTATCGATGCCACTGGTTGTATTGTGACGCCAGGGTTTGTTGACCCGCATACCCACTACGATGGACAGGCGACTTGGGATGATCGATTGGCACCGTCAGCTGATCACGGTGTCACGACCGTAGTGATGGGTAATTGCGGTGTCGGCTTTGCGCCCGTTCGCCCCGATGAAAGAGATTTTTTAATTGAATTGATGGAGGGCGTTGAAGATATTCCGGGTTCGGCTTTGGCTGATGGTATTGATTGGGCATGGGAAAGTTTTCCCGAATACCTTGATGCCCTAGACAATAAAGCTCGGGCGCTGGATGTGGTCGCGCAAATACCGCACGGCGCGCTGCGAACGTATGTACTGGGACAAGCCAATAATTTAAATGCGCCAGCAACGGCAGAACAAATTCAACAGATGGCGGCATTAACCCAGCAGGCGATTGAAGCCGGTGCATTCGCATTTTCGACTAATCGTATTGCTATGCACACATCGACCGATGGTGAATCGGTACCCGGTACTTTTGCTGAAAAAGAAGAAGTGTTGGCCATTATTAAAGCTATGCAAGATGGCGGCGCTAATTTACTGCAGGTGGTTCCCGAGGGTTTAATGGGAGAAAATCCAACAGCCTTTCAAGCCGAAGTGCAATTATATAAAGAGCTGAGCTTAGAAACAGGTTGTTCGATTGTTTTTACCCTTTCTCAAAATAACGTTCAAACCACCTTGTGGAAGGATATGTTAGAGGAAATTAGCCAAGCGAATAAAGCCGGCGCAAAGCTTTATGCAACCACAGGGAATCGACCCGGTGGCATGTTAATGAGTTGGGACACTTTCAATATTTTTATGGATCGGCCTAGCTATTTAGCGGTTGCGCATCTGCCTTTAACTGAGCGTGTTAAGGCCTTGCAGGATCCCGAGCGACGAGAAAAAATTCTTAATGAAGAAATACAGTCGCCGTTGCTGAAAAACGGCGCGCAAGTGGTTCGCGATGCGCTAAATGCGATATTTCCTTGCAAGGATCAGCAAATATTTGAGCCAGATCGAGCGCAAAGTTTGGCGGCCAGATTATTGGCATCCAACGATACAGCTGAGGGGGTGCTTTATGATGCTATGTGCGAGGTGGTACTAGGCGATGAAGGCCGGCCAGGCTTCTTGCATGTGTACATGGGTAATTATGCCGACGGTGATTTAAACGCAGTGTATGAAATGATGATGCACTCAAATGTGGTCGTTGGTGCCGCGGATGGCGGCGCCCATGTTAATGTCATCTGTGATGCGAGTTACACGACTTTTATGCTGCAACATTGGGTGCGTGATCGACAAAGGGGCGATAAGCTGCCTTTAGAGATCGCCATACAAATGCTAACTAAAACGCCTGCAGATTTGTACGGCTTGCATGATAGAGGGGTGATTGAGGTGGGTAAAAAAGCTGATATTAATGTGATTTCGCTCAATGACTTATCACTGCAGATACCCTATGTCGCTAACGATTTACCTACTGGTGCGCCGCGTTTACTACAGCGTGCAGAGGGCTATGTTGTCACCCTAGTGGCCGGTCAGATCACCAACCGCAATGGCCATGATACCGGTGCAAGACCTGGAAAACTGGTTAGGAGATCGGCGGCATAAGTTTACCGTTTTGCCAGTGCATTCATAGTCCGGTCAAGTTCCGCCGTTTCGGCGGAGGTCGGCACTAGAATCACTTCATCGCAGCCTGCCGATTGAAAAGTATCTAAGGCGTCAATTAATGCCGCTTCACTGTCGATACTCTGTTGAGAAAGAATATAGTCAACCGCGCCTTGGCCGAGTATATCCATATAGCTTTTGGCATAGTGCTCAAGCTGGGTCTTTGCATTAGGGCCTAGGGCATACCAAAAACTGGTGGTGATATAGGGCTTGGTTTTTCTTCCCGCTTCTTTCCATAAGCTATGGGCGTTGTCGACGTAGTGAGAAAAGTTAGCGTAATTGCCGTCTCCGACATTTTGGCCAAACAGTCCGTCGGCCCATTGTGCGGCCCGCGCCAGTGATTTAGGTCCGCCAACACCGGCAAATAATGGTGGCCCGCCGGCTTGCACCGGCGCTGGCCCTACGCGATCGGCATCGGTAAACGGTGGCTGACCGGCCCACAGCGATTTTAACTCATGCACTTGTTGTTCCATGCGGCTGAAGCGATTGTTAAAGGGTTTTTCGGCGGCAATGTAATCATGCTCTCTTCCGCCGGAGCCGATGCCCACCGTTAAGCGGCCATTTGATAATACATCGATGGTTGCGGTTTGCTTGGCGAGTACGGCAGTGGCATGGGTGGGTAAAATAAAGATGGTGGAATAAAGTTTTACTCGTTCAGTGAGCGCGGCTGCGGCCGACAGTAGCACGGTAATTTCCTGATTAGGGTAAGTGGTTCGCTCGCCCACAGAAATACTTTCAAACGGCCCTTGGTCGATGAGCCTGCACCAGTCGAGGGTGGTGTCACGGCTGTATTCGGTGTCGGGTACCATGCTGGGTAATGTCATGCCAATTTTCATGCTTTGCTTACCTCATTGTTTTTGTGCGATTTTACGCTTAGCTTGCTTATTTGCGATTAATGACCGTTATCATAGCAAGCTTCAACTGTGAAACGATGGCAAGGCCGATCATCGTCTTTATCAATGCGGTTACACTGCCCGTAATGGCCTGTCGTTATGACGTATATGGAAAGATGCTTGCAAATGAACGCTTGGAGAGAGCTGACGGATAGTCCGCCGTGGTCTGCCTCGAGCGAAGCGAAGTGGTGGGCCCGGAAGGACTTGAACCTTCGACCTGCCGATTATGAGTCGGATGCTCTAACCAACTGAGCTACGGGCCCGTTTTGATGGGAGTCTTTTATTGTCACTAAACTTAACAAGGTGCGCATAGGTCACCAATAAAAACGCGGCGATTATAAACGCCGCGTTTTAAAATAGAAACAAAAAAAGATTATTCGTCTAAAAAGCTTCTTAAATGATCAGATCGCGAGGGGTGACGCAGTTTACGCAGTGCCTTGGCTTCAATTTGACGAATCCGTTCACGTGTCACATCAAACTGTTTGCCAACCTCCTCAAGCGTATGGTCAGTGTTCATTTCAATACCAAAACGCATTCTTAGCACTTTGGCTTCACGAGCGGTGAGGCTGCCAAGTACATCGGTAGTGGCATCGCGAAGACTCTGGTCAGTGGCTGATTCAATGGGTGAATCAACGGTGCCGTCTTCAATAAAGTCACCGAGGTGCGAGTCTTCGTCATCACCAATTGGTGTTTCCATTGAGATCGGTTCTTTGGCAATTTTCAGTACTTTACGTACTTTGTCTTCCGGCATTTCCATCCGCTCGCCTAACTCTTCAGGCGTTGGTTCGCGGCCAATTTCTTGCAGCATTTGTCGCGAGATACGGTTTAATTTATTGATCGTCTCGATCATATGTACGGGAATACGAATCGTGCGCGCTTGGTCGGCGATTGAGCGAGTAATGGCCTGACGAATCCACCACGTAGCATAGGTTGAGAATTTATAACCGCGACGGTATTCAAATTTATCGACCGCTTTCATTAAGCCAATATTGCCTTCTTGAATTAAGTCGAGAAATTGTAGGCCTCGGTTGGTGTATTTTTTCGCAATTGAAATCACTAGCCTTAAGTTGGCTTCGACCATTTCTTTCTTCGCTCGTCTAGCGCGTGCTTCGCCTAGCGACATGCGACGATTAATATCTTTGATCTCAGAAATGCTTAACTCGACTTGCGTTTCAATTGCCGCTATTTTTTTATGTGCGCGTAAAATTTCTTCTTGTGCGTTGGCAAGTTTAGCCGCATAAGGTTGTTCATCGGCTTTAATAATAGCGTCGATCCAGGTCATGTCGGTTTCATGCCCAACAAAAGCTTTGATGAAATCTTTACGTGGCATTTTGGCTTTTTGCACACACAGCCGCATGATTTCACGCTCTTGGGTGCGGACTTGATGCAAGGCTACTCGCGGGTTATTAATCACCGGGTCTAATACGCGCGGGGTCAGTTTTAAGTATTTAAATTTTTCACCCAGTTCAAATAAATTTTTGACCGACGAGGCGGCTTCACGACCATAGCGATTAATCGAGCGATCAGCTTTGACGCTGAGTGCGGCAATGGCATCAAAGCGTTCTTTGGCCTCTTCAGGGTCTGGGCCGGTATCGACGGCTTCTTCTTCCTCTTCGCCATTCGCGGCTTTAGCGGTTTTAGCGGCTTGGGCATCGGCAATTTCTTGAGCGGAAGGCACTGAATCAGCAGGATCTAAATAACCGATCAAGACATCGCTGAGCTTTTTCTCTTCAGTTTCAGTGCTGGCATATTCCAGCAAGATGGTATTCACGGCATTCGGATAGCAAGCTAAAGCCGCCATCATTTCACGAATGCCTTCTTCGATTCGTTTGGCAATGGCAATTTCACCTTCGCGGGTGAGCAGTTCAACGGTACCCATTTCTCGCATATACATTCTGACGGGGTCAGTGGTCCGGCCCGCTTCAGTTTCAACCGCAGCGAGAGCGGCTGCGGCTTCAGCGGCGGCAATATCATCGGTGGATTCGTTTTCAGCCAGTAGCAAGTCATCGGCATCAGGGGCGGTCTCAAACACTTTAATGCCCATGTCGTTAATCATTTGAATGATATCTTCGACTTGATCAGGATCCGAGATATCTTCAGGAAGGTGATCGTTAACTTCTGAATAAGTCAGATACCCTTGTTCCTTTCCTCGTGTGATAAGTTCTTTAATACGAGATTGTTGATCGGCAGACATGTATATAATTCCTGAAAAATAGCCAATGGAGCGTTATGCGTTAAAGATCACTGCGTCAATTTTAAGTACTGCGTTGATTGTTATCGTTAGGCAGATAAATATAACCAATAGTTCGTTTGCTGCTGTTTAGTTATAGGCCAGTTACAGTGCCTTCGCTTGAGTTTTGTCTTCTTTTTGAAAAAGCCATTGAGCTGTTCTTGAAAAAAGCCATTTGGCTATTCTTGAAAAAAGCCGATTAGCTGATTTGATTGATCACCCTGACAAGTTCATAGCCTGTTGAGTCACTGGTTTAGCGATAACAAGTTTAGACGGCTAAACCGGTCCTGTCCAAAATTTAGCCGGATATTATACCGTATAGAAACCGATAGGTATAATGTAAATCACTTGCTGGAGGAGGATATTCTGCAGAAAAGTGCTGCCTAGCCATTTATTTTCATGATTAAAGGCTGTTTGCCGCTTTTATGCATGGTTTTATCAAAAAAAGCCGTTTAGATGTCTTTTTTTGCGTTTGGCATCTTAATTGATTTGAGGGTGTTTTTTTCTTCTTCACTTAACTCAGATAAGGGTTTTTGCTTTAATTCCGCTACCAATTGACTGCGTTGATGGCGAGCAAATTGGCGCTCAATACTGGTTAAAATATCAGCAAACTCTTGCTCAGCCACGGTGATACTCTCAGGCGTCTTATGCCGACTGGCACAGTGATTCAATGCCGCTGATTCGGCTGTGCCGTGCCAATAACCCAATAATTGGCTAGTAGTGACCGTTTGGCTTTGGGCTTTAATATGGCTCATAAGCAGCTGCAGCAGTCGGGCCTCCTCACTGTCGAAATGCTCAATACAGCGGGGCAGTGAATGCTGGTTGGCCAGTTGAGGGTAATGCAGCAATAAAGCAATCGCCCATACCATGGGTGTTTTTTCCAGTCCAATAGCCACTTGGGTGTCTTCTTGAGGCGCCTGTATAGCGCTTGCTTTGGTCTGTGGCTCGCTTTTACTGTTGCTCACTGCCGTTTGATGCTGGGTTTTGGCTGCGGATATTTTTGCTGCTTGCGATTCCAGCAGGTGAATATCGGCACCAGTGATTGAGGCTAACTTTCTCAGCATCAGTTGTTTAAAGACGCCATGCGGCAATTGCTGAATAAGTGGCAGAGCGCGTTGACTTAATTTGGCTTTACCGGCATCGGAGTCGAGTGAGATACCTTCGCTGGCGGTTTCAATTAAAAAACCTTCCAATGGCATCGCCTTATCGACTTGCGCGCCAAAAGCGACTTTGCCATGTTGACGAACAAAGGTGTCGGGATCGTCGCCGTCGGGTAAAAATAAGAAGCAGATTTCGCGACCATCGGTCATCGCCGGCAACGCGGTTTCAAGCAAGCGAGCGGCGGCTTTTTTGCCGGCCGCATCGCCGTCAAAGCAGATGACCAGTTTTGAGCTATGACGAAATATTTTTTCAAGATGAAAAATACTACTTGCTGTACCCAGCGTGGCGACCGCATTGGTAATGCCAAACTGCACCAATGACACTACATCCATATAACCTTCAACCATCAGAATATAATCAAGCTGGCGATTGGCTTTACGTGCTTCAAATAAGCCATAAAGTTCACGCTGTTTTGAAAATACCGGTGTTTCAGGTGAATTTAAATATTTGGGCTTATCGTCATTTAACACCCGACCACCAAAGGCAATGACCCGTCCGCGATTGTCTCGGATAGGGAATATAATGCGCTCGCGAAACCGATCGTAATAATCGCCGCTGTCTTTTTTGACCAGCATGCCGCAGGTTTCGAGTTGCTGTCTTTGCCGAGCTCGCTGTTCGCCACTAGGAATGGCATTGAGCAAATGATCCCAGCCAGGCGGTGCGTAGCCGATGCCAAAATCACGAGCGACTTCGCCGCTCAAACCGCGATGTTTAAGATAATCAATTGCCTGCGACTTATTGCTATGTTGCCGAAGCTGCAGTTGAAAGTGCTTAGCTGCCCAAGCCAAGGTGTCATAAAGCCCTTGCGATTCACTTTTGCGTTGTCGCTGCTCGGCTGAATTACCGGCTTCTCGCGGCACTTCTAAACCGGCAACGCTGGCCAGTGACTCTACCGCAGCGGGAAAATCGAGGTTTTCGTAATCCATAATAAAGCCAATACTATTGCCGCCGGCGCCACAGCCGAAACAGTAATAGAATTGCTTATCAGGATTAACACTAAAGGAAGGGGTTTTTTCATTGTGAAATGGGCAGCAGGCTGAATAATTGCGGCCGGCTTTTTTAAGGCTAACGCGACGGTCAATCACTTCAACAATATCGACCCGATCGAGTATATCGTCAATGAAATATTGTGGTATGCGGCCAGCCATCGTCAGTGAAAAATCCTGTTCTTCAACCAAGAGCGGCTTTGATTTTACCGCTCACTGCGCCGATATCTGCGCGGCCTTGCAATTGCGGTTTTAATTGCGCCATTATTTTCCCCATGTCTTTGATACTGCTGGCGCCGGTGTCAGCAATGGCTGCAGCAATAAGTTCAGCAATGTCTGCCTCGCTCAATGGCGTGGGCAGGAAACTTTGGATAACCACCATTTCTTGCTCTTCAATAATCGCTAGATCATCGCGACCAGCTGCTCGGTATTGCTCAATAGAATCGCGTCGTTGTTTAAGCATCTTATCCAATACGCTCAAGACACGCTGATCATCAATATCGATGCGCTCGTCCACTTCAATGCGCTTGATATCGGCAAGAATTAAACGAATCGTTCCCAGTGTGGGTTTATCTTTTGCTCGCATTGCCGTTTTCATGGCGGTTTCAATCGCTATCTTTTGGTTGCATTTGCTCACAGGCTATCCTCGCTGGCGGTGCCGTTTAGGTATCGGTGGTTCGGATCTTATGAATTGATAGTATAACGCGAACTGGGGCAGGTGCTCAGTCTTTAACGCAAAAACCCGACTCAGGGTCGGGTTTTTTTATGGCTAAGCCGTCAGTTCGCTTAGTATAAACGGACGCGAGAACGAATATCGCGCCCCGATTTCTTTTGATGACGTTTTACCGCAGCGGCCGCTTTGCGCTTACGGACAGAAGTTGGCTTTTCATAAAACTCACGGCGGCGCACTTCTGCTATGACGCCAGCTTTTTCACAGGAGCGCTTAAATCGACGTAAGGCTATATCGAAGGGCTCGTTATCTTTTACTCTGACTTGTGGCATATAAACTCAACTATTTGATCTGGTTTAAGGGTTGCTGTTATTCATTAATGAGACCGGCAGCGAATAAATAACAGGCTAAGCTTGGCCAATACTCATAAGGGCGGCAATTCTATACAGCCTCGCTCTAAATTGCAAAGGCTGATGGGCGTTTTGTTGATTATCGCTGTTCTTGATGTTTCATATGGAGTTTGCGAGCGTTAACCCCCCGCTCGATCGGGTCGCTCGATTCTGTGCTGAGGAGTAATGATGTCGATAACTATTTAAGGCTATGATTTTATTATCTTTTTTAATATACCGGCAATCTGCTTGCGTGTTGTTTCCGATTATACTCGCGCGATGCTTCAGTTTAATAGCTGCCGCCTGGGATAATAATGGAATTAAGTAAGGAGTAATTTTGAAATTTTTGGGTCAAAATAGCATCTATTGATCGTCGGCGTGCTAGGAATCACGGCTGCTGTCGTAATATCAACGCTTCAATGCTAATGATTCAGGAGCCATCGAACGATGAAAATGCGTAATTCATTCTCAAAAATCACCCTTTTAGTCGGCTTACTGAGTTTGACGGCCTGCGCTGTTCCCACCCAGCAAACAGGGGCCAGTTACTCGCGCGATGAGGTGAGAATGGTCCAGGAAGTACAACTGGGTATCATTGTCGATGCCAGAGCAGTAACTATTGAGGGCACGCAAACGGGTATTGGCAGTATTGTCGGGGGTGCAGTGGGTTCAATTGCGGGCTCGGGTATCGATGACGGTCGAACGGCAGAAGTCGCTGCCGTGTTAGTGGGCACAGCGGGCGCGGTGGTGGGTGCCAAAGCAGAAAGTGCGCTGACTAAAGCGCAGGGCATGGAGTACACCATTCAGCTGGACCATGGCGAAGTGATTTCAACCGTTCAGGCGATTGAGCAGGCAGACGTAGTGCTGGTGGCGGGCGATAGGGTCAAAATTCTTTCCAATGGTAGCAACGTTCGTGTCAGTAAAATTCAAGGCTTATAAATTGAATCTCGAGAGTGAT
>MDSV01211181.1_pt1 | contig 13154 bp, 10 predicted proteins | sample 810851 | NCBI WGS metagenome assembly MDSV01 (sample SAMN05326640, study PRJNA326480) | marine metagenome | isolation source: seawater | place: Atlantic Ocean: North East | collected 2012 | reverse complement strand
TGCGCTCGCCCCGTACGCACTCGACACCCTGCGGGCTGCCACGCTCATGTCCGATCCCTGGCTGATCGTGGGTCTGGGAAATCCCGGACCCGAGTACGCGGCGACCCGACACAACATCGGAGCGATGGCCGTCGACGTCATCGCCGGCAGCACGAGCGCGACGCTGTCACGACACAAGAAGGTGCACGCCCGCATCGCCGAAACCCATCTCGGTTTCCCCGGCGATCGGGTGTCGGTCATCGCCTGCGCTCCGCTGTCCTACATGAACGAAAGCGGCGGACCCGTCAAGGCCGCCATGAACTTCTACCGAATTCCTCCTGAGCGACTCGTCGTTATGCACGACGAACTCGACATCGACTTCGCCACCCTTCGCATCAAGAAGGGTGGAGGTGACGGTGGGCACAACGGCCTGAAGAGCATCCGCTCTGCGATTGGAACCGGGGACTATTTCCGCATCCGGCTCGGCATTGGACGCCCCGTCGGTCGGCAAGCCCCCGCGGACTACGTCCTGCAGGCGTTCTCGAGTGCGCAACGCGCGGACCTTCCCACCTTCTTGTCCCGCTGCGCGGAGGCCGTCGAGACCTTGATCCGACAAGGCCTCGACGTGGCCCAGAATGCCTACAACGAACGGTCGTCCAGCGGTGACGATGTGAGTACCGGAGGGAAGGGATGAACGATCCACGTTCCGATGCCGCCATCTCTCGCGACGTCGCCCAGGACGCCGGTCAACTCCTACTGCGGATACGACAGGACTTCATCGCCGAACACGGTCCTATCGGGGATAAAGAGACGGCGAACAAGCTGCGCGATCGAGCCGATGCGGCGTCGAACGATCTGATCCTGGACTTCCTTTCTTCGGCCCGACCACAAGACGCAGTACTGAGCGAAGAAGCCAAAGACGACCCATCGCGCCTGGACTCCGAGCGGGTGTGGATCATCGACCCCCTCGACGGAACCTGGGAGTACGGACAAAACCGCGCGGATTTCGCTGTCCACGTGGCGTTGTGGGCGGCAGGAGAATTGCACGCGTGCACCGTCGACCTCCCGGCCCAAGGCATCACGCGCAGTGTGCTCGATAACACCGTCAAGACGTCGGTTGATCCGACCCGCCCGATACGGATGGTGGCGTCGCGGAGCAGGCCACCGGCCACCCTCCGGGCCACCTGCGATGCGCTCGGACGTCTTCTTTCGGACGCCGACATCACCGACCGCGGCGTGGAGGTCGTCGACGTCGGGTCGGTCGGTGCCAAAGTCAACGAGATCCTGAGTCAGCGCGCGGACGTCTACCTCCACGACACCGGGTTCTACGAGTGGGACGTTGCCGCACCGTACGGCGTCGCGGCGCACTACGGCCTGCGCTGCTCGAACACCACGGGCCAGCCGATCACCTTTAACCACATGCCGCCGTACGTGAACAACCTTGTCGTTGCGCACCCAGTCCTCTACCCGCACGTGATGCGCGCCCTGGCCGAGACCGCCGAACGTTGAGCCTCCGCGGACTGGTAAACGATCTCGATCGACATCCACCGTTCGTGCGGGTCGATGAACTCGCATCCGACGCGACGGCCCAGGACGTCGAGGTGCACGCCGACCTCGGCATGCACGCCATCACCGCCAGCCGCATCAAGCGATCGACGACCAACCCGATCCTGGTGCTCACCGCCACCGGCTCGGGTGCAGACGACATGGCCGCGGCCATCGAGGACTTCGCGCCCGACGTAAGCGTCGCGACATTCCCATCGTGGGAGACCCTCCCGCACGAACGACTGTCCCCGTCCTTCGACACGGTCGGGCGACGAACCCACGTGCTGCGCCGCATCGCCCACGCGGATCCGCAGGATCCGCTGTTGCCGCCCGTCGACGTCGTTGTGGCGTCCGTTCGGGCCGTCGTTCAGCCGATCTCGTTATCGGTGATCGAGGCAGATCCTGTTCGCGTGCGAGCCGGTGACCGCGTCGATCTGACCGCGTGCGTCGAACGCCTCGTCGGACTCGGGTATGAGCGCGTCGATCTCGTCGAGCGACGTGGACAGGTCGCGGTGCGCGGAGGCATCGTGGACGTCTTCCCGCCGAGTGAGGAGCACGCCGTCCGCATCGAGTTTTGGGGGGACGACGTCGAGGAAATCCGGCACTTCTCGGTCACCGATCAACGATCCCTCGGTCTACTCGAGCACGGACTGTTGGCTCCTGCGGTGCGAGAACTGCTGCTCACCGATGGCGTGAGGATGAAGGCCAGCGAATTGGCGATCGGTGCTCCTGGGATAGCGGAGATGTGTCAGAAGATCGCCGCAGGAATCCCGGTCGAAGGCATGGAGTCCCTGACGGCACTTCTGGATACGTCCATGGTGACCCTCGTCGATCTTCTTCCCCGTGGAACTCAGATCGTCGTCAGCGAACCGGAGCGCGTCGCGGCCCGGGCGTCGGACGTGATGAGGACCGCGCAGGAGTTCCTCGAAGCGGGATGGCACAGCGCAGCCGTCGGCGCGGATGTACCGATCGATATCGACCCCGCCGCCTACCGGACCCTGGACGAGGTGCACGACAACGCTCGAGCACGTGGAGGTCGATGGTGGACCCTCAACCCCCTGCCCTCGATAGACCCCGATGTCGACCTCGGCGCCCGCGCTCCCCGGGAGTATCGGGGCGATTCGCAACAAGCGTTCACCGACATCCGCGGGTGGCTCGGGGAAGGACGCAACGTCATCGTGACGACTGGAGGGAAAGGCCCCCTCGAGCGGCTCGGTGAGGAGATGGCCCACAGCGACATCCCGTCCAGAATTGAAGAGGAGGTGACGAGTGCGCCGGACGGGGTCGTGCACTTGGTCCGCAGCCACTGTCGCCAGGGTTTCATCCTGCCCACAGTCGCGCTGATCACCGAGGGCGATCTGCTCGGGCAACGCACGAGCGCCACCGATGGGCAGCGACTCCCGAGTCGTCGTCGCAAGACCATCGACCCGTTGACCTTGGCAACCGGGGACTTCGTCGTGCACGAACATCACGGTGTCGGTCGATACATCGAAATGGTGCGCCGCACGGTGCAGGGAGCCGAACGTGAATACCTGATCATCGAGTACGCGCCCAGTAAGCGCGGTCAACCGGCGGATCGACTGTTCCTTCCGATGGACCAACTCGACATGATCACCCGGTACGTGGGGGGCGAATCGCCCAGCGTGCATCGTCTTGGGGGGAGCGATTGGGCGAAGACGAAGGGCAGAGCACGCAAGGCGGTCAGGGAGATCGCCGGCGAACTGGTGCGCTTGTATGCGGCCCGACAGGCGAGCACCGGCCACGCCTTCGCACCGGACACTCCCTGGCAGCGGGAGCTCGAAGACGCGTTCGTTTACGTGGAGACGCCCGATCAGTTGGCCTGTATCGATGAAGTGAAAGTCGACATGCAACGCCTCACGCCGATGGATCGACTCATCTGTGGAGATGTCGGGTATGGAAAGACGGAAATCGCGGTACGCGCCGCGTTCAAGGCCGTCCAAGACGGCAAGCAGGTCGCGATCCTCGTGCCGACGACTCTCCTGGTCCAACAGCACCTCGCGACGTTCAGCGAGAGATACGCCAGTTTCCCGGTGCGGATCGCGGCGCTATCTCGCTTCACAGCGGACAAGGAACGGAGCGCGGTGCTGTCGGGCATCTCCGACGGATCGATCGACATCGTTATCGGGACGCATCGACTGCTGACTCCGCAGGTTCGCTTCAAGGATCTGGGGCTAGTCATCGTCGATGAGGAACAGAGATTCGGAGTCGAGCACAAAGAGCACCTCAAGGCTCTGCGCGCGAACGTCGATGTGCTGTCCATGTCGGCGACGCCGATTCCGCGAACGCTCGAGATGGCGGTCACGGGTATTCGAGAAATGTCCGTGATTCAAACACCGCCGGAAGAGCGGCATCCGGTTCTGACGTACGTGGGCCCGTACGACGACAAGCAGATCGCAGCGGCGATCCGTCGGGAGTTGCTGCGCGATGGTCAGGTCTTCTTCGTTCACAATCGGGTCGAGTCCATCGAGCGAGCGGCGCGACGGGTTGAGGATCTCGTGCCAGAAGCCCGTGTCGCCATCGCGCACGGTCAGATGGCCGAGGGGCGACTCGAGCAGGTCATCGTCGATTTCTGGGACAAGAATATCGACGTTCTGGTGTGCACGACGATCGTCGAGTCGGGGATCGACATCGCGAATGCCAACACGTTGATCGTCGACCGGGCAGACACCTTCGGCCTATCTCAACTGCACCAACTTCGTGGTCGCGTGGGGCGCAGTCGCGAGAGGGCGTACGCGTATTTGCTGTACGCCCCCAACAAGCCACTCACCGAAACAGCGCACGAACGTCTGGCGACGATCGCGCAACGAACGGATCTGGGATCAGGCATGCAGATTGCCCTGAAGGATCTGGAGATCCGGGGTGCGGGCAACTTGCTGGGGGGTGAGCAAAGCGGCCACATCGCCGACGTCGGCTTCGACTTGTACGTCCGTCTCGTCGGTGAGGCTCTCGCGGAGCACAAAGCCGGCGCGGGCGCGGGAGATGACGAAACACCCGAGGTCAAGGTCGAACTGCCGATCAGCGCGCATCTGCCTGAGCAATACGTGCCGGCGGAACGGCTTCGCCTCGAGGCTTACAAGCGACTGGCAGATGCCCGCAGCGACAAGCAGGTGGACGATGTCGCTGCCGAACTCGTCGATAGGTATGGACCGCTCCCACCGGAAGCCGAAACCCTGGTGAGTGTCGCGCGCTTTCGCGTGCACTGCCACACGGCGGGTCTTCGCGAGGTCATCGCCCAAGGCAGCGGCGTACGACTGCACCCCGTGGAACTACCCGAGTCAGCCCAAATGCGCATCAGCCGTCTATACCCGCGCACGACCATCAAGCCGACCGTCCGTACGATCATCGTGCCGCGCCCGACCGCGAGTTCCGCAATCGGAGCGGCCGCGTTGAAGGACCAAGACTTGCTGGCGTGGGCCGACGAACTTGTGGGAGTAGTTCGAGGTTCCCCGGCGCAGCAGAAGACAAAGGACGGAGCGGTCGAGGGTGAATAGCCGGAGAGCAGGCGTGGTTGCAGCGGTCGCCGCAAGCGTCCTCGTGTTGAGTGGTTGCGCGTCCGCCACCCCGGGAGCAGCCGCGGTGGTGGGGAACGAGCGAATCTCCGAACGCGACCTGACTGAGCAGGTGGAGCAGGTGCTGCGCGCGCAGGGACGACCGGTCGACTCGACCTCTGAAGCCCTGGTGGTGACTACCCTCGATCGGATGATCACGACTCAACTCGTCGAACAGCTGGCGGCCGAGAACGAGGTTGTCGTCACGCAGGGGGAATTGGACGCGACCATCGCGAACTACGTCGAAGCCTCCGGAGGGCGAGAAGCATTCCAGAACACGCTGCTGGCCCAGGATCTCGCACCCGACGACATTGATGAGTTGTTTCGCGTGAACCTTCTGGCACAGAAAATGGGTGTGCTATTCGATCCGAGCGGAACCCCGGAGTCTCAATCGAGCGCGATCTTCGCGGCCGTTACCGCCTACAGCGAGGAAGTCGGCACGACGGTGAGCCCACGCTACGGACAGTGGGACCCGGCCGGTTTGCTGGTGGGCCCACCCCCGAACGATTTGTCCGTCCCGATTCAGATTTCCTGACCGGACGCGCACGCAGAAAGCGGACAGATGGCGAAGCGCGGGGAGAGCGTCCTCGACCTGATCGAGGTGATGGATCGGCTTCGATCACCCGGTGGCTGCCCGTGGGATGCACGCCAAACGCACCAGAGTCTCGTCGAGTACCTCGTCGAGGAGGCCTACGAGACCGTCGAAGCGATCGAGGGCGGCGATGACTCCGGCTTGCGCGAGGAACTCGGGGACCTGTTACTGCAAGTTGTCTTCCATGCCCGCATCGCCCAGGAGCGAGGGGATAAGGGCTGGGACGTAGACGATGTCGCTCGTGGCATCGTCGAGAAGTTGATCCGGCGCCACCCGCACGTCTTCGCTGACGCCGATGCGGACACCGCCGAGCAAGTGGAAGCCAACTGGCATGCGCTCAAGGCCGAAGAAAAGGGGCGCGCGTCGGTGACGGACGGCATTCCAGAACATCTGCCGGCGCTGCTTCGAGCGTCGAAGGTGCACTCGCGCAGCACATCGCTCGGTGACGCGGTTCCGGATCTGGAATCACTCGACGCGGCTGTCCGCTTACTCGATTCCGTCGACGGTGAGGAAGACCTCGGTGAGTTTCTCCTCGCGGTCGCGTCTCTTGCTAGGGATCGAGGCTGGGATGCGGAGGCGGCGCTGCGGCAATCGGTCCGACGCCGAATCATCTCGATACGAGAGGCAGAGAGTCAGTGAACGACGCAACAGCACAGTTTCGCCGGCTCGCGGAAGAGTCGATCGACGCTGCGCTCGAAGCCGATCCTGTAGGCGCGACCTGGCTCGGCGATCATCGATTCGATGACCGACTGCCCGACTACTCAATCGAAGCCCGGGCGTCTCGGTCGCGACAGATCGACGATCAATTGACCGCCATCGATGCGATCAATGATGTCGAACTCGATGTCGTCGACCTGGTCGATCTCGAGATTTTGCGGTCGCGACTTCAGCGCGAGGCTTTCGAGATCGACGAGCTCACGAGTGCGGAGTGGAACCCGATGGAGTGGAACCCGGGAACGGCGTTGCACTTGCTGCTCTCGCGTGACTTCGCTCCGTGGCCGGAACGTTTAGCGAGCATCCAATCGCGCCTGTCTGCCATCCCCGAGTTTCTGGACACCGCTCGTCGGTCGCTCGATTCCATGCCGCACATCCACGTGGAAACGGCCGTGGGGCAACTGACGGGAACACGTGCCGTGGTCACCGATGCCATCGCCGAGCAGTGTGTGGTGAACGAGACAGACCTTCCTGCGGGAGTCGACGCTGCCGTCGCAGCCATCGATGAACACATCGCGTGGCTGAACGAACAACTGCCCGTCAGCACCCGGAGTCCGCGACTGAATCAGCGGATCTACGCCGGCGTGCTGTGGCACTCGCTCGATGACGCCACCAGCGCCAATCACCTGCTCCGCGATGCGGAAGCGCACCTTGATGAGGTCACCGGTCGTATGCGCGAGGTGGCCGCCGAGTATCTGGACGAATCCGTGCACGCCGAGCGCGTGGTGCGACGCGCCTTAGAGCGCGTTGCCGCCGAGGCGGTCGTGACCAACGAGACCGTGTTGCCGCTAGTCCGTGATGCCCTGGAGCACGCCAGTGCCTTCGTTCGCGATCGAGAGCTGGTGTCGATTCCTCAGCAAGACACCGAGGTCATCGAAATGCCGGAGATACATCGGGGAGTGGCGGTGGCCTACTGCGATGCGCCAGGACCCCTGGAAGAAGCGTCGGTGCCCACGTACGTCGCCGTCTCGCCGACACCGGCGTCGTGGGATCAGGAGCAGGTCGCGTCGTTCTACCGCGAGTACAACGCGACGTTGCTGCACGACCTCACGATCCACGAAGCCATGCCCGGTCATGTTCTTCAATTGGCTCACGCAGCCCAAGCCCAAACGCCCACCCGCGTCCGACGTTTCGGATTCAGCGGCGTTTTTGTCGAAGGCTGGGCGGTGTACGCAGAGGAGCTCCTCCTCGACAACGGGTACGACCCCGAAGATTCAGCGCAGTCCGCACTAGCGATCCGACTCCAGCAGTTGAAGATGCAAGCCCGAATGGCCATCAACACGATCCTAGACATCCGCGTCCACTCCATGGAGATGAGCGAAGACGAGGCACTCCAGCTGATGACGATCCGTGGCTTTCAGGAAGAAGGGGAAGCGATCGGTAAGTGGCGCCGGGCCCTGCTGACCGCGGGACAACTGCCGACCTATTTCGTGGGCTACCAAGCGGTCCGGAGTATCGCAAACGATCTTCGAGTCGTGCACCCGGACTGGTCTGACCGTCAGGTTCACGACCTGATGCTCAGCCATGGATCCCCGGCGCCGCGACACCTGCGCACCCTTATCGGTATGTGACACGGCTATGCGTGACCTGCGGAATTTACAAGACTCGAACAGCCTCGATGTGACGCGACAACAGGTTTCCGGCAGGCTCGAGCCATGAGACGACGCACCCTGTGGGTGAACGTGGGTATCGGAGTTGCCATCGCTGCCGTTCTTGGGCTGATCGTGGTGTCCCTGCGACCGTCTTCGCAGGCCCCCGAGCAGCGAACCGTCACCGTCGCCCGGGCAGACGTGACCGCAACTGTCACCGCGAGCGGCACGGTTGAGCGGTCCGGTGTTGTCGACCTCACTTTCGCGACGCCCGGAACCGTGGCGTCGGTCAACGTGGAAGCTGGCGATGACGTCTCCGCAGGAACGATCCTCGCCACCGTGGACGATACGGCGGCCCGCCAGCAGTTGGCGGCCGCCGAGTCGACATTGGCGCAGGCCGTGCAGACATCTGCGTCGAGTAAGGCCTCGGCTGCCTCCGCGAGTGCTGCCCTGTCGGATGCGTCGCGAGTCGCTAAGCAGACGAACAAGCGGAACACGTTGGCCGTGGACCAGGCGCAGGAGTCGTTGGCCGTTGCCCAGGACCTGTGGGACGAATCCTGTCTGGATCCGACGAGCGCGCTGTGCCCTAACCCGTCAGCGCAGGCACAGTTGCGAAGCACCCAGGCAAGCGTTGACTCCGCGCAGCGGGCCTTCGACTCGTCGGTGGAGAACGCAGCCAATAACGCGATCGGCTATGACGTGGCCGTCAATCAGGCGGGGGAATCTCTGACCCAACGCCAGAACCAGGAGAACAGCGCCTGCGAAGGTACCGGCTCGGAGACGGCCGCCTGCACCAGCGCCCAGACCGCCACGCTTGCGGCACGGCAGGCCTACGACTCCGCCGTGCGGGCCCGAACGACCGGGCTCCTCGTGGACCAGCAGGCCCAACAAACAGCGTCTTTGAGCTTGGCGAGTGCGAACGTCGCCCTGCAGCAAACCCAGACGGAATTGCGGAAGGCCGGAGACGACGCTGTCCGTAACTCCCGTCAGGCACTCGAGACCGCAGAGCGTGTCTACCGGCAGGGCGAGGTTGCTGGCGAGCAGTCCGTCTCAGCCGCCCGCGCGTCGTTGACGTCGGCTCTGGCCTCGCAGGAAACGGTGCAGGTGTCCGGAGGTGAGGAACTGACGGCCTCAGACGCGGCTATCGAATCAGCCGAAGTGGCGGTCGAGGTTGCGCAACAAGCCGTGGATAACACGCGGATCGTCGCACCGGTCGATGGGGTTATCGGTTCCGTGCCGTATGTCGTTGGCGAGGTGGCTACCGCATCGGGCGCGCAAGGCGGGATCACCGTGTTACCCGACGGCCCGATCGAAGTGGTCGCGAACTTCGCCGAGTCCGACGCAGCCAAGATCGTTGTGGGCTCGCCAGCCACGATCACCTTCGACGCGTTGGCAGGCGAGCGTGCGGAGGGAACCGTCGTGTCGATTGACCCAGTGGGAACCACGAGCAACTCCGGCTTGATCACCTACGGAGTCCGAGTGCAGGTCATCGACGCCCCGACGACGGTGCGCGAAGGCATGACAGCGTCGGTCTCGGTCCTGGTCGATGAGGCGATCGACGTGCTGGTGGTTCCGCAAAGCGCTGTTACGGGAACCGACGATCGTGCTGCCGTCCTCATGCAGCGAACTGAGGGAGCGGAGACATCGACCGACAAGGTGCAGGTCGTTCTCGGTTTGCAAGGGGACGCGGGAGTGGAAATCACTGCCGGCGTCGAAGAAGGAGACGTCCTGGTCATTCCGTCGGCCGACGACGTCTCCTTCCCCGAGGGAGGGGTTCCTGGATCCGAACCCGACGACGGTCCCTTCGGCGGTGGTGACGAATCGTGACGGCAGTCGTCGAGATGCACGACATCACCAAGGTCTACGGCCAAGGTGAGGCCGAGGTGCGCGCCGTCGATGGAATCTCTCTCACCGTGGAGCCCGGGGAGTACGTCGCGATCATGGGCGCATCGGGATCCGGGAAATCGACGGTGATGAACATCATCGGAGCTCTCGACGTGGCGACGTCGGGAACCTACAAAATCGACGGCGTGGATATCGGGGACCTTGATGACGACGCTCTCTCCCTGGTGCGCAACCGACGAATCGGGTTCATCTTCCAGGCGTTCAACCTGATACCGCGGATGAGTGCGGCATCGAACGTGGAATTGCCGCTGATGTATCGGGGGGTGCGTCGCTCCGAGCGGCGTCGACGAGCGCTGGACGCTCTGGCGAAGGTGGGCCTTGCTGATCGCTCGCATCATCAACCCAACGAGCTCTCTGGTGGGCAGCAGCAACGTGTCGCGGTCGCTCGGGCCCTGGCAATGGAACCCTCGCTCATGCTGGCCGACGAGCCGACCGGCAACCTCGACTCTCGATCGACAGCAGACGTCCTGGACCTTCTCGATGAAATTCACTCCGAAGGAAAGACGATCGTGATCATCACTCACGAGGACGACGTCGCCGAACGCGCGGGTCGGGTGGTCACGCTGCGAGATGGCAAGGTCGAATCCGATGTGTTGGCGGCTGCCCGATGATCTTCATTGAGGCGCTGCGCAGTGGCTGGCAAGCCATCCTCGCCAACCGGCTCCGCTCGATCCTGACCACGCTCGGCATCATGATCGGTGTCGCCGCGGTGATCATTCTCGTCGCCTTCGGGCAGGGAGCCTCCAACTCGGTGACCTCCAGCATCCAGTCCTTGGGTAGCAACCTGCTGTATGTGACGCCGGAGAACCCCAATCGGGATGGTGAGATCGTCAACCCATCCGTCCAGGAGTTGACGGTGGACGATGCGATCGCCTTGAACTATCCGGTGCGGGCTCCTGATATCGCCGGTGCCGCGCCTGAGAGACGCACGGCGGTCACGTGCACCAGCGAGGACCGCAGTCACTCGACGCAAATAGTGGGGACTTGGCCTTCCTTCTTCTCCATCAACAACTCACCCGTGTCGGCCGGTGCATATTTCAGTAACGCCGACGAACTGTCTGCCCGCAGAATCACCGTCATCGGATCAACGGTCGCCGAAAGCCTGTTCCCTGAATCCGATCCGCTCGGACGCCAGATCGCCTGCAATGGTGTCCCGTTCACCGTCGTCGGCGTTCAGGCGGAAAAGGGAGGGGCGTTCGCCAACCCGGACGATGTCGTGATCGCTCCCTTGTCGGCGGTGGAGAACTCGATCACCGGGTACGGGGAAGTGTCGGCTATCTCTGTCCAGGCTTCGTCGTCGGAGACGACAGACGATGCCGAAGAGCAAGCAATCGCGATTCTCGATGAACGGCACGGAACCACCGAAGGCACGCGAGACTTCGAGGTCTTCAATCAGGCGAGCCTGTTGGACACCGCCAACACGGCGTTGGGAATCTTCACGGCGCTTCTCGGGGCGGTCGGCGCCATCAGTTTGCTGGTCGGTGGCATCGGTATCACGAACATCATGCTCGTCTCCGTTACCGAGAGAACGCGCGAGATCGGCATTCGCAAAGCAATCGGGGCCTCACGGCGCTTCATCCTCCTGCAGTTTTTGCTGGAAGCGACGGTGCTCTCACTCTTCGGCGCCACGGCTGGCTTGGGCCTGGCCCTCCTGGTTGCCCAGATTGAGATCGCCGGTATTTCCCCCTCCGTGGTCCCGGTATCTGTCGTCGGGGCGTACGTGATCAGCGTGGCGATCGGCTTGTTCTTTGGCAGTTACCCAGCCAAGCGAGCGGCATCCCTACGCCCGATAGAGGCATTGCGACATGAGTGACGACGTATCGGCAGAGAATGCCGCGCAACCGAGCGACGATCTGGCATCGCTCCTTGCCAAGCGGGGAAAGAAGACGCGCGCCAGGTCCACATCGATCTTGATCGGTGTACTTCTGGTGTTGCTCGGGGTGCTCGTCGGCATCGGTATCGGCCGGGCAAGTGCGCCGGCCCCGGCCGATGGACCGCAGACATCGCAGACCGATGAGCGACCTCGTGGTGGCCCGTTTGGTGGCCGGCCTCGGGACTAGCCGGCTTTGAGACAAAGCGGGAGCTAGCCCCACATGCCGTCGGTCACCAGCCCGTCGTCGACGGTCAGCGTCAGTCGATCGATTCGGTAGTCCATGGTGACTGCTTGAGGCTCCCCATCTATGACACCGATACGCCAGTCGTATCCGGCGTCCTCAATCATCGCGGTGGCCTCGTCTTGCGGAAGCGGGTCAGCGGTGAGGTCGCAGGCGAAGTCAATCTGCTCTTGGGTGATGTCCGGGTCCAAGCCTTCCTCCACGATCGAACAGTCGGCGGAGGCATCGTCGTCGGAGGACGAGCACCCGGTCAGGAGGGCGCAGCCGATGAACGCACTGGCAGCCAGTGCCGTCACGCGGGGGGCCGTGAGCTTCATGATTTTTCCTTTCGATTGCGACGCGCGAGGGCGACGATGACGAGCACGATAGCCGTGATCGCTCCGGCAATGAGGAGATACGGCGTGAGGAAGCCCCCGAGAGTGATCACACCCGCGGCCAGGGAGATGAGGGAGTTCCAGCCGCGCTCCAGGCCACCAAGAAAGTCGGGGGTGACGCCCGGGCCGGTCGTTGTACTGGTCAAAGAGATATAGGCCGTGGACATGTCCACCTGCCGCGTCAGGTAGTCGCGGCGAGCAGTCAGGGATTCAAGTTCGGCTTGGCGTGCGGAAAGCTCGGATTCGACCGCGACCAGATCTGCCACCGATGCTGCTTGGCTTTGCAGGTCGCGGAGTCTGTCGATGGACTCTTCGAGGGTCGTGATCCGCGCTTCGAGATCGATGACCTCGACAGTGACGTCCTGCGCGTCCACGCTGCTGCTCGTGACCTCACCGAGGGTGTTGATCGAGGCCAGAAGCGTGTCGAGATTCGACGCCGGCACCCAGACGGTCATGTTGGCGCTGGAGTCTTCACCGGTTCCTTGGACGCTCTGGCTCTGCAGTTGGCCCTCGAGATCTGCTGTCAGGTCAGCGATCGCGGAGACTCCGGTGGCGACATCGTCGACATCGACAGACACGTAAGCGGTGCGGATGATCTGCTGGTCTGTCTGGGAGTCGGTGCGAGAGTCTGCGCCACCGTCCACGCCAGCGGCATCCATGCTCATCTCGCTCGCGAGCTCCGGCGTTTCATCGGCTACCTCGTCGCTGTACGGCGCGTCCTCGAAGGCCGGCGTCGCCCCGTTGCTGCCGCAGCCCGACAGGAGGCCAATGCC
>MDSV01121645.1_pt1 | contig 13154 bp, 10 predicted proteins | sample 810851 | NCBI WGS metagenome assembly MDSV01 (sample SAMN05326640, study PRJNA326480) | marine metagenome | isolation source: seawater | place: Atlantic Ocean: North East | collected 2012 | reverse complement strand
GGGGGGGGGGGGGGGGCGACGGAAGATTCGAGACGATCTCCGCCGACAAGGGCTCGAGGCCGTTTGGTTTTTTCTCCGAGGCGGTGTCCCTCGCTCGCGCCGCGCGGTTGGAGACGCGGGAGAAGCCTCGCGCCCGGAGACTCTACACGCGCGCGCGGGGTCTCGGCCGCGCGTGCGTGCGCCCGCGGGGTGCCTTCGCGTGCGCCTTCGAAACGCGCGCGCGCCGCAATGCCCCGTGACGTCGTCGGAATCTTCGCTCTTGGGTGCGGCGAATCACAAAAGGAGCGAAAAGAACGTGACAGCGTGTCTCTGATTGGACGGAAAATTAAGGAGACTGCGCGGCTGTAAGAAAAACACCGCGTTTGCACGAAAAGAAGACTGAAAGCCTTGTAACATCTCTAAAAACCGATCTCGATCCGATTTCGACGAATGCTGACTCAATAAAGTGAAAACGTCTTCCCTCCTGCATGGAAAAGCGGGAGTGCTGATTCAAGATTCGCGGGGGGATGGACGGACTCTCGTTATGCGCGTGTGACGAGTTTATGAAGAAGATCTGGATCGGTGTGTCGGTGCCGTCGGGGGAACGAGCGGGCATCGAGCGCGTTATCGAGGAGACAAGAAGGCAGGTCAGCGCGCGCGCGTGTATGATCTTCCGCGAGTGCGTCGACGTTCCGGTTTCCGCGCGACAAGGTCGCTGCGCCGCGAACGACGCACGATGTTCTCCGAACAATTGTCGCGTCTTCGGATGTCGTCCACGATGTGTGATGAATTGAATGAACGTCAGGCGTGTATGGGACCCGGACGAGGATGCGCGTGCTTAGCTCGAGCGCTCTTTCGTGTAACAAACGCAGTACTACGCACGTGCTCCCGCCTTTCCGCAAAGGCAAGTTCGGAGTCGTCTGCACGCTCTCTCACTTACTTGTCGTCGATGAGCGCCTTGATCGCGAGACCGGCGACGGCCGCGTTCATGGCCGCGTTGGCGATGCGCATCTCGGGCTTGACCATGTCCTTGCAGAAGCCGTTCGCGACGAACATGCCGGTGGAGGCGGCGGAGGTGCCCGCGATGAGCGCGTTCAGCTTCTTCTTGTCGTCCTTGGAGCTGATCGCCTTGTCCGCGAGCATCAGGGAGCCGGAAGCAACGAGTCCCGTGATTCCCATGAATTTCCAGGCCGCCGTCGCCTCGTCGTTCTCCTTCAGCTGCGTGCCGTTGAGGTAGATGTCGGTGAGGGGCTTGCGGGGGAGCACGAGGCACGTGACGGAGTTGCCCACGTAGGAGAAAGCGGCGGCGGTGGCGGGGGTGATCATCTTGAAAAGTTGAGCTGGTTTGTGAAGAACGCGCGTTGGATTGTGACGATCGCGAGGACGTTCTTGCCTCTAGATATTCCTGAAACCATCGCGCAAACTCAACCGACCGTGGATTCGTCACTGGATACCCATGTGGGTAATTTGCGAAAATACGCTGCAAAAAAACGCTCGAAAAAAGCGCGTGAAAAAACGCGTGACTCAGCACACCACGCCGCGCGTTCGAACGCCGCGGCCGTCTTACACGCCACCTTCAGATCTTCACTCGACTACCCGGGGACGTGTGAATGCTTCCACTGTCTCGGCTGACCCGCGGGCGTGTCCTCGCGGACGCCGCGCGCGTCCTCGCGACGCGCGCGGGGGCGCTGCCGTCCGCGGCCTGCGCATCTTCGGAACGCGCTTCGGAACGCGCCGCCTCGGATCTCGCGCCGTCGCGCGCGAGGCGGCTCGGGTCGTCTTCCGCGCCGTCGCCGGACTTCCGCGTCGACGGATCCCGCCGCGGCGTTCCCGAGACGCCGTCGTCGCGGTCCGTCGCGGCGTCCGCCGCGTCGAGCGCGACCTCGCCTTCGCTGAGCCATCTCGACGCCGAGACGGACGACCACCGCGTCGAGCACGATCTGCTCGGCGCGCTCCGCGTCCCGCGCGGCGCTCTGTACGGCGCCGCGACCGCGCGCGCGATTGCCAACTACCAGATCACCGGCGTGCGGTTGCACCACTTCCCCGAGCTGATCTACGGCCTGGCCTACGTCAAGAAAGCCGCCGCGCGAGCGAACGCGCGGCTCGGCTTGCTTCCGCCCGACGTAGCTGACGCCATCGCGCGAGCGTGCGACGCGCTGACGTCGTCCACGGATCTCCACGAGCATTTCGCGGTGGACGTCATGCAAGGCGGCGCCGGGACGTCCACGAACATGTGCGCGAACGAGGTCATCGCGAACGTGGCGGGTGTCGAGCTCGGGAGCGCGATCGGCTCGTACGACAAGGTGCACCCCAACGACCACGTCAACCTGTGCCAGAGCACCAACTGCGCGTACCCGAGCGCGGCGAAACTCGCCGTCGTGCTGAAAGGCAAAGAGGTCATAGCGAGTTTAGAGAAGCTCATCGAAGCGTTGGACGCGAAAGGCGAGGCGTTCAAGCGCGTCGTCAAGATGGGACGCACGCAGCTGCAAGACGCGGTGCCCATGACGCTGGGGCAGGAGTTTCGAAGTTTCGCGTCGACGCTGCGCGCGGATCTGACGTTTGCGCGGCGAAACGTCGACGCGCTGTACGAGATGAACCTCGGCGGCACCGCCATCGGCACGAAGATCTGCGCGCACGCGGGGTTCGCGGAGGCGGCGGTGCGTGAACTCGGTCTTCTGACGAATTTACCCTTGCGGTCGCCCGCGGACTTCGTCGAAGCGAGCAGCAGCACGAGCTCGTTCCTGCTGTTCAGCAACATCCTGCGTCGCGTCGCGGTGAAGACGTCGAAGATCTGTAACGATCTGCGTCTGCTCTCTTCTGGCCCGCGGTGCGGGTTTGGCGAGATCACGCTGCCCGCCGCCGCGCCGGGGTCGTCCATCATGCCCGGCAAGATCAACCCGGTGATCCCCGAGGTGGTGAACCAGGTGTGTTTCCAGGTCATGGGCACGGACCACGTCATCGCGACCGCCTCGGAGGCTGCGCAGCTGCAGCTCAACGTGTTCGAGCCCGTGATCGTGTACAACCTGCTCAACAACCTCGACTTGATGCGCAACGGTCTCGACACGCTGCGCGAGAAGTGCGTGGACGGCGTCGTCGCCGACGAGGACCGGTGCGCGAGCTTGGTGAACGGCTCCATCGGGATCGTCACGAACTTGATGCCGCTGCTCGGGTATAAACGCGCCACCGCGGTGGCGAAGGAAGCCTTGGACACGAACATCCCGGTGGCGACCGTCGCGGCGCGATACGTCGACGCGAGCGTCATCGAGAAAGCGCTCGACCCGAGGAACATGACGTAGTCTTCTTTCCGCTTTTCGCGCGCGACGCGCGCGCGGCGGCGCGCGTGCGATTCGCACGATTCGCGCGCGCGCGCGGAGTGCGACGAGGGTCCTCTCGCGGCACGACGCGGTTTACAATTCGCGGACGCGCGCGAGACGCGCTCTTCTTTTTTTCATTTTACCAATCACGGCCCGGCGCCGCCCTTGCTCTCGCCCCTCTCGAGGACGCTCAGGAACGCCTCCTCGGCGAACTGCACGACGCGCGCCGCCTCGAGGTGCGTCTTTTGTTTCCGCAACACGTCCACGAGCTTGCTTTGCTTCTTGAACGCCGCCGTCAGCTCTTGCTTCTGGCGTTCCAAACGGCGCGTCTCGCCCCTCAACTCAGCCGCCTCGCGGCGAATCTCCGCGCCCCCCCCCTTGTGCTCGTCGCGCGCCTCCGCCAGCGCGCTCTTGTACCGCTCCACCTCCTCCAGCGCTCGGTTCAGACGCACGTCCCGAGCCTTGGTCTCCGCCTCGGACGCCCGCGTGGACCGCGTGGATTTGTCGGCGTCGCGTCGCGCCTCCGCGGCTTCGCGCGCCTTCGCCTCCGCGACGTCCCGGAGCTCCGCCGCGGCGCGCTTCTCCTTCTCCAGCGCGTTCGTCGCGCTTCTCAGCTGCTTCGCGACGCCGGCTTTCTCCTGAAGACACGCTTTGAGCTCCGCATCCCGGTCCCGCAGCCGCGCGTGCGCGTCACGAAGCTCCCTCGCCTGCGCGGAGAGCTCGTCCCGAAGCGCGGCGATGCGCGCCTTAGCGAGCCGCCCGTACGCGTCGTCGGAGAACTCCACCGGGTCCTCCGCCAGGTCGACCGCGCCGACGTCCGCGAGGTCGCGGCCGCCGAACGCGCCCTCCCGCGACTGGCGCGCGGAAGAGGGCTTGGAGGAACCGCCGGGGGTCTTCCCGTCGCGCGCGCCGTCGCGGCGTAGACGCGGCGCGCTCGCGTTTCCGTCGTTCGCGCGATCTTGTCGCTCGGCGACCGATCGGCGCAGGCGCTCGTCCAGTTCGTGCCGGTCGGGGTCGAAGTTCTCCACCTCGTCCTCGTACAGCGCGTCCGCGAGCGTCTCGAGCGCCGCCTCGGGGTCGCCGCGCGCGGGGCTCCGGGGGGGGGAGCGGAGCGGCGCGGAGGGGGGCGCGGCAGCCTTCGCGATGAGCGCGCCGACGCCCGCGCGCGAAGAGGCCTGGCCGTCCACGACCGCCTTGGCGCGCGCGATGGACGCGGCCGCGCGCTCCTCGAGCGCGGCGTTGCGCCGCAGGAGCTCCTGCTCGTACTGCGCGAGGTCAGCCATTGTGAGTCGCGCGCGGGTGACCGACGCGTCGCGTTGTGGCGCCCGAAGGCGCGTCTCGGCTGGTTCGATGTGTTTGAAATTTTTCGAGCCTTTTGGACGACCGGGAGTCCGGGACTCCAGGACACCGGGTTGTCGGTTGTCGGCGCACCAAGGCGACCGACGAGGCGCTTTTCCAGTCTTCGTCTCGGCGCTCTTTATCCACCTCGTCATCAGTATGTTGGCGCGGCGGTTGGCGCGCCCCCTGACGACGCTCGCGAGGCACGTCATGACCAAAGCCGTGCTGATAAACGCTGGGCGCCTGGACTTCGACGGCAAGCTCGATTTCTCGCGCCTGGACGAGGCGTGCGGCGCGGCGGTGACCAGGCACGACGACCACACGCCGAGCCCCGAGGCCATCGCCGCGTACGCCGTCGGACACGCCACGCTGGTCACCAAGGAAGTGCCCGTGGACGTGAAGGCTCTGCCTGATTCCGTGCGGCTCATCTGCGAGGCGGGAACGGGGTTCAACAACATCAACCTCGAGGACGCGAGGGCGCGAGGCATCACCGTGTGCAACGTCCCCGCGTACAGCACGGACGCGGTGGCGCAGCTGGTCATCACGCACGTCTTGAACTTTTCCGCCTCCGCGCATCTGCAGCAAAGAAGGCTGGCGCGCGGCGACCGGAGCCTGTTCCACGGCGACGCCTCCGCGAAGAAGAGCGCATTCGAGGCGTTCGGCGAGATACCACACTTCGAGTTGGCGGGTAAGACGATCGGTCTGGTCGGCGGGACGGGCGCGATCGGGGCGAGGACCGCGGAGCTCGCGCGCGCGTTCGGCATGGACGTGTTGGTCTGGAGCCGCTCGGCGCGCGATTGCGAGCGCGGGCGATGGCGCGCGGCGCGCGACTTACCGCACCTCCTGAGCGCGTCGGATTTCGTCTCCTTGCACTGCCCGTTGACCGACCAAACGCGCGGCTTGATCGACGCCGACGCGCTGAAGGCGATGAAGCCGACCGCGTTCCTGATCAACACCGCGCGCGGCGCGCTCGTGAACGAAGCGCATCTCGCGCGCGCGCTGCGCGACGGCGCCGTCGCCGGCGCGGGGTTGGACGTGACCGACCCCGAGCCGCCCGCGGAGGGATCGCCTCTGTACGACCTGGAAAACGTCGTGCTCACCCCGCACATCGGGTGGAAACGGCTGGAGACGAGGCAGCGGCTGATGGACGCGGTCGCCGCGAACGTCGAGGCGTACTTGGCGGGGAAGCCGGTGAACGTTGTGTCCTGATTGATGATGGTCGGCGACGGACGAGACGAGACGATTTCGCGTGTAAAAATAATGACTCGTCGTCTATCTATACTCGAGGCGTCGCGCCGGGACGTCGCATCGCGACGCGGACGGCATGCTTTCGAAAAAGCACGAGTTTACGTCCGCGTCGGTCACGGTCGTGGTCCCGGCACGCGCGTCTGATTGAAAAAACGCGCGGCGGCGGCTTTGCGGCGGAAGCTTTGACGTCGGAAGGCGCTCTCTCGAGAGCGAATCCTCCCCGGCGTTTATCAGCACCCAGCCTCGTCCTCCTTCACCGGCTCCGGAGCGCAGCTCTCTTCGGCGGAACTCGCCTCGTCCGTGTGCCGTGCGTGGTGCTCGCCCACCGACTTGATGGCGCCGCCGAGCGCGACGACCAGCGCCGCCGCCGCCGCGCCGACGCGCGCGGCGGCGGAGGCGGAGGCGCCGGAAGCCTCGCCGAACGCCGCCGCCGCGGAGGCGGCGAGAGAGGCGTCGGACGACACGGTCGCGGGCTCGGTCTTCTGCGCCTGACCGCAACAGGTTTCGTCGCCGCCGCCGCCGCTCGTGGCGTTCGCGACGCGCTCCCCGACGAACGGCTCGTTCGGCTTGGTCGCCGTGACGTTGGCGGAGACGACGAAATCCTCCGCGCCGCTTCCCGGCAACCAGTCTTTGATGAACTCGCGGCTCTCCGCTTTCTCGACGACGCGCACGTCCGCGAAACCCGCGTCGACGAGCATGTCGACCAGGTCTTGCGTGACGGGCGCCCCCGCGACTCAGCAGCTCAGCGCCTCGTCGGTTCGCAGATGGTCCGGCAGCTCGTTCGTCTGCACCACGTCCGCCACCGCGAGCCTTCCGCCCGGGCGCAGCACCCGCAGAGCTTCGCGGAACACGCGCGGTTTGTCCGGCGACAGGTTCACGACGCAGTTGCTCACGACGACGTCCACGGTGGCGTCGCCTGCGGGGAGGTTCTCGATCTCCCCCAGGCGGAACTCGAGCTGGTCCGAGCCGAGGCCGCGCTTCTCCGCGCCGGCGCGCGCCTTGGCGAGCATGTCGGGCGTCATGTCGACGCCCACCACGAAGCCCTCGCGGCCGACCGCCTCGTGCGCCAGGAAGCAGTCGACGCCGGCGCCGCACCCCAGGTCCAGCACGGTCTCGCCTTTTCGCAGAGCCGCGAGGGCGACGGGCGTGCCGCACCCGACGCCGAGGTCGGCGTCGCCCGCCACCGCGCGGTCCGCGTCGGTGTACCCGATGGCGGAGCGGTTGGGCGTGGAGGAGACGCAGCACCCGCCAGACTGGTTCGCGACGTCCGCGTAATCCTTCGCCACCGACGCGCGCTGCGCGGCGTCGGAGGTGGCGCTCGGCGGCTTCGCCGCGCGAGGCTTGTCGACCGCCATCGCGACCGGCACGCGCGCCGCGAGCATGCGCGCGCTAGCCCTCCGCGTGGCAGCGTGTGGCGCGCGGGACCGTGCCTCTCAAGATCTCGTGGGACGCCTCGAGCATCGATTATTTCTGTGGCGAGGATTCGGCGGAAGGTATCGTAAGAATGCATACAGTCTTCAAAAAGTGTAAATAGAAGGAACTGTATCACAGCGACGTTTTTGGGCGTGTGCTCTCAAAAGACGACGACGTACGTAGCGCGCAAAAAAACGAAACGGCGCGTTTCCTTACATTGTATTGTATTCGACGCCGACGCGCGCGCGCGTCGTCGGCGCGTCATTCATACGCGACTGTCCTTCCCCCTCTTTCCGCTGCTCGCTCGCCACTTCGCCACTACGATATCGTGCAGGTCGAACGGCGCCTCCGTGACCTCCAACCCGAGCGTCGCCGCTTCGTGGAACCGCCGCTCATCCGCCGCGACGACGCAGACGGCGACGCGCGCGCGCCCGGCGCCGAGCGCCGCGCGGACGCGGCGGCGGTACGCCGTCGTCGGACTGTTTGCCCGTACCGCCTCTCCGCCTCCGCTCGGCGCGCGCGGCGCGTCCAGCGAGACGAGTGCCGCGGCGTGCAACGGCGCCTCGCCGGCGGCGACCGACGGGAGGCACGCGTCCGCGGCGAGCAAGACGACGAGACGTCCGCCGCGCGCGTCGTCGTCGTCCCACTCTTTTTTTTTTTCGCCATTCGCGTCCGTCGCGCGCGCCGGCGCCTCGTCCAGCCGCGCGTCGTCCAGCCCGACGCTGGACGCGGCGCGGAAGCCCTCCATGATCGCCGCGCGCTCGTCCGCGGACTGGTCGGAGTGCAGGCGCGCGACGCGCGCCCGCGGGGCGACCGCCAGAACCGCGCTCGTGGCGGCGTCCACGGCGTCGCGCGTGTTCGCCACGACCACGATCGGGAGGAGACGCCTCCGGCCGTCCGCGCTCAGCCCCGCGGACGCGCCGGAAGCGCTGCGCGAGGTCTGGGAGACAATGTCCGCCAAGCACCGGAGCTTCTCGCCTCGGACGGCCGCGAAGCACGCGAAATGCGTCGCGTCCGCCATCGCGAGCCCCCGCGCGCGACCCGCGCCGCCGCGCCGCTGAGACTGGGGAGAAAAAACGCGTCTCTTCGTTGTTAGATAAACCTCGTCGGCAGGGCACTCGAGCGCACTTCTCGCGGGGCGGGGCGCGGCGCGGGGGTTTCGCGATGGCGCGCACGCGCGGCGCGGCTTCGCGGGACGCGGGGGGGCTTTACGCCAGGACGCGCTCGACCGTCGTCGCGGTGGCGCGGCGCCTTGGCGACCGCGAAGACGCGCGATGCGCGGTCGCCGTCTCCGCGCTCCTGTGCGCGTTCGAACTCGCGCTCTGCGTCGCCATCGTCGTCAAGGTGCCGTACACCGAGATCGACTGGCGCGCGTACATGGACGAGGTGGGCGGTTTTCTGCGCGGCGAGCGCGACTACACCAAGCTCAAAGGCGACACCGGCCCTCTGGTGTACCCCGCCGGGTTCGTGTACCTGTACGCCATCCTCAGGAGAGGCATCCTGCGATGCGCCGATGACGACGCGTGCGCCGACGCGCGCGACGTGCGGCTCGCGCAGTTCGTCTTCGCGTGTGTGTACGTCGCGCACCTCCTCGTGACCCTCGCGACGTACCGCCGCGCGAAAGGAACCACGCCCCCGTACGCGCTCGCGTTGCTGGCGATGAGCAAACGGATCCATTCCGTGTTCGTCTTGCGAATGTTCAACGACGGCGTCGCGTCGACGTTCGCGCACGCCGCCGTGCTCTTCGCGCAGCGCGGACGGTGGCCGCTCGCCTTCTTCCTGTTCTCGCTCGGCACGAGCGTGAAGATGAACGTGTTACTGTTTCTTCCACCGGCGCTGGTGTTGGTGGTGGGAACCACCAAACCTGGCGTCGCCGTCGCGTCGGTCGTCGTCTTCGTCGCGACGCAAGTCGCGCTCAGCGCGCCGTTCACGTTTTTTTCCGACTACCCGCGCGAGTACCTCTCTCGCGCGTTCGAGTTTGGTCGCGCGTTCGACTACCGGTGGACGGTGAACTGGCGGTTCGTCACGCGCGCCGCGTTCGAGTCCCGCGCGTTCGCGAACGCGCTCCTGCTCGCGCACGTGCTGTGTCTGTTCGCGTTCGCGCACGGACGGTGGTACCGGACGACGGACGATAGCGCGCGAAGGACGCGGCGGAGACGAAAAGAAGAGGAAAAAGAAAAAGAGCGCGTCCCTCGGGTTCGGTTCTTCTGGGGTTTCTTCGCGGATTGGTTCCGACGGCTCCGCGCGGGAAACGCTTCACCCACGACGTCCGTTCGAACGGCGCTGTCCGACCCCGCGCACGTCATGTCGACGCTGCACGAGGGCGCGTTCATAGGCGTCGTGTTCGCGCGGTCTCTGCATTACCAGTTCTACGCGTGGTACTTCCACTCGCTTCCGTTTTTGCTGTGGCGGTGCGACGCGTTCGACGCGCTCGCCGTCTCAGCCTTCGGCGCCGGTACCGCATTCGCGGTCGCGGCGAGCGACGCGGCGCGCGTGGCGCTTCTGCTCACCATCGAGCGCTCGTGGAACGTCTTCCCGGCGACGGAGGAATCCAGCCGGACGCTCTTCGCCGCGCACGCCGTTCTGCTCGTCGGTCTGTTCGTCTCGAGACGCGCGCGCGAGAAAAAAAACGCGCGATGACGGACGCGAAAGGCGCGGCGAACGCGATCGCGGAACATCGACGCGCGACGCGACCTTCGTGCGGTAGTGTTCATATGATATTAACATGATGTATCCTCGCTTTTACACGAACCAGAGCGTCGTCCCGTTCGTGTCAGCAGTGCGTCCCGAACCACCTGTCCCACGCGCTGGCGGTGCGCGTGACGTAAAAGTTTTTCCCGAGCGGACTCGTCGCCGGCCCGTCGTACGTCACCTCCACGTCGTGCATGTGCCCCAGCGCGGCTTTGCCCTCGGCGGACAGGAAACGCCCCAGCGCGCCCTGGCCCAGCTCCAGCACGCGCGCGTCGTCGTACTCGTCGTCGTCCAGCAGACCGTGGTCGCGCAGTTTCTGCTTCAGCTCGCCCTGCCGGCTCTCCATCGTGCTCATCACCTCCGCCAGCGTGCGCACGCGCCGCTCGTCCACCGCCACGAGCTCGGTGACGTGTCGCTCCAGATCCTTCGCGCGGTCCAGAAGCGCGCGCGAGTTCAGAACGAGCTCGTCCTGGTCCGCGCTGGTCATCTCCTTGACGCTTATCGGGATGGTGACGAGCGCGCCCCCGGCGGCGCGCGTCGCGTCGTCGCCGAGGCGGCGCGCCGCGTCCCGCGCCTCGGCCAGCGCGACTTCCCGCGACGCCGACTCCAGACGCAACGCGTCGCACTCCTTCTTCAGCAACGCCAAGCGCTCGTTGAGCATGGCGTTCACCTCGTCGCCGCCGCCTGGCAAAGAGACGCCATCCTTCGCGAACGCGCCGGAGCCGGAGTCGGCGGCGGCGCGACGCGTCGCGCTCAAGGCCTTGGCAGTTTCCGCTAAGATGCTCTCCGCGACTTCCCTCTGCAGCCGCTCCTGCACTAAGACTTGCTGCGTCTCCAGCAGCCGCGCCTCCGCCAGAGCTGCGCGGTCGCGCGCGTTCACGCCGCCGCCCGTGCGGCCGTTCGTGAGGGTCACGTCGTACGCGCCGACGCCGCCGCCTCTCGTGCCCGCGGGGTCCTTCCCCTTGAACGCCGGGTCATCGAGAGACCGGGGGGACAACCCGGGCTGGGAGGTGGACGCGACCGCGCCGCCGCGCGGCGCGCGGTCCTCGAACTGCGCGCCCTTACCCATCTCGCGTCCGTTCGCGCGCGCGCGAACGCGGTCACGAAGAGAAGACGCGGTCGGAAGACGCGGTCGGAAGACGCGAGGTCACCCGGGATGACGCTGACGCGCCTTTTCCAGGCGACGAAGAGGACCGCCTCTCTGCGCGCGGTTCGGGCGCCGCGGCGGCGGGGACGCCTGGTGGCGCGGGCTCGAGCCTGTCGCGACGGGGCGCGAGGAAGCACGGAAGCGGGTCGAGCGGACCTCGCCGTCCTCGGGAAACGCGCGGCGTGTCCCGGAATGGCGCGCGGGGAGTGCGTCTCGCGGTGTTTATGGGTGTTTATCGGGCAAAACGCGAATTTACGCATGTTTCGGACTGCGCGTGCATACGACTGAGGGGAAGAAAAGACGCGTTTAGCGTGTACGAGGGAAACTACTGTGTGACTGAATGCGCATACGCGCGTTCCTTCCGCGGTTTTTTTCCAGACTGTCTGCGGAGCGACGGCAGGGGCGAGCGCGCGAGTCCTGCCGGCGAAGTTTGGGAACGGCTGCGAAGTCCGATCTCGGCCAGCTGGCCATCTGCGGTCGGGTTCGCGAGATCCGTCTCCGGACCAGACACGCTCGCGCGCGCGCGTTCGGCGACTCGATGTCGTTCCGCCGCGCCGCCGGGACGGTCGCCCGTCGATGGCTGGCGGGCGGCGAGGTTTCCGCGAGCGGCGCGGGCCGCTTCGGATCGGGCGGCCGCGAACGCGCTCCCGGACACGTCGCTAGGTTTTGGAGCTTCGGCGGGTCCAAAGGCGACGGGGAGGACGGCGGCGAGGACGACGCGAAGGGTGATCGAGACGCGGGAAAGGCTTCTGATGCGTATGATGCGTCTTCGTCGGGTGCGGCGGACGATCCTGCCGCGAGCCTGAACGAGGCAGGAACGTCCGAGGCGCGCGTCGCCGAGAAGACGGATCGCGCGAGCCCGGAATCGAGAAGCCCGCGATGGAACGTGCCCGACGACTTCGCCGCGTCGGAGCCTTCGCCGTCGGAGACGCTCGACGCGGAGACAGTACCAGACGCCGCGCGTCTCGCGAAAGCGTCTGGAACCGCCGAACCGAAGAAGGAACGGAAACCGAACGCGAAACCGAAGCGAGCCGCGACGTCATCCGTCGAGCGCTTCGACGTCGCGAAGAGCGCGTCGAAGTCGTCGTCGCCGTCGGCGCCGCGGAACCTGTACGTCAAGAACCTGCCGCGCGACTTCAACGCCAAGAAACTGGCGCACTTGTTCATGCCGCACGGCGACGTGCAGAGCACGAAGTTCGTGCTCGACGCGGGGCCGGTGCCCACGGGTCTGGTGCGCTTCGCCACCGCGGAGGAGGCGGCGGCGGCGACGGCGGCGCTGCACGGCGCGACGCTCTCCGAAGACGAAGCCGCGTCGGGGGCGGAGACAGAGACGAGCGACGAGCCTTCGTCGGAACCCACCCGGGTTTTGCGCCTGGAGATCAGTCTGGCGTTGACGCGCGCCGAGCGCGACGCCGCGCGCGTCGCGCGCGCGGAGGAGCGCGAGCGCAGGAAGCAGCAGAGGGCGGAGCGCGCCGAGCGCAAAAAAGCGCTCGCGGCGAGGCGAGAAAACGCCGGCGACGAACGAAGAAAGAAGCGTTCGGGAGACTTGGCGCGCTCGGACGGATTCGCGGTGCGGATCACGCACGTCCCCGCTGGTTTAGACCACAAGCAGCTGCGTTCGATCTTCTCCACGTTCGGGAAACTGGGCCGCGTCAAGATGATGTGGCCCAACGGCGACGTGCCCTCCGCGGTGGTGTCGTTCCGCGACGAGAGCGCCGCCGCCGCCGCCGCCGCGACGCTCGGCGGGACCTACCTGCCCGGCTGCAAAGGACCCATGGCGTTCGAGGCGCGCGGAAGCGCGTCGGACAGACGCGCGGGAAAGAAAAGCGCGAGCGGCGAGTCGGATTCGGACTCAGAGTCGGACTCGGACTCGGACTCGGACTCGGACTCGGACTCGGCTTCAGACGATTCGGCTTCAGATTCAGACGCGCTTCAGACGCGCGCGACGAGTTTCGACTCGTCGTCGGTGGAGATCACCGCCGCCGTCGCCGCGCGCGCGGAGGCGGCGCGCGCGGCGGCGGGCC
>MDSV01047577.1_pt1 | contig 13154 bp, 12 predicted proteins | sample 810851 | NCBI WGS metagenome assembly MDSV01 (sample SAMN05326640, study PRJNA326480) | marine metagenome | isolation source: seawater | place: Atlantic Ocean: North East | collected 2012 | reverse complement strand
CTTTTAGTATTCCATCTCCATTTATAACACGGTGAGCCAATAAATCTATTTTTTTTGAAAAACTGTGACATACAGGCATAAAAAATACACTCTCATCCTTTTTTTCTTCTTGATAAACAACTGCTAATTCTTGATTCTTGAAAAAACCGTTTACAGTTCTTATATCAAAGTTCTTAATAATGATATCGACATAATTTTTTTCATTTTCAGGAATTTGATGGTACTCTTTTATTGAGTGATTCAAAAATTCACCATTTTCGATTGCATTCAGGCCAAATATAAGTGCATTAAAAATCATTTTTTTTGTGAAATTGCGATCATAATCCAAGCCGTTATGCCCTGCTTCATACAATAGAGTAGGCACGCCTAAAGAGGTAAAATGATCTCCAACACAATTAGGATTAAAAGTGTCTTCATAGCGAGCAATCTGATTAGGAATGTGTTTTTGGAGATTTCTGTTGACTTGTGCTATTAATTTCATAGCTTGAATACGGGCTGGGGTAAGGTTTCTTTGAGGATTAGCAGCAGGCGATAAAAAGGACAGTGTAGCAGGCTTACCCATTATACCCGCTGCAAAAATACTACGTTGACCATGAAGGTTAAAACAAAAATCGGGTGAGAATGAATCAAAAACCTCCTTTAGCGCCCTGCTTTCAGGCTGGGACAAGTTTAAAGCATCACGATTAAGGTCAATATAATTTGCGTTAAAACGTGTGTAAGATAAAGCTCCATCTGGATTTAGTTGAGGGATGACCATTATAGTTAACCCCTCTAGAAGTTTTACTCCATTTGGAGTATAAAAATGGTCAAATAAATCTAATAATGCACGAGTTGTAGTAGATTCGTTTCCATGCATTTGAGACCATAACAGTACTCTCTTTGAACCACTTCCTAAACGATGTGCATAAACAGGTTGGTTTAAAACCGAATGACCAATAACAGTTGTTGGAAGTTCATGAGAGAAAGCCTTTAGCATTAGATCCCATTTTTGAGGCGATAAATACCGATCTTTTGAAATCATATCAATAATTGTTTTACAAATGTAAACAAGTCTAAGTTTACAACATTATACACCAAAAATTTACAATGTTATACGTTTTTTATTCTGGTGGGTGGTTAATTGTAAACATTTGTTTACAACAATACATGTAAAAGCCCTAAAATTATGGAATTCAATATTTTATGTAGATAACTTAAATAATAATTTTATTGATATTTGGGAATAAATCTTTAATTATTTCTTAATTTTTTTATATATATTAGTAAGTATTTTCAATTGTTTACAATGTTAAACACAACTGGAATTGTCGAACGAATAGAAGAAATCAGAAAAAACAATCACCTTTCAGCTGCTGGTTTTGCTTCAAGGATAGGTGTGCAGCGTTCTGCCATGTCTCATATCCTTTCAGGAAGAAATAAACCCAGTTTGGAATTTTTGATGAAAGTCTATGATACATTTGAAGAAGTCGCATTGGAGTGGCTTATTCTGGGCATTCCTAATCCTAAAAAAAACGAAAGTCATTTACTCGGGACTATTGAGGTTGAGGATAAATCACAAACTCCTCCGCCAGAGAATCCTATTCCTAAAATTATTAATAATCAAATCCAATCGTCAATTCCAACTGAAGAAAAGGTGTCTCCGAAAGAAATCATTTACATTTACAGTGATGGAAGTTTTGAAAGATTTACACCCAGTAAATAATTTTTTATTATTGGTCTGTTTTGGATCACTTTTGTTTTATTCCTGTTATTCTGTTAACAGGGACTGTGAAAATTTTCACACCGGATCTTTTGAATTCAGAACATTGATCAAGGGTGAAATCAAAACTTCATATTTTTCCAGAACAGAAAACTTAGAAATTGAAACATATGGTGAAAAAGTAGATTCTGCCCATATTCGATGGATAAACGATTGTGAATGTATTTTAACCAAAATAAACCCCAAGTCCAACCAGGAGAAGCGTCCAGTTCAAATCAAAATTCTATCTACCAAAGGAAATTCCTATACTTTTGAATATTCTTTGGTGGGGAAATCCGAAAATAAGCAAAGGGGTACTATCAAGAAAATTAAATAATAGAAACTTTCTTTTCCAAGGAAGTTTATTGAAACGGTTCTTTTTTCAACATTAAGGTGAGAGGTAAGCCTAAGTAATTATAGATTCAACTTGATCTGTGAATCATCTTCTGCGCTTAACTCCTCCTGATCATTTACTTCTATTTCTTCAACAGATTTTCCATCATCATCATCATTATAGGGCAACACTTCTTTAAGCTCTATTTTTTTAATTTTTTGCTGAGACAGTTGATTTCCAAATGCTTTAAAACCCTTGACAGCAATGAATTCTTCTACGTTTATTTCCAAAGGGGGAAGAGAGTCTTTCTCTCTTGGTTTTATAAAGTTTACAGTAATCAAAGGGCGCCAGTCTGTATTAAGGAAAACCAATTCTCCTCCTGCTTTGATGAATCGATCTTCTTTCGACTCACTTTCTATGAAGAACCTTTTAATAAAGTAACGCTGTTTTTCACCATCGTAATAAACTGCAGTAATAGGCTTATTGGGCTTCCATTTTTCAATTTGAATCAGTTTATCTTCAAAGTGCAATGACAGCTTAGGGGTAATCACCTTTGCGTCTCCATTATTATTTATCAATAGTATTTTATCTTCCCCCTTAAATTCACCCAATAACTCTCCCCTTTCATCGGTATTGAGTCTTTTGATAGTCTGATCAAACCAGATTTTTCTTGGCTTTAGGGTAGACACGCCCTTTTCTTTGAGCTCTACACGAAGGATGTTATATTTTGTAACGATATTCCCCCTAACCCCTCTTCCTTTGATTTGTAAATCCGCAAAATCCAAATCCCATTTTAACTTCTTTACATTTCCTGTATTTCTTAAAAGAATTGTCACTACCTCGGCTTCACCATTTAGGTTAGCAGTAAAATATAAAACTGTTGAGCCCAAAGAGCCCTGCGTCATTTCGTAAATTTTATCACGGGTGATTCCTTTAACTGCAAACCTTTTAATAAAAGAGCTTCCTTTTTTCCCGTCCTTATAAATCATATTGAAGATGGTACGGGTGTCGTTCTTTTTAAAAATAGCCGCATGAATAACATCTTTACCCACAAAAACCTTACTCTCAACCCTCACTACCTGCATTTTTCCCTCTTTGGTAAAGACAATGACGTCGTCAATATCTGAACAATCGCATAGGTATTCATTTTTCTTAAGCGAGGTTCCAATAAATCCTTCTTGACGGTTGAGGTACAACTTCTGATTTCTTACCACTACCTTTTTAGCATCTACATCATCAAAAATTCTTATTTCAGATTTTCGTTCCCTCCCTTTTCCATAGGTTTTAATCAGATGTTTAAAGTAATTGATAGCATAATCTACCAAATGATTTAGATGATTTTTCACCTCGTAAATATCTCCCTCAAGGACCTCGATTTTTTGCTGTGCCTTATCGATATCAAATTTAGAAATACGTTTAATTCTAATTTCTGTTAATTTAATCAAGTCCTCCTCTATAACAGGTCTTTTAAGAATCGAAATGTGAGACTCAAGCCCTTTACGAATGGCATCTAGCACACCTTCCCAAGTTTTTTCCTCTTCAATGTCCCGATAAATTCTGTTTTCTATAAAAATTCTCTCCAAAGAGGTATTGTGCCACTGGTTTTCGAGCTCAACAAGCTGTACTTCCAACTCTTTTCTTAGAAGGGTTACCGTATGATCTGTGGAAAGGGTTAACATTTCACTAACCCCAATAAAATGGGGTTTGTTGTCAATGATTACAGAACCCAAGGGAGAAATTGAGCTTTCAGAGTCCGTAAAAGCATAGAGGGCATCGATAGTCTTATCGGGAGAAATACCATTGGGCAGGTGAATGATGATTTCGACACTTGCCGCCGTATTGTCCTCGATCTTTTTAATTTTAATCTTACCCTTTTCGTTAGCCTTTAGGATGTTATCTATTAAGCCAGAAGTTGTTGTTCCATAGGGAATTTCATTTATGACCAGGGTATTTTTATCTAACTGACTAATCTTAGCCCTGACTCTGACCTTACCCCCTCTATTGCCGTCGTTATATCCCTGAACATCAATTATCCCTCCGGTTTGAAAGTCAGGGTAAAGTTTGAATTTTTTTCCTTTTAAGTGCTGAATACTGGCATTGAGTAGTTCAATAAAATTGTGTGGGAGTATTTTGGTAGAAAGGCCAACTGCAATACCTTCTGCACCTTGTGTCAATAACAATGGGAATTTAACTGGTAAATGGACAGGCTCGTTTTTTCTTCCGTCATAGGAGAGTTGCCAATCTGTGACCTTGGGACTGAATATGACTTCGAGCGAAAACCTAGACAATCTTGCTTCAATATATCTGGATGCTGCCGCCCGGTCTCCGGTGAGGATGTTCCCCCAATTCCCTTGGGTATCGATTAACAATTCTTTTTGACCAATTTGAACCATTGCATCGGCAATGCTGGCATCTCCGTGGGGATGATATTGCATGGTGTGCCCTACTATATTGGCCACTTTATTGTAACGACCATCGTCTAAATCCTTCATGGAGTGAAGGATACGACGCTGAACAGGTTTCAGACCATCGTATATCGAAGGTATAGCTCGCTCTAAGATAACATAAGAAGCATAGTCAAGAAACCAGTCTTTGTACATCCCTGTAACTTTGACAAGTGTTTCCCCGTCATTGACTTCACCTGGTATATTTTCCTCTAAACCATCCATACATTATACCATTTCTTCGGCAACATCCAATTCAACTTTTAGATTATCGATGATGAATTTTTGACGATCCTGTGTGTTTTTTCCCATGTAAAATTGTAATAAATCCTCAGTAGTAGTTGATTTATCAAGCATTACGGGGTCTAAACGAATGTCTTCGCCAATAAAAAATTTAAACTCATCCGGTGAAATTTCTCCTAAGCCTTTAAAGCGTGTAATTTCGGGTTTTCCACTTAAATTTTCAATGGCCTCTTTTCTTTCTTTTTCACTGTAACAGTAGAAGGTTTGTTTTTTGTCTCTTACCCTAAACAGAGGAGTTTGTAGAATATAAAGATGTCCTTCTTTTATCAATTCAGGGAAAAATTGTAGGAAAAAAGTGATGAGCAATAAACGTATATGCATTCCATCTACATCAGCGTCGGTGGCAATAACAATGTTGTTGTATCTTAAGCCCTCCATGTTTTCTTCGATATTTAGAGCGGCCTGCAAGAGGTTGAACTCCTCGTTCTCGTAGACAATTTTTTTAGTCATCCCATAGGTGTTTAAAGGCTTCCCTCTTAGACTGAATACCGCTTGAATATTGACATCCCTTGATTTAGTAATGGATCCACTGGCAGAATCACCCTCAGTGATAAAAATGGTAGATTCTAGGCGGCGATCCTTCTTTAGGTCTGCCAAGTGCACTCTACAATCTCTCAATTTTTTGTTGTGTAAACTGGCTTTTTTTGCCCTTTCTTTTGCGAGTTTCCGAATGCCTGAAAGTTCTTTTCTCTCTTTTTCAGCTTGTAAAATTTTGCTCCGAAGTGCCTCTGCAGTCTCGGTGTTTTTATGAAGATAATTATCTAGTTGAGTAACTAAAAAATCATTAATATAAACACGAACGGAAGGCATTTTGCCTCCCATTTCCGTTGATCCCAATTTAGTTTTCGTTTGAGATTCAAAAACAGGTTCCATGACCTTGATGCTGATGGCTGATATGATAGACTTTCGTATGTCAGAGGCGTCGAAATTTCTCCCGAAATGATCTCTTATGGTTTTGACCAAAGCCTCCCTAAAAGCAGCTTGATGAGTACCCCCTTGGGTAGTGTTTTGTCCATTTACAAAAGAGCGATATTCTTCACTGTATTGAGATCTACTATGGGTTATGGCTACTTCAATGTCTTCCCCTTTGAGGTGAATAATGGGATACAATAGATCGGATGAGTTGGTTTGATCCTCTAGTAAATCCTTTAAACCATTTTCAGAAAAAAATTTTACACCATTAAGGTCAATAGTCAATCCAGGGTTGAGGTAAACGTAGTTTTTGAGCATGCGCTCTACGTATTCTAATCGATATTTATAATTTTTAAAAATACTCGCATCAGGTGCAAATTCTACTCTGGTGCCTCTTCTCTTTGAGCTTGAAGCTACAGGATCTTTTAAAATAAGGTTTCCAAATTCAAAAACTGCATTTGTCGTTTGATTATCTCTTATAGACTCTACCTTGAACATGGAAGATAGCGCGTTAACGGCCTTAGTACCAACTCCATTTAATCCCACGGATTTTTTAAAAGCTCTAGAGTCGTACTTCCCTCCTGTGTTCATTTTAGAAACAACATCTACAACTTTTCCCAGAGGAATTCCACGTCCATAGTCTCTCACAATAACAATACTATCTTTGATGACTATTTCAATGGTTTTTCCTGCACCCATTACAAATTCATCAATACAGTTGTCAACTACTTCTTTTAACAAAATATAAATGCCATCATCAGGAGAAGAACCGTCACCTAATTTCCCAATGTACATACCGGGTCTCATTCGGATATGCTCCTTCCAATCGAGTGAGCGAATGTTGTCTTCAGTGTATTCAGTCTGCTTGGCCATAAAATCACTGCTAATTTATAATTTGAAGGCCACTTTTTCATTTGAATGAAGTCAAAGAAATTAACAAAATACAATCTTCTATTGTTGAGAAGTTTGCATTACACTCCCTTGTTCATTAGGCTTTTGAGGGAATATTATTATAGATTTCAAAAAAATCAATTGGATTTTCTAACCCTATACATTTAGTTTTATACAATCCCAACCTATGAAAGCAGCAATACCATCAAGAAAGATCAATGGAGATTTTATACATATGGTGTTTTTTTGGCATAAAGAGCCTCACAGGGGACAAAAACGCAGTTTGGCTAAGTGCTACAAATTAAACCTAAAATGCATCACATCGCCGTCGTCAGCAACATAGTCCTTCCCTTCTACCCTCATTTTACCTGCTTCTTTGACTTTTTGTTCACTACCCAATTCATTGTAGTCCTTATAGGAGATGACTTCGGCGCGGATAAACCCTTTTTCAAAGTCAGTATGGATGACGCCTGCAGCCTGAGGAGCGGTAGCTCCTTTGGGAATGGTCCATGCACGAACTTCTTTTTCTCCAGCGGTAAAATAAGTTTGTAGTGAAAGTAATTGGTAGGCAGAGCGTATCAGTTTGGCGGAACCCGGTTCAGAAAGTCCCAAATCCTCAAGGAACATTTGCCTTTCGTCATAGGATTCCAATTCGTTGATATCGGCCTCTATACTCACAGCAAGAATCAATACTTCAGCATTTTCTAGGGCTACTGCAGTTTTGATTTGGTTTACGTAATCATTTCCGTCAACAGCATCTTCCTCGCTCACGTTACAGACATACATCACGGGTTTATCGGTAATCAGTTGAAAGGTATTGACATAGTTAATACGAATTTCCTCCGAGAAGGCAATTGATCTTACATTTTGTGCAGCTTCAAGTGCAGCAATGATTGTATTTAAGACTTCCAGTTCCTTTTGTGCCTCTTTGTTTCCAGTCTTGGCTGCCCGTTGGATTTTATCCCTTCTTTTCTCTGTGCTTTCTAGATCTTTTAATTGGAGTTCAATGTCAATGGTCTCTTTATCCCTCAGGGGGTCAACAGAACCGTCGACATGGACGATATTCTCGTCTTCAAAACACCTCAAAACATGAAGAATAGCATCGGTTTCCCTTATATTTCCTAAAAACTGATTTCCCAATCCCTCCCCTTTACTGGCTCCTTTGACCAAACCAGCGATATCAACAATTTCTACTGTAGCAGGAATTACTTTCTCAGGATTGACCAAATCGGTTAATCTATCGAGGCGTGGATCGGGTACGTTGACCACCCCAATATTGGGTTCTATAGTGCAAAAAGGAAAATTAGCACTTTGAGCTTTCGCATTGGAGAGACAATTAAATAAAGTGGATTTACCCACATTGGGCAAGCCTACAATTCCGGCTTTCATAGAAAATCAAATTATTTTTTATGCATAAAGCGTTGTTTACTCAACAACACTTCTTCTGTTTCTACATTATCTTCGTCTGGCACACAACAATCAACTGGACAAACAGCAGCACACTGGGGCTCATCGTGGAATCCTTTGCACTCTGTACATTTTTCAGGAACTATATAGTAGAACTCATCGGACACAGGAATTTGGGCTTCGTCCGCATTAACAGCTTTACCATTCTGGAGAACGATATCTCCCGTTAAATCAGTTCCGTCCTCGTATCGCCATTCATCAGCAGCCTCATAAATAGCTGTATTGGGGCATTCGGGTTCACAAGCACCACAATTAATACATTCATCAGTGATGATTATGGACATAATGAATATGTTTAATTAAATTTAACCACAAAATTAACAACAATTAACATTCTTTACAAATACTAATGAGTGGACTTAAAGATAGAATTAAGGGATTAGAAAAATTGGGATGCTTTTTAAGCAATATTTCTGAAGAGGATTCCAGATATAACTCTTTTTTCGAAGCTATTGACCGTGCCCAAAGTCAAAATGATTGGTTCCAGAAAAAAAACTGTATAACAGCCATAAAATCATGGGGGTTAGCACTTGAGCCAGATAAAATTGCACGTTGGGAAAGCAAATACCAAGTGAATGAAACTTTGAATTCTAAAACCATTGCTGTTATAATGGCAGGCAATATTCCTTTGGCGGGCTTGCACGATCTTATTTCTATATGGATTTCAGGCAACAGAGCACTAGTGAAATGCGCCACCAAAGACAGTATTTTGATTCCTTTTATTATTGGTATTGAGCCTATTTTTAAATCCCTAACAACTTTCACCGATGGGAAATTGGAAGACTTTGATGCTGTAATTGCTACTGGCAGCAACAATACTGCAAGGTATTTCGACTATTATTTTTCAAAATATCCACACATCATCAGAAAAAACAAAAATGGGATTGCGGTTCTGAATGGTTCAGAAACTATGGACGATTTGGAAAGTCTTGGAAAAGACATGCTACAATACTACGGATTGGGTTGCCGAAATGTTTCCAAGCTTTATTTGCCAAAAGGTTTTGACATCAATTTAGTTTTTGGAGGTTTGTATCCTTATGCAAATGTTATTGAAATGAACAAATACGCCAATAATTATGATTATAATAAAGCAGTGTTTTTGATGAGTGGATTTGACTTTTTAGAAAATGGTTTTTTTATTCTCAAGGAGGACAAAGCAATCTCCTCACCGATTGCCACCGGATATTACGAATTTTACGATGAAATAAGTTCAATAAAAAGTCACTTCCTAAAACAGAAAGAAAACATTCAATGTATTGTATCAAATACCGATATTGAAGGAGCCATTCCTTTTGGTCGAGCCCAAAATCCAGAGCTTTGGGATTATGCAGATGGAGTTGATACCTTGGAGTTTATTAAATGTTTATGCTATATTATGTTTTTGAGTTTTTGAGTTTGTTGAAAAAATTGATAAAAATTAATGTCTATTCAATTGTTAATTAAACTGAACTTTTGATATTTGCACTTTTAAAATTGATATGAAAAAACACAACTTCAGTGCAGGCCCCGCCATCCTTCCACGAGAAGTTATCGAAGGAGCCGCCAAAGCAGTTTTAGAATTGGATAACACCGGATTATCACTGATAGAAATTTCTCACAGAAGCAGTGAGTTCAAAGCCATTATGGAAGAGGCTTGTTTGTTATCTATTAAACTATTAGGACTTGAAAAAAAGGGATACAAGGCCATTTTTCTTCAAGGGGGAGCCAGTTTACAATTTTTAATGACGGCCTACAATTTGTTAGAAAATAAAGCAGGTTATATCAATTCGGGTACTTGGTCTACGAAAGCCATTAAGGAAGCAAAAATCATAGGGGAAGTTATAGAATTAGCGTCTTCCAAAGATCAAAACTTCAATTATATCCCTAAAGGCTTCGAAATACCTAATGATATAGATTATCTCCACCTGACAACCAATAATACCATTTTTGGAACTCAATATAAATCACTTCCAGACACTGAAGTCCCTTTGGTTGCAGACATGAGTTCTGATATTTTTTCGAGATCTTTTGATTATTCAAAACTAGACATGTTTTATGCAGGAGCCCAGAAAAATATGGGACCCTCTGGTGTTACTCTGGTTATAATTAAAGAATCATCCCTAAATAAAGTGAATAGGGTTATTCCCTCAATGTTAAACTACGAGGTCCAAGCCAAAGCAGAAAGTATGTTTAACACCCCTCCCGTTTTTCCGGTTTACACTGTTTTATTGAATCTCCGCTGGATCTCGAATAATGGTGGTTTGGAGGGAGTCGAAGCTCAAAATGATAAAAAAGCAGCCCTAATATATAATGAGATTGATAGAAACCCTCTTTTCGAAGGTTTTGCTCATTTAGATGATCGAAGTAATATGAATGCCACCTTCAACCTTACTGATGATAAGCAAGCTGGAGTTTTTGACTCTCTTTGGAATCAGGCCAATATTAGTGGACTTAAGGGTCACCGCTCCGTAGGTGGTTATCGCGCTTCAATCTACAATGCATTGCCAATTGAAAGCGTTCAAGTTCTGGTAGACTGCATGAAAGAATTTGAAAAAAAAGCCTAACAAATAAAAATATAATGAAAATATTAGCAAACGACGGTGTTTCCCAATCCGGTATTGACGTCTTAACTGAAGCTGGTTTTGAGGTCATCACTAACAATATCGCTCAAGAACAATTGATCAATTACATCAATGAGAATAAAATTTCAGTTCTCTTAGTGAGAAGCGCAACCACTGCTAGAAAAGAATTAATCGACTCCTGTCCGGGTCTTAAAATTATTGGTCGTGGCGGTGTAGGAATGGATAATATTGATGTGGAATATGCACGCGAAAAAGGGTTAAGTGTGATCAATACCCCTGCTGCATCCTCCCCTTCTGTAGCCGAGTTAGTTTTTGCTCACCTTTTTGGTGGCGTTAGATCTCTTTACGACTCCAATCGTAATATGCCTCTTGAGGGCGAATCAAACTTTAAAGGTTTAAAAAAGGCCTATTCCAAAGGAATCGAATTGAGAGGAAAAACACTTGGAATCATTGGGTTTGGAAGAATCGGTCAAGAAGTAGCTAAAATAGGACTGGGAGTGGGTATGAATATTGTCGCCACAGATAAGTATATCGATGCAGCTGAGATAGAAGTTTACTTATTTAACGAATCATCACTGAAGGTTTCAATCGAAACCACCTCTATGGAAATTGTTTTAGAGCAATCTGATTTTATCACTTTGCATGTTCCTGCGCAAAAAAATTATGTGATCGGTAAAAAAGAATTCGACTTGATGAAAGAGGGATCAGTCATTATCAATGCTGCACGGGGAGGAGTATTAGACGAGGTTGCACTGTTAAATGCCCTAGACAGTAACAAATTAGCCTTTGCGTGTTTGGACACTTATGAAAATGAGCCCAAACCCGAGGTCAAATTACTGATGCATTCAAAAGTTTCTTTGACTCCTCACATTGGGGCAGCTACCATAGAGGCACAAGACAGAATAGGTGTTGAACTTGGGCACCAAATTATTTCAATCTTAGGGTGAGTCTACATGATTAAACGCCTCAAAAAAAAATGGGGAATTAACTCCAATTTACAATTGGCAATTATTTTTATAGTTTTTGCCATCACTGGATCAGCTAGTGCAAAATTGGCATTACCCTTACTAGAATTTTTGGGTGTTCAATCTTCAGATTTTATTGATCTTCCAATGGGAATGGCTCTTTATACCCTTTTAAGGATACTGATCATTTTTCCCATTTATCAGATTTTGCTTATTGCCGTAGCAACTATTTTTTTTCAATTCAGATTCTTTTGGGAGTTTGAAAAGAAAATTCTCAGTCGGATGGGACTAAAGTTTCTCTTTGATAAAAAAAACAAGAGTTAGCTCAAACTCGAAGTAATTAATTTAAGAAACTCATTACGTGTATCCATTTCCTTGAAAGATCCCCTAAATCCTGAGGTTGTGGTTGTAGAATTCTGTTTTTGAACACCTCTCATCATCATGCACATGTGAGAAGCCTCAATGACAACACCAACTCCAATCGGTTCCAAAGTTTCGTTTATACATTCTAGCACTTGCTCAGTTAATCGCTCTTGAACTTGCAGTCTTCTGGAAAAAACATCCACTACTCTGGGAATTTTACTCAATCCTACAATCTTTCCGTTGGGAATATAAGCAATATGAGCTTTGCCAAAAAAGGGTAAGATATGATGCTCACAAAGTGAATAGAGTTCTATGTCTTTGACAATGACCATTTCATTGTAATCTTCATTAAAAACTGCACTTTGAAGGATTTTTTTTGGATCTTTTCCATAGCCCTCAGTCAGAAATCTTATTGCTTTTGCAGCACGTATGGGAGTTTTCTCTAGACCTTCTCTATCCGAATTATCCCCAAGTAAATCGATTATTTTTGAAAAATTAATTTTGATCTCTTCGTTGATAGAAAAAGTGTCGACTTTAAAATTGTCGTTCATTATGATATAGTATATTGATTAAAAATTGATTTAAGTTTTTTTAACTTAGGACTTATTACAAATTGACAATAAGGCTGTTCTGTATTCTGGTTATAATAATCTTGATGCTCAATCTCTGCCTCATAGAAAGGACCATCTGAATTAATTTCAGTCAGGATAGAATTTTTAAAAATGTTTTCTTTTTCCATTCTTATAATACAATCTTCTATTTGATTTTTTTCTTCCGAATTATTGTAAAAAATGGCTGAGCGATACTGAGAGCCAAGATCGTTGCCTTGACGGTTAAGCGTAGTTGGATCATGGGTCAAAAAAAAGATTTCAAGAAGCTTACCATAAGAAATTGCATCATGATCATAAATCACTTTAATTGTTTCAGTATGCCCTGTATTCCCATTACAAACAGCTGTATAATTTGGATTTTTAGTCTGTCCTCCCATATATCCAGGAATAACTTTTATAACGCCTCTAATCCTTTGAAAAATTGATTCAGTACACCAGAAACACCCACCTGCAAAATATGCTTGTTTTGTCACTTTTTTAAGTTTTGTTTATCAAATATATAAATATATTAAACAAAATTATTTTGTATTAAATAAAAAAAGAAATTAAAAGATTTAATAAAATG
>MDSV01140635.1_pt1 | contig 13157 bp, 11 predicted proteins | sample 810851 | NCBI WGS metagenome assembly MDSV01 (sample SAMN05326640, study PRJNA326480) | marine metagenome | isolation source: seawater | place: Atlantic Ocean: North East | collected 2012 | reverse complement strand
TGACCAGAAATCATTTCATAAATACCGACAAGTGTCATCTTAACAAAATTATAAAATTGCTTAATAGATGTAATACATGAATTTAAAAGATTAAGTTTTCTTGTTTCAACTGTACCTTTAATTCCAATTTTACCATTAACAGTTTTTATTTTAATGATTTCAATTTTATCATCTCGACTATATGTAACCTTAATTGTTTCATTAGAGGAGATTGCATATCTAAGGTCAGAAAAATCAAATATTTTTTTTTCATTAATTTCCAAAATAGTGTCACCTACCTTTAATCCTGAAAGATCAGCCGGCATATTTTTTTCTATTTCACTAATTATAGGCTTAGTTGAAGTAAATCCATAAAAACAATTAATAAAAATAAGCAAAATTATTGAAAAAATGAAATTTGCAGCTGGACCTGCAAATAAAATAAGTGACCTTTGGCTAATTGACTTGTTGTGAAAGGATCTTTTAGGGTCTATATTATCTTTACTTTGCTGGGTACTTGCTTCATCAGCATCTCCATGCATTTTCACATAACCACCCAATGGTAAGAGAGAAAATTTCCATCTAGTACCTGAATTATCAGTAAAACCAAATAACTCTTTTCCAAAACCAATAGAAAATACTTCTACTTTTACGTTGTTTTTTATTGCTGCAAGATAATGACCGAGTTCATGAACAAAAACTAATATTGTAAGAATAATTACAAAAGGAATTATCGAATTAAAAACTATATCTAGCATCAAACTAATATTTTCCAGAAATAACCATACTTGTTGCTCTTTTCCTTGTATTTTTATCTATTTCTAATACATCTTTTATACTATTGATATTGGAAAATGAAGCTTTATTTAAAGTTTTTTCAACTAATCTTGGTATCGATAAATACTTAATTTTATTAGATAAAAATGCATCAACTGCTATTTCATTAGCAGCATTAAGAACGGTTGGAGCACTTTTTTTTATTCTTAACGCTTCATACGCAAGTTCTAAACATGGAAATTTTTTCAGATCAGGTTCAAAAAAAGTAAGTTTTTTTACTTTTCCCAATTCAAGTTTTTTTACGGAGTTAGAAATTCTGTTTGGGTATGCAAGAACAAAAGAAATTGGTATCCGCATATCAGGCGTTCCCATTTGGGATAAAATTGAACCATCATCATACTCAACACAAGAATGAATAATAGATTCCGGATGGATTATCACATCAATTCTTCTATGAGGCATCTCAAATAAATAATGTGCTTCTATCAATTCAAGACCTTTATTCATCATCGTAGCCGAATCAACGGAAATTTTTTTTCCCATTGACCAATTAGGGTGTTTAACAGCTTGTTCGGGAGTAATATTAGTGAGGTCTTTTATTTCTTTATTTAAAAAAGGGCCACCAGACGCTGTTAAAATTAACTTTGATACCTTTGAACGATTTTTTGAATCTAATACTTGAAAAATTGCATTATGTTCTGAATCGACTGGAAGTATAATTGAACCATTTTGTTTAGCAATTGAGGTAATCAATGAGCCAGAACAAACTAAACTTTCTTTATTAGCTAGTGCTATAGGGATACCTTTTTTTGCAGCCTTAACAACTGGCATCAGTCCAGTTGAACCAGTAATTGCAGCTACAACCATATCAGTCTCATAATCAAGTATTTCATCATAACAGTCCTTGCCGTTAACAACTTTTAAAGACTGGTTTTGGTTAACTTCCTTAAATTTTTTATACGAATCTGTATCATTAATAGATACTATTTTTGGTTTAAAGTTGTTTACCTGTTTAATTAACTTTTTATAATTATTATTGATAGTTAAACCTACAATCTCGTATTTTTCAGGATGACTCTTAATAAGGTCTAAAGTTGAATCCCCAATTGAGCCAGTTGAACCAAAGATTGTAATTTTTTTTTTCATCTAACTTTATATTATAAAAAAAAAATTAAAATTTAGTATTTTTAAAAAAAATATTACTATTATTAATAAAAATAGTCCATCAAGCCTATCTAATACACCACCATGACCAGGAATCAAATTGCCACTATCTTTAACATTACACAATCTTTTATAGTAAGATTCTAAAAGATCTCCAAGCTGAACAATTATAGAAAAAAATACGGAGGATAATACAATTAAGTATACATCTATTAAATTTATAAACATGAAAACACAAAGTATGCAAGGCACTAAGATTCCACCAAGTGTACCTGAAACTGTTTTACCAGCACTTATTGAAGGGAAAATTTTTTTACCCTTTAAAATTTTCCCTGAAAAATATGAAAATACGTCAGTTAAAATAGAAAAAAAGAAAATAAAAAATAAATATTGATCAAAATTATAATCATTCCTGAGATAAATTAATATAAAGAAAGGTGCTGAACAATAAAATAGACCGAGAAGTTTCTCAAAATCAAACTTTAAAATTATATAAGTATAGGAGAGAGAAAAAATTAATATTAAGAAAATTAATATGTAATTTAAATTAAGAAAAAATAATAATAGTAATACATTAACTATAAATATTATTAAAAAATCTAAACTACAAATCTTATGCCTACTTAGTAATATATTAATTTTTTTCCGTCCTTTAAGATTATCTTTAAAACTTTTTAATCTTAAAAACTCCCAAAGGCTTATCGAAAGTAGGGATTGAATGACGAATAAAAAAATTAAAATATTTTTGCAAAAAAGAATAAATAAAGGGAGAAGAAGAAAAATAGATGAAAAAAACCTTAACTGAAAATCTTTTACCATCAATCCCCTCCATATCTTCTTTTTCTATTAACAAAATTTTTTAAAGCAATCATGTATCTGCTAACATCAAAATCAGGCCATTGGGTTTTTGTAAAGTATAATTCAGAATAAGCTATCTGCCATAGTAAAAAATTTGATAATCTCTTTTCCCCGGATGTTCTTATGACTAGGTCTGGCTCAGGTAAATGACTTGTCATTAAATTATCAGAAATATTTTTTTCTGAAATATTGTTTTCTTTTTTTTTCAATATTTTATTTATTGCCCCTAAAATTTCGCCTCTAGAACCATAGCCTAAAGCTAAGGTAAAAAAAAGTTTATTAAAATTATTCGTAACTTTTTTTAGAGTATAAAGTTTTTCTCTTATTGGAGAATCAAACTTTCTTATATCACCTATAAATGAAAAATTTATTTTATTTTTCATAAAATTATCAGTTTCGATATCCAGATAGTGTTTTAACAATGATTGTAATTGAATAACTTCATCTATACTTCTATTCCAATTTTCAGTTGAAAAACCATAAAATGTAAGATATTTGATATTTAATTTTATTGATTTGCGAACAATTTTCTTAATTATTTCGGCACCTTTATTATGACCGTCAATAATAGGAAGGTTATTTTTTTTTGCCCATCTTCTGTTTCCATCCATTATAAAGGCAACATGAGATGGAAGCAAATTTTGAGTATCAATTCCATGAGTCATTGGTCATTGATCATACTCTTAATATGTCTTTTTCCTTATCAGCAAATAAAGTATCAATTTTATCTATTAAATTGTTAGTCATACTTTGAACTTCATCAGAAAATTTGAATGATTCATCTTGTGAAATTTCTTTATTTTTTTCAAGGCTTTTTATTTTTTCCATTGCATCTCTACGAATATTTCTTATCGAAACCTTAGAATCTTCTGAGTATTTAGAAGCAATTTTAACTATTTCTATTCTTCTTTCTTCAGATAATTCAGGAATGGGTATTCTTATCAAGCTCCCTTCAATCATTGGATTAAGTCCAAGGTTAGAGTTTCTTATTGAATTTTCTACTGTGTTAACAAGTGAGTCGTCCCAAACTTGAACTGTTAATAACCTAGATTCAGGAACGCTAATATTAGAGACTTGATTCAATGGGACCTTTGAACCATAAGCTTCGACTAAAATTGGATCTAGCAGAGAGGTTGATGCTCTGCCTGTTCTAAGTCCGGTAAATTCTCTTTTTAAAACATCAACAGCCTTTTCCATCTTTTCCTCATATATTTTCAAATCAAACATGACCTAACCTTTTATAGTTGTGAAGGAACCTTTACCTTGCATTATCTCAATTAAAGAGTCCTTTTGCAATATTGAAAAAACTACAATTGGAATTTTATTTTCTTTCGCCAGCGTTATGGCTGTTATATCCATCACTTTTAAATTTTTACTTATGATATCATCATAACTAAGATGATCAAATTTTTTAGCTTTTGTATTTTTTAGTGGATCAGAATCATAAATACCATCAACCTTTGTTGCTTTAAGTAAAAAATCACACTTCATTTCAGAGGCTCTCAAGGTAGCTGCAGTATCAGTAGTAAAAAAAGGATTTCCTGTACCTGCAGCAAAAATAACAATTCTGTTTTTTTGAATATGCCTGATTGCTCTTCTTCTTATATAAGGTTCACAGACCGTATCCATTTTTAAAGCAGATAAAACTCTTGTTTGTACTCCTTTTTGTTCTAAGGAATTTTGTAATACCAGCGAATTAATTACCGTTGCCATCATTCCTGTGTAATCTGCTGAAGACCTATCCATTCCAGAAGAAGACGCAGATATGCCTCTAAAAATATTCCCCCCTCCAACTACAATGGAGAACTTAGTTCCATCATTATGAATTTTTGCTATTTGCTCAGTTATAGAGTTGATTGTATCAAGATCTATTCCAAAATCATTATTTCCCATTAATGATTCTCCTGATAATTTCAGTAAAATATGCTTATTTTTTAGATTTATCAAAATGAAATGGTTCTTTTAGAGACCTAGTTTAAAAATAAAGTAATTCTTGATAGTTAAGTCCAGACTATTATTTTTATTAAATTCAGATATGAAGTCTTTAATCTTCATTTTGTTATCAATAACAAAAGGCTGTTCCAACAAACAGACTTCTTCATAAAATTTTTTAATCTTTCCTTCTATAATTTTTTCAACAATGTTGTCAGGCTTACCAGAAGATTTAAGTTGATCTTTATAAATATCTTTTTCCTTTGAAACTAGTGACTTATCCAAGGACTCAATATCAATTGATTTTGGCTCTGAAGCTGCAATATGCATACATATTTGCTTGGATAATTCACTTACTTTAGCGTTTTCATCCTTTACACTAAAAGATAGCAAAACACCAAGTTTCCCTGAATTTTCTGAAACAGAATTGTGTAAATATTTTTGTAGTTTTAGATTTGGATCATCAAAAAGCTTTAGTCTCTTAATGACTATATTTTCCCCAAGTTTTGATATTAAATTTGTCAGTTCGTCTTTAACTTTGTTACTAGAACTCTCATAAGTAGAATCAAGAAGATCATCAAGACTTTTAATTTTATTTTTAGCACAAAGACTAGAGGTAATTTCACAAAATTCTTGGAAATTCTCATTTTTAGCAACAAAATCTGTTTCAGAATTAATTTCTAAAATTACACCAGTATTTTCTTCAATTTTTATGGTAATAAGACCATCAGAAGCGGATCTTTCTGATTTTTTTTGAGCTGTATTAATACCTTTCTTCCTCAACCAATCAATCGCTTTATCAATATCTTTGGTTTCATCCAAAGCTTTTTTACAATCCATCATTCCAGCCCCAGTTTTATTTCTTAGCTTTTTAATATCTTCTGCTGTAAATGACATTTTAAACTTTACTCTCAGTTTTTTTTTGAATGTTAATTTTGTTTTCGTTAATTGTTTCAGCAACAGCATTACAATAAAACTCAATAGATCTTATAGCGTCATCATTTCCTGGAATAGGATAATCAATTCCTTCTGGGTTAGAATTAGAATCAAGAATTGCTAGGATAGGGATTTCAGTTTTATTAGCTTCCTTCACAGCAAGAAATTCCTTATTTGTATCAATAATGAACAACAAGTCGGGCTTTGAATTCAAGTCCTTAATTCCACCAATTGATTTATTAAGCTTCTCTGCTGTATTTTGAAATTTCAGTAGTTCTTTTTTGGTATAAGATTGTGAATTATTTTCTAAAATATCTTCAATTTTTTTTAGTCTTTTAATTGAGTTTTGAATTGTATCCCAATTAGTAAGAATTCCACCAAGCCACCTTTTATTTATGAAAAATTGATTACAAGATTTAGCATATTTTTCAATTAAGTCTGAGGCTTGTCTTTTGGTTCCAACAAAAAGAACATTTTTACCTTGCAAAGAAAAATCTTTGAGTATTTTCAAAGCTTCATTGAATAAAATGACTGTCTTTTGAAGATCAATAATGTGGATACCGTTACGGTGACCATATAAGAATTCAGACATTTTCGGGTTCCATCTATTAGTCTTATGACCAAAATGAACGCCAGCGTCTAATAAATCTTTAATTGATATATTTTGCATAATTCTCCGGTTTTACGTTCACGCAACATGTAGCACCAGAGATGTTGCGTGTAAGAAATGCTTGTAAATTACATCCTTAAAAATATAAATCAATACTTTTTTTAATTAATTTCTTTAATACTAATTACTCCCTCTGTGTCTTTTAAGGCAACCAAAAGATCCATATTAACTTTAAATTTATTATTACTTTTAATTTTGATTGTATGATCAGAATGTATAATTTTAAAAAAAAATTCACAATTACCATTATTATTATCGTTTAATAAAACTTTTAGCTTCTGACAATCTAAATTATCTTTTTCCAATAATATTAAATATTTTAATTTATTTTCAGAATCATTTAGTGGGTTTATTGAAATGACGACAGGCCTACTAGAATCTTTGAAATTTTGAAAAATTAATCTTACAAAAATTACTTTTCCAATTTCTAAATAATTTTGTGCAGATTCTAAAACTTCAGAAAAACATATTGTATCAATACTGCCTGTTTCATCTGATAAGTTTAAGAAACAATATTTTTTTCCGGTTTTTGAAGTTCTATGATTTAGTTCAGAAATAAGACAGATTAAACTAAATGCTCTAGTAGGTAGACTAGATTCAAATTTAATATCATTTATGTTTCTAATATTTGTTACATTTTTATCATTATTCAAAGCTTTATAAAATTTTGAAGGATGGTCGGATAGGTAAAATCCAAATGATTCAAATTCCATTTTTAACTTTTCTTCAATTTTACAATTTTTGTAATTAGACGAATCAAATTGTTTCTGATCTATAAAATCAGAAAACAAATTAACTTGATTTTTAGAAACGTTTTTATGATAACTAGAATTAAAATTGATTATTTTATCAATATTTTTTAACAAAAAATTCTGATTTTTTTCAATAGAATTTAAAGATCCTGAAAGAATTAAACCCTCTAAAACTTTTTTATTTAAAGTTTTATTATTTACCCTTTTTAATAAATCTATTAAGGAATTAAATTTTCCATTTTTTTTTCTTTCTTCTAATAATTCTACAACTGAGTTTTCACCGATGTTTTTTATTGCGCTTAGCCCATAACTAATTCCAGTAGATTTCTTATTTTGATTATAAACAACTTTAAAAAATACATCAGATTTATTTATATCAGGGGTAAATAATTGAAAATCTAAACTTTTTATTTCATAGCAGTAATTAGAAATCTTTTCAAAATTACCTATATCATAATTCATAAGTGAACAAAAAAACTCTAGAGGAAAATTTGCCTTTAAGAAAGCTGTTTGATAAGCAATTTTTGCATATGCAGCTGCATGACTTTTATTAAAACCATAACCTGCAAATTTTTCTATTTCTTTAAACAGATTTTCAGCTTTAATTTCTGGAATATTATTTTTCAGACATCCATTAACAAAATTTGATTTCTGTGCAAGCATTTCTGATTTATTTTTTTTCCCCATTGCTCTTCTGAGTAAGTCAGCTTTTGCCAAACTAAATCCTGCTAATTTTTGTGCAATTAGCATGACCTGTTCTTGGTAAACCATAATCCCATAAGTTTCATTTAAAATTTCTTTTAATGATGGATGCAAATAGTCATATGATTCTTTTCCTTGTTTTCTATTTATGAAAGTTGGTATATTATCCATTGGTCCTGGCCTATAAAGTGAGACAACAGCGATTATATCTTCAAATCTATCGGGAAGAACTTTTTTTAAAGTTTCTTTCATACCCTGGCCTTCAAGTTGAAATACTCCCGTTGTATCACCTCTTTTAAGAAGGTCAAAAGTCCTTGAGTTATTTAAAGGAAGTTCATTTACATCTATTATTTTACCTATATCTTTTAAATACTTACATGCCTTGTCAATTACAGTTAAAGTTTTTAGTCCTAAAAAATCAAATTTTATAAGTCCCATTTTTTCAACATACTTCATAGAAAACTGAGTAACTGGAATATCAGACTTTGGATCTTTATAAAGTGGAAGTAGATTTAATAAAGAATTGTCAGAAATAACTATTCCTGCAGCATGAGTAGAAACATGACGATATAGGCCCTCTAAATCAATCGAAATTTGAAATAGCTTTTTAATGTTTGAATCATTTTTAATTAATTTTTTTATTTTTTCATCACCTAATGTTTCACTTAATCCAATGGGGTTTGCTGGGTTGTAAGGTATCATTTTACATATTTCATCAACTAAGTTTAATGGTAATTGCATAACTCTTCCAACATCTCTGATAGCTGCTCTTGCTTGAAATGATCCAAAAGTAATTATCTGTGCAACATTTAGCTCTCCATATTTTTTTCTAACATATGAAATCACTGCATCTCTTTTTTCCATACAAAAATCAATATCAAAATCAGGAAGTGAAACTCTTTCTGGGTTTAAAAATCTTTCAAACAGTAATCCAAATTTGATAGGATCAAGATCAGTAATATACAATGACCAAGCTACCAAAGACCCAGCTCCAGAGCCTCTACCAGGTCCAACAGGAATATAATTTTTTTTTGCCCAGTTAATAAAATCTGAGACTATAAGAAAATAACCCGAGTACCCCATTTTTGTAATAATTTGAAGTTCAAACTCTAGTCTTTTTTTATAAGCAGAAATTTTATTTTCACTATACTTATTTTTTTTAAGTCTATTTAAAAGACCCACCTCAGATTGTTCTTTTAAGAAATTATCTTCTTCTATTTTTGATGAGTAAACTTTAGGAAGAATAGTTGGTTTTTCGTCAAGATAAAAATTACATTTCTTTGCAATCAACTCAGTATTCCAACATGCTGATTGAATATCAGAAAAAATTTCCAACATTTCTGATTCTTTTTTAAAATAGAATTCTGAACTACTTTTTAATCTATCTTCAGAATCAATGTATTTTTGCTCAGAAATACTTAATAACGCGTCATGGGAATTATAAAATCTTTTATCTAAAAAAAAATTTTCATTTGTAGCAACTAATGGAATATTTTTATTTAAAGATTTAGAAATTAAGTAGTTATTAAAATTTTCTTCTTTTTTTGATAATCTTTGGATTTCAAGAAAAAAATTGGTTCGATAAATATCATGAAAAACGTTTATGAGTTTATCCGAAACTCTAACATGGTTATAACGAAAATTTTCACTTAAAATTCCAAACTGACCGCCTGCAAGACAAATTAAGCCTTCACTATATTTTTTTAAATTATTAAATGTTACAAATACATCGGAATTAGAAGAATTTTTTAGACTTGATATGGAAATTAATTTAGATAAATTTTGAAAACCTTTTTCATTCCTGCACAATAAAAGAACAAAACCAGAAGCTAAATTTTCATCCTTTAGAAAAATATTTGAACCTATAATTGGTTTTATACCTTTTTTAATACATTCAATAGAAAATTCCATACACCCAAATAAATTATTAAAATCAGTAATTGAGATAGCACCCACTTTATTTTTGTAACAGAAATCAATTAGTTCATTTATTTTAATTGCTCCTTTGGATAAAGAATATTGAGTGTAATTCCTTAGGTGTATAAACTTTGGATTAGATTTCAATTAACTTGCCTTTTTCAATTTTATAACAAATATCCAATCTTTTAATTATTTCTAAATTATGTGTAGCAATAACAGAAGTTGTATTATTTTTTTTTGACAAATTAAGTATAATATCCATAACTAAGGAGGAATTATTTTTATCTAAGCTACCTGTAGGTTCATCTGCTAGAAGAAGAATTGGATTTTTTACTAACGATCTTGCAATAGCAACTCTTTGTTGCTCTCCACCTGACAATAAGCCAGGTTTTATAAAACTTTTATTTGTTAGACTAAGTTTTTCTAGAAGAATTAAAGATTTTTTTTTTGCATCACTGAATGATTCACCATTTAGAATAAGTGGAAAAGCAATATTTTCTATGACATTAAAATCTTCTAATAACTGATTATTTTGAAAAATATATCCAATAAACTTTCTTCGAATTTCAGTTTTTAAATTTTGAGACAAATTTAAACAATTTTTACCTTGTAAAATATATTCACCAGATGTTGGCGTTTCTATCATTCCAAGAATATTAAGAAAGGTTGATTTTCCAGATCCAGAGGGACCTATAATACCAATATTTTTTACACCATTTACAGAAAAGTTAAGTTTTGACAAAACTTTAATAATGGAATCACCTTGCAAATAATTCTGGCTAATATTTTTTAAACTTAACAAATCAGTCCCATTTAATTAGATTTATTGGATCAACCTTAGATGCTCTAATAGAAGGATAAATAGTTGATAAAAATGAAAGAAAAATAGAAATTAATGCAATCTTTAAAATTTGGGTATAGTTTATTATTACCGGTAGCTGTGAGAAAAAATAAATTTCCTCAGAAAATAAATTAGAATCTAGAAACAATTCAATAAAACTTTTTATTTCATTAATATTTATACAAAAAATTAAACCAATAAAACATCCTATACAAGTCCCTAATATACCAATTATTGAACCATTAATAATAAATATTTTTAATATTTGATTTTTTTTTACACCTAAAATTCTTAGAACACCAATGTCTCTTCTTTTCATTGACACTAAAATAATCATTGAAGAAATTAGATTAAAGGCAGCCACAATTATTATAAGCAACAATATTAAAAACATAACATTTTTCTCAACTTCAAGCGCATTAAACAATGAGGGGTTTAATTGTCTCCAATCAGAAATTTTTAAGAGATTTGGAATATTTTTTTTTAATTGCATTTGTTTTTCATCTAGCTGATCAAAATTTTCTAATTGAATTTCATAAAAATCAAAATAATTTTCCATATTCAAAAAACTTTGAATAATTTCTATTGGAATAAAAATCAGGGAAGAATCATATTCGTACATTCCAGTATTGAAGAAACCCACGACTTTAAAGGACGAGGATCTTGGCATATTTCCAAAAACTGTTTGAATGTTATTGGATGATAGAATATTAACAAAATCACCTGTTTTAAGATTTAATTTTTTTTTTAATTTTTCACCAATTAATATCCCTTCATTATTTTTAAAAGCATTTATTGATGAGACTTTTATATTTGAGAAAATTTTTCTTTCAGAAAAATATTTACCTTCAACTCCTTTTAAAAAAACTCCGGTCGAAAAAGAATTTTTTGAGAATAAAGCCTGACTTATTATAATTTTATTGACAAAAACACCAGTAATATTTTTGTTTAATTTTTTATTTAGTGAATCATTATTATTAATTTTTAAATTATTAAAATGTTGTAATTTCAAATGTCCATTAACCCCAAGAATCTTATTTGTTAACTCATCCCTAAACCCATTCATGACTGACATCACAATAATTAATGTTGCGACACCTAATGAGATACCAACAAAAGAAAAAACAGTAATTATTGAAAAAAATTTTTCTTTTGTTTTTGGAAGTAGATATTTTAAAGATACCCATATTTCGAAAAAAGTTACCATTAAACTTTCATTTGTTTTAAAAATTCAATTATATTATCACTGGAAACAGTTAATTCTTTTGAGTCTTTTCTAGTTTTTATACCTACATCTTTGTTATCAATAAAATTTTTTCCAACAATTATTTGAATTGGTATTCCGATTAAATCTGCATCAGAAAATTTTATACCAGGGCGTTCTGAACGATCATCAAGTAAAACATCATAATTATTTGTCTTTAGCTCAGCATAAAGGTCTTCACAAAAACTTTCAGTATTTTCATTTTTTGAGATTAAATTAATTAACACAATGTCGAATGGAGACACTTCTTTTGGCCAAATAATTCCATTATCATCGTTAGAGCCCTCAATTATAGCAGCCGGAATTCTTGAAATTCCAATTCCATAAGAACCCATATATGGAAATATTTTATCACTATCATAATCAATTTTAAAGTCAAAGGATTTGCTGTATTTTGTTCCAAAAAGAAAAATATGGCCAAGCTCAGTACTTTTTCGTTCTATTAAACTTTGACTGATATTTAAAGATTCATATAATTCATCTGTAAAGCTATTTATTGCTTTAATTTCTGATATCTTTAAATCATTGAAGTTGCTTTTTAAAAAAATATCATCAATAAAGATTTTTGACTCACCTGTCTCTAACAATAAATGAAATTCATGAGAGAGGTTACCTCCAATTTCTCCACTAGGTGCTCTTACGGGTATTATTTTCAAACCTAATTTTTCAAAAATACTCAAATATAATCTAAAAAAATTTTCATAAGTTAATTCACCTGATTTTTCATCTTTATCAAAACTATATGCATCTTTCATCAAAAATTCTCTTGCTCTCATTACTCCAAACCTAGGTCTTATTTCATCTCTAAATTTACTTTGAATATGAAAAAAATAGCGAGGAAGATTTTTATTACTTTTTATAAAATGTTTACCAATTGCTGTAATCATCTCTTCGTTAGTGGGACCATAAAGAAGTTCTTTATTATTTCTATCAACAATTCTTAACATTTCTTTGCCATAAGTATCATATCTATCGCTAATTTTCCATATATCAGAACTTTGTATTGTAGGCATAAGAATTTGATTTATTCCATGACTTTCGTGCATGTCTTCAATGATTTTGATTATTTTTTTTAAAACTTTAAAGCCGAGAGGTAACCATGAATATATTCCAGATGTTTCTTGCTTTATCATCCCAGATCTTATCATTAAAACATGAGATTTTATTTTTGCATCAGAGGGGGTTTCTCGAAAAGTTGGAATAAAAAAATTAGAATATTTCATTTTTTATTACAACTACAACTGACGTCAAAATAAATGTTACAAAAGATGAAATAATTGCTTTTTTTTTACTAATGATTTCTTTGGAGCACCAGGGTCATTCCCAAAACTAACATCTTGATCACGTTCCACACCAAATGGC
>MDSV01196193.1_pt1 | contig 13158 bp, 10 predicted proteins | sample 810851 | NCBI WGS metagenome assembly MDSV01 (sample SAMN05326640, study PRJNA326480) | marine metagenome | isolation source: seawater | place: Atlantic Ocean: North East | collected 2012 | reverse complement strand
CACAATATTAGAGGTAGTGGAAGTAGAATAAAATCTACAAATGGCAAATCTAATGGCCTTATTCCATTTTTGAAAATTTTTAATGAAACTGCTAAGTCAGTTGATCAAGGTGGAGGTAAAAGAAAGGGTTCATTTGCTGTTTACCTAGAACCTTGGCACGCAGATATTGAAAAGTTTTTGGAACTAAGAAAAAATACTGGTGCAGAAGAATTTAGAGCAAGAGATCTATTTTATGCTTTATGGATTCCAGATTTATTCATGAAAAGAGTTGAAAATGATGAAGAATGGACTTTGATGAGTGAGCATGAATGTCCTGGGCTCTCAGACGTTTATGGAGATGAGTTTGATAAACTATACATAAAATATGAAAATAAGAATAAACATTTAGAAAAAATAAAAGCAAGAGATCTAATGTCTAAAATTATTGAGGCACAAATAGAGACAGGTCAACCCTATATGCTTTACAAAGACTCCATTAATAATAAATCAAACCAAAAAAATATCGGTGTCATTAAGTCGTCAAACTTATGTGCAGAAATTGTTGAATATTCTGATAAAAATGAAACTTCAGTTTGCAATCTAGCATCTTTAGCACTTCCCAAATTTGTAAAAAAAACTGAAAAAAAATTGTCATATGATTATGATGCTCTTTATAGAACTGCTAAGCTTGCAACTAAGAATTTGGATGAAGTAATTGATATTAATTTTTATCCTACTGACAAAACTGAAAGATCAAATAATAAACATAGACCGATAGGACTTGGCATACAGGGTCTGGCAGATGTATATTTTAAACTTGGAATTGGTTATGAATCTGAAGAAGCTAAAGAAATCAATAAACTTATTTTTGAAACTATATATTTTGGAGCTTTAGAGGCTTCATGTGAATTAGCTAAAGAAAAAGGTGCTTATGAGACATTTAAAAACTCACCTATTTCAGAAGGAAAATTTCAGTTTGATCTTTGGAATGTTAATCCTTCACCTAAATGGGATTGGGATACACTTAGGGCTAAAATAAAAAAATATGGTGTAAGAAATTCATTAACAACAGCTTGCATGCCAACTGCGTCAACTGGTATTATTTTAGGTAACACCGAAACATTCCAAATCCAAACATCAAACATATATAAAAGGCAAACACTTTCAGGTGAGTTCCTTCTTGTGAATAGATACTTGGTAAACGAACTCTCCCAACGAAATCTTTGGAACAAAGAAATGAGAGATAAGATAATTTTAGAAAACGGATCAGTTGAAAATATATCTGAAATACCAAATGAATTAAAAGAAATTTATAAAACTGTTTGGGAAGTTTCTCAGAAAACTGTTATTGATATGGCTGCTGACAGGGCTCCTTTCATAGACCAAACACAATCAATGAATTTGTGGTTATCAACACCTACATTTGGAAAAGTAAACTCAATGCATATGTATGCATGGAAAAAAGGTTTAAAAACAGGTATGTATTATTTGAGAAGTAGATCAGCTGTAGACGCTGTTAAGGTTACAGTTTCATCAGAAAAAGCTGCAAAAGATACATATATAAATACTTCTATAAAAAGTAATAATGAACCAGAAGAGTGTGAAACTTGCAGTGCGTAAAGGAGCTATACAATGATATCAAAAGGCGTTAAATCAATTTTTCCAATTAAAAATCAAGAAATATGGGATCGATATAAACAACATATTCAAGCTTTTTGGACTACTGAAGAAGTTTCATTGCAAGATGATTTAAGAGACCTTGAAACGCTAAATGAAGGTGAAAAACACTTTATTAAACACGTATTGGCATATTTTGCTAATTCTGAAGCAATGATAAATGAAAACCTAGCTAGTAGATTTTATAAAGAAATATTGATACCTGAAGCTAGATGTTTTATTTCAATGCAAATGCTCAACGAGTCAATCCATGCTGAAATGTATGGTTTACAAATAGAAGCTTACGTTAGAGATGCAAAAGAAAAAGATACGTTATTTGATGCTATACAAAATGTACCATGTATAAATCATAAAGCGCAATGGGTATCAAAGTGGCTAAATGGTAATCAAAATTTATTAACAAGATTAATTGGATTTGGTTTAGTAGAAGGTTTGTTTTTTGCGGGATCTTTTTGTGCTATCTATTATTTTAGAAAAAGAGGTTTGCTTCCCGGATTAGCCTTATCAAATGATTGGATTGCAAGAGATGAGGGAATGCACTTTAGCTTTTCTTCACTCATGTTTAGAACACTCAGAGATAAATTTAATAACAAAACACTTGCAGATACTGATATCAGCGACTTATCTCTAATTCCTTCAGATGTTCCTCAGTCTCAATTTGAAGAAATAGTTAGAGAGGCTGTTGCCTTTGAAAAAGAGTTCGTTAAAGATGCATTACCTGTAGATTTAATAGGTATGAACGCTGATTTGATGTGCAAATATATAGAAGCCGTAGCTGACAGAATTGCTGATTTATTTGAGTTTGATAGGGTCTTTAATACAGAAAATCCATTTGATTTCATGAGAGCATTAGACGTACAAAATGTAACGAATTTTTTTGAAAAAAGAGTTTCCGAATACCAAAGACCAACCGATAGAGCTCTTAGTTTTGATGAAGCTTTTTAATGGAAGCAGAAATATATTCAAAAACAAACTGTGGTTACTGCGATAGAGCAAAATTAAGGTTAGCAAAATATAATCCAAAAATATATATGTTAGATGCTGATTATAGTCGTGAAGAATTTTTTCAAAAATTTCCTAACGCTAAAACATTCCCACAAATTATTATTAATGGTAAAAAAATTGGTGGGTACCATGAACTTGAGAAATGGTTTGAAATGAATTTATTTGATGAAGAATTCTAACTAATCTTTTTATTTTTTTTTCTATTATAAACTTTTTTATTTTTCACAATCCTCTGATTATATTTTATTTGTCTTAAATCTTGAGCTATTGGATTCTTTTTTTTTTTTAACTTCTTAGCAATAGCCATATTATAATTAGTGAGCCTGTCCCCAATTATCGCCAAATCCATAATCTACAGTAAGAGGTACTGAAAAATTTTTATAATTTAAGTGAACAGTCTCCATTATTTTTTTCACTTGAGCAATAAGATCTTGGCGTTTTTTGTTTTCTACTTCGAATATAAGTTCGTCATGGACCTGTAAAAGCATTTTAGCATCTATGCTCTCTGCTTCAATTTCATTATGTATTTTTATCATTGCTAATTTTATAATATCTGCTGCACTACCTTGGATTGGAGCATTTATTGCCTGTCTCTCGGCAAATCCCCTAACTGCAAAATTTTTGTCTGATATACCCTTAATATTAATCTTTCTTTTAAATATTGTTTGAACAAAATTGTTTGTCTTTGCAAAATCTATCTGGTTATCCATGTATTTTTTAATATTTGGATATTTTATAAAATATTCATTTATATATTCTTTTGCCTCTGTATTTGTGATTGCTAGTTGCTTTGCTAAACCATAAGGACTTATTCCATACAATATGCCAAAGTTGATAGCCTTTGCTTTTCTTCTATAATCATTATTTATTTCATTGTCCTTTAAACTAAAAATTTCTTTAGCTGTTGATGCATGAATGTCTTCATTGTTATTGAACGCTTTTATAAAATTTTCATCTTTTGATATTTCAGCTGCCAATCTTAATTCAATTTGAGAATAATCAAAACTGACTAAATTATTTCCATTTTTACTTATAAATGCTGATCTGATTTTTTTACCATTTTCTGTTCTTATTGGAATATTTTGTAGATTTGGATCTGTTGAACTTAATCTACCTGTCAATGTATTTGCAAGTCCAAAAGATGTATGCACCCTACTTTTTTCATCTGTTATTCGAAATAAAGCATCAGTATATGTAGATTTTAATTTCGTTAGTTCTCTCCAATCAAGCACTAGTTTTGCAATATCATATCCCTCTATTGCAAGATCATTTAAAGTTGATGAGTCTGTTGAATATGACCCTGATTTTGTTTTTTTACCACCATGTATTTTTAAATTTTCAAATAAAATTTCTCCTAATTGTTTAGGTGAACCAATGTTAAATTCTTTTTTTGATAATTTAAAAATTTTTATTTCTAACTTTTTACTTTCTTGCTCAAACTCATTACTTAAGTTAGTTAAGAAATTTTTATTGACTTCAATCCCATTTCTTTCAATTTTTGACAGTACATCTACTAATGGAAGGTCGATATTTTTATAAACAAAATTTGCTTTTTCTTTTATTAATCTTGGATAAAGTTTATTAAATAATTTTAATGTTAAAAAAGAATCTTCCGCAGCATATTTAACTGCTTCATCAATCTGAACTTTATCAAAAGTAATTTCATTTTTTCCAGTGCCCACTAAGTCTTTGTATTTTATCGTTGTATGATTCAGATGATTAAAGGATAGATCATCCAAATTATGCTTTAAAATACCATTATCAATTGAATAAGAAATAAGCATAGTGTCTGCGATCGATTTAAAACTAACTCCATATTTATTAAGAATTCTAATATCGTATTTAATATTTTGACCAATTTTTAATATTGACTCATTGTTACAAATTGAATTTATTTTTTTTATAACAAATTTTTCTTCAAGCTGATCTTTAATAACCATATTCCCATCAGCAGATAGATGGTTTATGGGTATATAAAAAGATTTATCTTCATCATAACATAAAGATATTCCTACTAATTTTGCGTTTTCAATATTTAACGAGTTAGTTTCAGTATCAATTGCACAAAAGCCTTTTCTTTCAATTTCTTCTATAACTATTTCAAAGTCTTTTTTAGAATTTAAAAGTATATATTTTGGCTCAGTTTTTTTTATATTTTTGTTATCTTCAATATTATTGCTTATGTATGAATTTGATTTAAGTCTTTCGTATATAGATTTGAAACCTTGTTCTTTAAGAAAATTAAAAATACTATTATTTTTATCTTTTAGTTCACTATAAGTTTTTATATCTTTAATACTTAATGATATATTTACATTATCCTTTAATTTAACAAGCTCTAAACTTAGTTTAATATTTTTTTCAGCCTCATATAAAATGTTTCTTCTTTTTTCCTGCTTGATTTTAACTAGATTTTTAAATAGACCCTCTATATCTTTAAATTCATTAATTAATTGAGCAGCAGTTTTGGGTCCTATGCCTGGTGCTCCTGGAATGTTATCAACTTTATCACCAGTTAGGGCTTGTATATAAATAACTTTATCTGGCTTTACTCCAAATTTCTCTTCAACATCTTTTATTTTTATTATTTTGTTTTTCATTGGGTCTAACATAGTTACTTTTTCTGTAACTAATTGCATTAGATCTTTATCAGAGGATACTATAATTGTTTCCAAATCATTATTTTTTGCTAGGTTTGCATAAGTTGCTATTAAATCATCTGCTTCATATCCTTCAATTTCTAATTGTGGAATGTTAAAACTTTTAACACATTCTCTTATTAGCGAAAATTGAGGTATTAAATCATCGGGGGCCTCCCCTCTATTCGCCTTGTATTCTGAATAAATTTCATTTCTAAAATTTTCTCTAGCTGCATCAAATATCACAATCATTTTATCATTATTGTAATCCTCTATTAATTTTACGAGCATATTAGTAAATCCAAAAACGGCATTTATAGGGGTTCCATCAGGGCGATTCATTGGGGGAAGGCCATAATATGCTCTAAATATGTAAGCAGAACCATCAACTAATATTAATCTACTCTTTTTATTCATTGTAAATTTAAATATATAATATTTTGAAATAATGTCAGATTATAAATATTCAATTCATGCAGAAAATGTAAATAAAAATTTTTTCAAAAAAACTGAAAAAATTAAGGCGCTGATTAATTTTGATATCAAAATTAAAAAAGGAAGTATTCATGGCTTATTAGGGCCAAATGGTGCAGGAAAATCAACTTTTATAAATATTTTAGGTGGCTTAGTTAAAAAAAATAACGGTAGAGTTAGTATCTGTGGCATAGATATTGATAAAAATGCTAAATTAAGTAAATTTAAAATTGGAATTGTTCCTCAAGAATTAAACATTGACCCTTTTTTTACTCCTGCAGAATTACTTGAGTTACAAGCTGGACTATACGGCATACCAAAAAAACAAAGAAGAACAGAAGAAATATTACATAATTTAAAATTAACTAACCAAAGAAATGCTTATGCAAGAACTTTGTCTGGGGGCATGAGACGAAGACTTCTTATTGCAAAAGCACTGGTCCACAGTCCAGAGATGTTGATATTGGATGAGCCTACCGCTGGTGTAGACATAGATATTAGATCTTCAGTTTGGAAATATATAAGAAAAATAAATCAGCTTGGAACAACAATTTGCTTAACTACTCATTACCTTGAAGAAGCAGAAAACTTATGTGACACCATATCTATTATTAATTATGGAAAAAAAATTAAAGAAGATACCAAAGAAAATTTATTAAAATTAATTTCAAACAAGACTGTTACTTTTAGTCTTGATAAAGATTATAATATTCCAGCAGAATTAAAAATATTTTCTTCGAATATTAATAATAAAATTTTATCATTAAACTATGATAAAAAAGAAACAAATTTAAAAACGATAATTGATATTCTAAATAGAAATAAAATTAATTTTAACGAAATAAATACATATGAAAGCGATCTAGAGGATGTATTTCTAAAGTTAATTAATAATGATTAATAATATTAGAAAATTGAGTCTAGTTCTATTTTCTTTGATACCCTTATTTTTAATAACTGGTCCGGCAATACCAGATTTAGTAATTACTCTTGGAGTTACTTTTGCAATTATTTGGATTTTGATAATTGAAAAAAATTATGAATTATTCAATTCAAATTTTGTTAAAATTTCTCTAACTTTTTGGTTATCTCTCATACTAATAAGTTTTTTCTCAATCAACAAAACCAAGTCATTTGAAGACTCGATAATTTTTATAAGGTTCTTGTTAATTCCCTTATCTGTTTATTTTATTTTTTTTACTAATAATAAGGATCTAAAAAGAGTACTGCTAGTAATTTGTGTTTTAGTTTTATTAGTTTCATTAGATACTTTATATCAATTTTTTAACTATTCATCCAAAGATGGTTTTGGAAATGATTTACTTGGCTTTAAATCAGATTGGTATGGAAGATTAACCGGTCCTTTTGGAGATGAATTAATACCTGGGGCATATATTTCGAAATTTGGATTACTAGGATATGCTTATTTAGTTATATCTAAAAAATATCAAAACAGATCAATAATTCAAATCATTTATTTAACATTAATCTTAATTGTTTGCTTTGCTTCTGGTGAACGAATGGCTTTGGCTACTTATTTGTTAGGTTTATTTTTATTATTATTTTTTATAAAAAATGGGAAAATTATTATATTTTTTTCTTTATTCATTGGCCTCTCTTCAATATTTTTAATTTATAAATTCCATCCATTTTATAATGACTTTGTTGTTGTTGAATCAAATGAAACTCACCAAGGTCTTAAAATTGAAAAAATTTATAAGTGTAATAAGAACTCAAATGAAATGTGTTCAAAAATAATTGATATTCAGCCTAGTTTTAGAAAAGTTTTAACTAATTTTAGTACATCAAATTATGGAGAAATTTATTTGCTAGCAATTCAAATGTTTAAAGACAATCCTTTAACAGGGATAGGTATAAATAATTATGAATATGTATGCAATAATATGAATGAATATAGAAAATTAATGAAAATTCATAATTGTGCTAATCATCCTCATAACATTTATTTACAATGGTTAACGGAAGGGGGTATGATTACTTTTTTTTCGTTTATAATATATTTAGGTTTTATTTTTAGTTTTATAAAGAAAAACGATGGTCAACGTGATTTAAAATTAATATCGTTAGCTGTAATTGTCATTATTTTTTGGCCTATAATGTCCACTGGCAGTTTAATTAAGAATTGGAATGGTGTTTCAACATTTTATATTATTGCAATTTGTCTATGCTTAAGCAGGTTTAAAAAAAATTATTAAATCTTGAATTTAAAAAATAATTTTTTGAGTATCTTGCTAGATAAATTCCAATAATAAAAAAAACAATAACTGAAAGAACAGTCCCTTGTCCTTTACCAAAAAAAGATCCAACATATATTAAGAAAAATATAATTGATGAAGATAATATTTTAAAATGAATTCCTAAGATTGACCCCAAAATAAAAAAAGTAATAATAAACAAAGTATTGCCTAAACCCATGCCAAAATGTGAACCTGCATAAGACATGTATAATGATGAGTATAAAATTGATAAATTTGTAGATGATGAATTATCAAAATATCGTGCTTTAATCAGATAATAAAATGATTTAAATCCATCAAGCCAAGTTATTTTTTTACCTTGTGCTTTAGTTCTGGCATAATAAGAAACACCATATTCATAAATAAAAAAATTATTTCTCACAATTTGTGATGCTAAATCTATTTCAATGCCAAAATCATTAACACTTAATTTTAGTTTATTAATTACACTTCTGTGAAGGATTTTTAATCCACAGTGTACGTCACTCAAAGATTGAGAAAAAAATATATTAAAGATTAATGAATTTATTTTGCCAATTAAACTATTAAAGAAATAATTATTTTTTTTTAGTTTTCCAGATAAATATCTGCTTCCAAATATACATTTAATTTCTTTGTTTAGTTGAATCATTTGATACATCTCATGTGAGTCTTTAGTATCTAATTCTAAATCAGCATCTTGAAAAAGAATATACTCCCCTGTTGAATTTTTTAATCCAGTTTGTAATGCTTTACCCTTACCTGAATTGATATCTAATCTAATTAATTTGAAATTAAATTTATATCTATTTGAGTCTTTAAGTTCTTTTAAAATTTTTGTTGACTCATCTGTTGAACCGTCATCAATTATTATTACTTCAGTTTTATTATTATTAAAGTATATTTTAAGCTCATCAAAAAGTTTTTTTAGAAAGTTTTCTTCGTTGTAGACGGGTATTAATATTGTTAAGTTTATATTATTCTCTTGGGGCATGTTTGTTTAATATTCTCTGAAGTGTTCGTCGATGCATTCTAAGCCTTCTTGCAGTTTCTGATACATTGCGATTACACTGTATAAACACTCTTTGAATATGTTCCCACCTAATTCTATCAGCAGTCATAGGATTTTCGGGTGGAGGAGGTAAAATTTCTTTAGAATTAGTCAAAGCATCGTATATTTGATCTATTTCTGCAGGTTTGGGTAAATAATCTATGGCTCCAGATTTAATTGCTGCGACTGCGGTAGCTATATTGCCATACCCAGTTAAGAGTAAAGATTTAGTATTTGGGCTAATTTTTTGTATTTCTTTAATTAGTTCTAGTCCAGAACCGTCTTCTAACCTCATATCGACCACAGCATAGTCATAAATGCTATTGGTTACTTTATTAATAGATTCTTTAAAACTTGGAGATGAGTCGACATCAAATCCTTTTTTTTCCATAGATCTAGATAGTCTTTCTCTAAAAGGCAGATCATCATCAACAATTAGTAGTTTTTTACTCATAAGTTTAAGATAGAGTTATCAAGAGTAATTTCAACAAAAGCTCTATTATCTTTTGAGTTATAAAATAGTATTTTACCTCCCATATTTTCAATGAGGTTTTTTGCTATAAAAATCCCTAAACCCATCCCTTCATTATTCTTTGAAATGTAAGGTTCACCTAATTTGTCAATAATATCTTTTGGATAGCCTGATCCATCATCAGAAATTTTTATAATAACATTTTCCATTTTGTAAGTTAATTCTACAAAAATAATGTTATTTGCATACAATATTGCATTTTGAATAATATTGCCCAAAGCATACATAATTTCATCTTTAAAAGTTATTTCAGGTTCATTATTTTGAAAATTTTCAACTATTTTAAGTTTTTTATTTTTATTAAATTTATCAAAATTAATTTTAATTAAATCTGTTATTTTAACTTTTTCAAGAAATTTATCTTTTAATTTCAAAGGATTTTTTGATAATTTTTGTAGAATTTCCTTACACCTATCAGCTTGAGATTTTAATAATACAATATCTTTAAGTATACTTTTATCTGCTTGTAATTTTTTATCTTTAAGTAAGTCATTTAAAATTAAAAAAATAGTATTTAGTGGAGTTCCATTTCATGTGCTGCAGCAGCACTAAGTGATCCAACTTCTGTAATTTTTTTTTGATTCAATATTTGAAGTTTGGATACGGATAAAGCATTTGAAATTTTTCTTGAGGAACTAGCAAAAAGATAAGCATAAATTGCAATAAAAATAACAGTAATAATTAAAGAAGCAACAAGTCCAAATGTATAAATACGTGGTAAGATAAATTCATAATTAAGACTCAAAGGTATAAAATAAAAATTTAAAATTATTATTATAATTATTGATATTGATGAAAGAAATATAGTTAAAAGTGCTGGTAAATATGAGGCAGAAGTAATTACAGGTGCTAATATCAGTATTGAAAAAGGATTTACTATTCCGCCAGTTAAAAAAAGTAAAATGCCCAATTGTAATGTATCAAATAATAAATATAAAAAAGCTTTAATATTGCTTATGGTTTTATTTTTTCTTTCATCTAGATATGAATAAAAGTTTATAATTACGGAGAGTAAAATAACAAACAAAGCTTCATAAAATGGTATTTCAATATTTATTATAAAAGAAGCAAATAATATTGCTATTAATTGGCCAAATATTGCAATCCACCTAATTTTTATTAGATTTCCGAGTAAAATCGTATTCATTAATCTTAAATGTCTAAATTAGCTACCTTTAGAGAGTTTTCAGAAATAAAAGTTTTTCGTTTATCTGTTTCATCGCCCATTAAATCTTTAAAAATATTCTCAGCATCTTGTATAATATTAATTTTTACAGTTAGTAAAACTCTCTCATTTTGATCTAATGTTGTTTCCCATAGCTGTTCCGGGTTCATTTCACCCAAACCCTTATATCTATTAATTTGAATACCCGTTTTACCGATATTTAAGATTGTATCTATTAAATCCAAAGGACCATAAATATCAAACTTTTCATTTTTATTTCTAATTATCCCAGCAACATTATTTTTATCAAGTCTGTAGAATTTTTCGGTCAAATCATGCTCAATTTTTACAAGTTCTTTACTTTCTGGAGTAACAGCGAAGTCTTCGTTAATTAAATGTGTTTGGGTAAAGCCCCTTAATTTTCTTTCTACTTTGAATGAATTGTTTTCAAATTTAACAGACCAATTTTTTTCACCCTCTTGAGAAATTTTATTAAGTCTTTTTTGTAATTCATCAGCTCTTTGTGGACCAGTCTTGCTATCTTTTAAATTTGTTAAATTAAGGCCTTGTATTATTGATGCATGCTCTATTATTTGTTTATTATCTATTCTTCTTAATAGTGGGTAAATAAATTTCTTAGCTTTTTTTGATAGAAGTATTAGTTCCTTAAGATCTTTGCCTGCTATAGAGTCATAGCCATTAGTAGTATTTGGAATATCCAATGTTGAATTTTTTAAACCTTCTTCTATTAAGTATTGTTCTAAATCATTTTCATCTTTTTTATAAACAGTTGAGTTACCTTTTTTTATTCTAAATAAAGGAGGCTGAGCAATATATAATCTACCTGAGTCAATTATTGGTCTCATATGTCTATAAAAAAAAGTAAGTAGAAGTGTTCTGATATGACTTCCATCAACATCGGCATCAGTCATAATTATTATTTTATGGTATCTCATTTTATTTAAATCAAATTCTCCATCAATTTTATTTTCGTCATCTTCTGCTGATGGATTTCCAACACCTGCGCCAATTGCTGTTATAAGAGCACCTATTTCATTACTTGTTAAAACCTGTTTTTTATTAGCTCTCTCAACGTTTAATATTTTACCTCTTAGTGGTAGGATGGCCTGATTCTTTCTATCTCTACCTTGTTTTGCAGATCCTCCTGCTGAGTCACCTTCAACAATAAAAAGTTCAGAAAGTTCTGGATTTTTTTCTTGGCAATCAGCAAGTTTACCAGGAAGAGATGTATTTTCTAATCCTGTTTTTCTTCTTGTAAGTTCTCTTGCTTTTCTTGCTGCCTCTCTTGCATTAGAAGCCTCAACTATCTTATCTATAACTTTTTTGATTTCAGATGGATTTTCTTCTATCCATTGCTCAATTTTATCTAAACTAATAGACTCAATAACTGGTCTGACTTCTGAAGAAACTAATTTATCCTTAGTTTGACTTGAAAACTTTGGATCTGGAAGTTTTACTGAAATAATACATGTAAGACCTTCTCGCGCATCATCTCCTGTAATATTACTTGAATTTTTTGTATTTTTATTAACATAGTTTACAATTGATCTTGTTAAAGCGCCTCTAAATCCTGCAAGATGGGTACCTCCATCCCTTTGAACAATATTGTTTGTAAAGCAAATAGTATTTTCATGATAACTGTCTGTCCACTGCAAAGAACATTCAATTGAAATATTATTTTTTTCGCCATTAAATGATATAGGTTGATTATGAATAACATTTTTTCCTTCATTTAAAAATTTTACGTATTCTTTAATACCTCCATCATATTTAAATTTTATATTAATTTCTTCTGATAATCTTTTATCAATAAGATTTATACTTACACCAGTATTTAGAAAAGCTAATTCTCTCAGTCTTTTCTCGATTGTTTTAAAGTTGAAGTCTATATTCTTAAAAATGTCTGTGGTAGGTAAAAAAGTTATTTTAGTACCAGTAAAATAATTATTTTCAATTTTATTTGATGTTCCTATTATATTTAATTCTTTAGTAACTGCTCCATTACTAAATTCAATGTTGTAAATCTTGCCATCTCTATTTATTTCTAGACTTAGTAATTCTGATAAAGCATTTACTACTGAAACACCGACACCATGAAGTCCTCCAGAAACTTTATAACTATTTTGATCAAATTTGCCACCTGCATGTAATTCAGTCATTATCAGTTGTGCTGCAGGTATTTTCTCTGTTTTATGCAAATCAACAGGTATTCCTCTGCCATTATCACTTATTGTAACAGTACCATCTGAATTAAGAACGACATGAATGTTATCACAGTAACCAGCCAAAGCCTCATCAATTGAATTATCAAGAACTTCATAAATCATCTGATGAAGGCCAGATCCATCATCAGTATCTCCAATATACATTCCAGGTCT
>MDSV01247865.1_pt1 | contig 13161 bp, 10 predicted proteins | sample 810851 | NCBI WGS metagenome assembly MDSV01 (sample SAMN05326640, study PRJNA326480) | marine metagenome | isolation source: seawater | place: Atlantic Ocean: North East | collected 2012 | reverse complement strand
TTAAATAAACGCTTAGGAGCGTAGTTCAATTGGTAGAGCGCCGGTCTCCAAAACCGGAGGTTGTGGGTTCGAGTCCCTCCGCTCCTGCCAAAAAAAATTTACTATGAGAAATCCACTTAAATTTATACAAGAAGTAAAACAAGAAACTTTTAGAATAACTTGGCCTACAAAAAAAGAAACTATGATGGGAGCAATTATGGTATTTGCTCTTGCCTCTGTTGCTGCGATTTTTTTCTTAATTTTAGATCAAATATTAAGATTTTTTTTAAATCTAGTTTTGACAATTAATTTCTAAGTTATGAATTGGTATATTGTACAAGCTTACTCAGGTTTTGAAAAAAAGGTAGTCGAGTCAATTAAAGACGAGCTTAAAAAACATAAGTTGTCAGACAATTTAGATGAAATTATTGTTCCTACTCATCAAGTTACAGAAGTAAAAAAAGGGAAAAGAACAAAAAAAGAGAAGAAATTTTTTCCAGGTTACGTATTACTGAAAATTGATTTAACAAAGCAAATTTACCATCTGATAAAAAATTTGCAAAAAGTAAGCGGATTTCTAGGCTCAACTGACAAACCAACTCCCATCTCAGATAACGAAATTAAAAGAATATTAGGACAGGTTTCAGAGAGTGCTGAAACTCAAAAAACTGGCATAAGTTTTGAAATAGGGGAAAAAGTAAAAGTTTGCGACGGTCCGTTTGCCTCTTTTAGTGGTTTAATTGAAGAAATTGATGAAGAAAAATCTAGACTTAAGGTGTCCGTTTCTATATTTGGTAGAGCAACACCAGTAGATTTAGAATTTAACCAAGTGGAGAAAAATTAGATGGCAAAAGAAATCGCAGGTTATGTAAAATTACAAATTAAAGGCGGACAAGCCAATCCAGCCCCTCCAGTAGGACCGGCGCTTGGTCAAAGAGGAATTAATATTATGGAATTTTGTAAAGCATTTAATGAAAAGACAAAAGCTTTCATGGGTAAGCCCGTGCCTGTTGTTATAACAGTGTATAAAGATAAGAAATTTGACTTTATAATAAAGTCTCCACCCGCATCACATTTTATTAGAGAAGCAGCGAAATTAAAGAGTGGATCAAGTGAACCAGGTAGAGTTGTTGCTGGATCTATTACGATGAAACAAGCTGAGGCGATTGCTAAAGAAAAGATGAAAGATTTAAATGCGTTTGATTTAAAAGAAGCAACAAAAATTATTTGCGGATCTGCAAGATCAATGGGAATAGAGGTAAAAGAATAAAATGAAGAAAAGATCTAAAAGATTTAAAGAATTATTAAAATCTAAAGTAAAAGATAAAAAACTCGCTGCTAAAGAAATTTTAGATTTATTAAGAAAAAATTCTACAACTAAATTTGATGAGTCAATAGATGTTTCATTAAGAATAAGCTTGAAACAATCAAAAGGAGGTGATTTTAGTTTGAGGTCAATAATGAAACTTCCAAATGGTTCAGGAAAAAAAGAAAAAATTGCTGTACTTTGTGAACCAGACAAAATTGAGGAGGCAAAAAAGAGCGGTGCAGAAGTTTTTGGATCTGACGATTTGATTGAAAAAATTGCAGCTGGAAAATTTGATTTTACAAAACTAATTTGCACTCCAGCAATGATGGGAAAAATTGGGAAACACGGAAAAGTACTAGGTCCTAAAGGATTAATGCCAAATCCTAAATTAGGCACTGTTTCAAACGATATAACAAAAACTGTTAAAGAAATTAAAACTGGTCTAATAGAAATAAGAAACGACAAAGATGGTAACCTTGCATCGACTATTGGAAGAAAAAGTTTTTCTACAGAGAAGCTACTTGAAAATTATAATTTTTTTATTGATAGCGTTAAAAAAGAGAAGCCTGATACAATAAAAGGAGAATTTATTAAAAACATATTTTTAACTTCTACAATGGGAGTTTCTTACAAGATTGGAGCTAGGTAATAATTATGATGAGTAAAGAAGCAAAGAAAAATTACGTTGAGGAAATGAAAAAAAATTTCACAACAAATGAATCTGTAATGATTGCACAATATCAAGGATTAAATGTTAATGAGCTTGACGCATTAAGAAAAGAACTAAGAGAAAAGGGTATTTTATTCAAAATTACAAAAAATAGAATTACAAAAATAGCGATTAAAGAAACTTCAAAGAAAGATTTGGAAAAATATTTTTCTGGACCAACAGCTGCAGCAATTTCGTCTGATCCAATCTCTACCGCTAAAATTTTAACTAAATTTTCTAAAACAAATAATAAGCTAAAAATAATAGCTGGTTTCATGGATGGTAAAGTTTTAGACGAAAAGGAGGTGTCTATTATAGCCACACTTCCTTCACTAGAGGAAGCAAGGGCTAAAATTGTAGGTATTTTGGCTTCCCCAGCACAGAAATTAGTAAGTATTTTGCTTGCACCAGGCTCAAAAATTGCTAATTTAGCGCGCGCAAAGAGTTTAAAAAAATAATTCATAGGATAAAAAATGGCAGATTTAAATAAAATTATAGACGAACTTTCTACGCTGACAGTAGTCGAAGCGGCAGAACTTTCTAAACAACTAGAAGAAAAATGGGGAGTAACAGCAGCAGCTCCTGTGGCGGCAGCACCAGCGGGCGGCGCGGCGGCACCAGCAGGAGAAGAAAAATCAGAATTTTCACTTTTCTTAGCCGCGGCTGGAGATAAAAAAATTAACGTAATTAAAGAAGTTAGAGCAATAACTGGTTTAGGTTTAAAAGAAGCAAAAGATTTAGTTGAAGGAGCTCCTAAAGAGATTAAAGGTGGGGTTGCTAAAAAAGATGCTGAAGAATTTAAGAAAAAACTTGAAGCAGCTGGGGCTAAAGTAGAATTAAAGTAAATAAAATTAGAGATTACATTTTATTGTAAGCTTAAACTTGCAATAAAATTTTTTTATATTTGATGCAATTATCTTTTACTCAAAAGAAAAATATTAGAAGAAACTTTGGAAAACTTGTTGAAGGTTTATCGATACCTAATTTAATCGAAGTTCAGAAAAATTCTTATAACGAATTTCTAGAGTCAAAATCACTAAATGAGCAGTTAAGTGAGTTATCTAAAGGTATAGACAAGGTTTTTAAAAGTATTTTTCCAATAGAAGACGGTAATGAAAAATCAACTTTAGAATATATATCTTACAAATTAGAAAAACCAAAATTTGATGTTATCGAATGTAAACAACGAAGCTTATCTTATTCAGCAGCTCTAAAAGCTAATTTGAGACTGGTAGTTTATGATATAGACGCTGAAAATAATACAAAACAAATTCTTTCTGCAAAAGAACAAGAAGTATTTATTGGCGATTTACCTTTAATGACCCCAAGCGCAACATTTATTACAAACGGAGTTGAAAGAGTAGTTGTTAATCAAATGCATAGAAGCCCTGGTGTATTTTTTGACCATGATAAAGGCAAAACGCATGCAAGTGGAAAACTATTATTTAATTGTAGAATCATTCCAGGTAGAGGATCATGGCTTGATTTTGAATTTGATCCAAAAGATATTCTTTATTTTAGAATAGATAGAAAAAAAAAATTACCAATTACAACAATTTTATTTGCATTAGGTTTTTCAAAAGATAAAATTATCAATACTTTCTATACTACAAATAAATATACTTATAATTCTGAAATTAAAAGCTGGATAACTGAGTTTAATCCTGAAGATTACAAGAGACCAATTAAACTTTCATACGATTTATTTGATGCAAAAAATAACAAAAAAGTTTTAGGAAAAGGTGAAAAACTAAATATTGTAATCGCTAAACAGCTTCAAGCCAAAGGACTTAAAACGATTTCTTTACCTAATGAACAAATAATTGGTAAATACCTCGCAAAAGATATTAAAAGTAATAATGACGAAATTTTAGTTGGAGCAGGTTTTGATATAACAGAGGAACAGCTTCAAAAGATAATTCTTCAAGAAGAAAAAGAAATTAGTATTGTTAATATAGATCCAATTAACAAAGGTCCATATATTTTAGAAACTTTAAAAATTGATAAAAATTCAAATAAAACAGAGGCATTAAACGATATATATAAAGTTTTAAGACCCGGTGAAGCACCATCTATTGAAATTGCAGAAGAGATTTTTAATAACTTGTATTTTAAGAAAGAAAGGTATGATTTATCTGAAGTTGGTAGAGTAAAACTCAATTCAAAATTAAATTTAAATATAAATCCAAAAAAAACCATATTAGAGACAACTGATATTGTTGCGATCATTAAGTTCATGCTTGATCTTAGAGATGGCAAGGGAGATGTGGATGACATTGATCATCTTGGTAATAGGAGAGTAAGATCAGTTGGTGAATTAGTTGAAAATCAATTTAGAATTGGTTTGCTTAGAATGGAGAGGACTGTAAAAGAAAAAATGTCTACTTTTTTAGAAATCGAGTCTGCAATGCCTCAAGATCTAATCAACGCAAAACCAATTACTACGTCATTAAAAGATTTTTTTGCAACGTCTCAATTATCTCAATTTATGGATCAAACCAATCCGTTATCAGAAATAACGCACAAGAGAAGAGTTTCAGCTCTTGGACCTGGCGGACTAACTAGAGAAAGAGCTGGATTTGAAGTAAGAGATGTTCATCCTACACATTATGGTAGAATTTGTCCGATTGAGACTCCAGAAGGCCCGAACATTGGCTTGATAAATAGTTTAGCTACATATTGCAGAGTGAATAAATTTGGATATATAGAAAGTCCTTACAAAAAAGTATTAAATGGTAAAGTTACATCAGAAATTAAATATCTTTCTGCAATTGAAGAAGAAAAATTTACGATAGCCCAAGCTAATTCAGCTCTTAATAAAGATAGCTCATTTACCGAGGAACTGGTAGCTTGTAGAAAAAATTTAAACTTTGAACTTTCATCTAGAGATAATATCGATTTCATTGATGTTTCACCAAAACAATTAGTTTCAGTAGCAGCAGCGTTAATTCCATTTTTGGAAAATGATGATGCAAACAGAGCTTTAATGGGCTCAAACATGATGAGGCAAGCGGTACCATTACTTAAACCAGAGTCCCCTCTTGTTGGAACAGGTATAGAGTCTGATGTCGCTTTAGACTCGGGTGTAACAATAGTCGCTAAGAGAAGCGGAGTAGTAGATAAAATCGACGGAAAAAGAATTGTTGTTAAAGCAACAGAAGTTTCTGATTTTTCTCAATCTGCTGTAGATATATACAATTTATCAAAATTTCAAAGATCTAATCAAAATACATGTATTAATCAAAAACCATTAGTTAAAGTTGGAGATAAGATTAAAAAAGGAGATATTATTGCTGATGGGCCCGCAACTAAATTAGGAGAATTAGCTTTAGGAAAAAACGTAACAGTCGCTTTTATGCCTTGGCAAGGTTATAATTTTGAGGACTCAATTTTGATTTCTGAGCGTTGCGTTACAGATGATGTATTTACCTCAGTACATATAGAAGAATATGAGTCTATGGCAAGAGATACAAAATTAGGCGCTGAAGAAATTACCAGAGATATTCCTAATGTTAGTGAGGAAAGTTTAAGAAATCTAGATGAGTCTGGAATTGTTTATGTTGGAGCAGAAGTCAAACCAGGCGATATACTTGTTGGTAAAGTTACTCCAAAGAGTGAAACTTCATCAAGTCCTGAAGAGAAACTTCTTAGATCAATATTTGGAGAGAAGGCAACTGATGTTAGAGATTCATCCTTGAAACTACCATCGGGTAGCACAGGTGTTGTTATAGATGTGAGAGTATTTAATAGACACGGAATAGAAAAAGATGAACGTTCAATAGCAATTGAAAGAGCAGAAATTGAAGCCGTTCAAGAAGATAAAAAAGTTGAAGAGGAAATCCTTAATAGAAATATTAAATTAAGAGCAATTGACCTGTTAAACGGGCAAAGTATTAATAAACAATTTAAAGATTTAAAACCAGGAACAACTTTGAATCAAAATGATTTCGATAATTTGAGTTTGAAGGATTTGTGGAAGATACCATTACAAAAAAATGATTTAAACAACGATTTAGAAAAATTAAAAAATCAGTTTGATAATGCATCTGAGGATATAAAATTAAGATTTGAGGATAAGGTAACAAAAATACAACAAGGCGATGATTTATTACCAACAGTAATGAAAGTTGTTAAAGTTTTCGTTGCTGTAAAAAGAAGACTTATGCCAGGAGATAAAATGGCCGGAAGGCATGGAAATAAAGGTGTAGTAAGTAAAATTGTTCCTGTTGAAGATATGCCATATATGGAGAATGGAAAACCTGTTGATATTGTTTTAAATCCTTTAGGAGTGCCTAGTCGAATGAATGTAGGTCAAATTTTAGAAACTCATTTAGGTTGGTCGTGTTCAGAATTAGGAGATCAAATTAAGGAATACTTGAAAAATTTTGATCAAGAGATAGAAAAAATTAAAGATAAGCTTAAAGAAATTTATGGGAAAACATATTACGAAAAAGTTGTATCAAAATTAACAAACAAAGAAATAGCGGAGCTAGTTCAAAATTTATCAAATGGTATACCAATTGCTACACCAGTGTTCGATGGAGCAAGCACGGAAGATATAACTAAAATGTTAAACTTGGCCAAACTTCCAAATTCTGGTCAAACACATTTATGGAACGGTCAAACTGGCGAAAGGTTTGATAGACCTGTCACTGTAGGTATAATTTATATGTTGAAATTAAATCACTTAGTAGAAGATAAAATACACGCAAGATCAACCGGACCATACAGCCTTGTAACCCAACAACCTTTAGGAGGTAAGGCTCAATTAGGTGGCCAAAGATTCGGAGAAATGGAAGTTTGGGCGTTAGAAGCATATGGAGCTTCTTACACTTTACAAGAAATTTTGACAGTCAAATCTGATGATGTAGCAGGTAGAACAAAAGTTTATGAAACTATAGTAAAAGGAAACAATAATTTTGAGTCAGGTGTACCTGAGTCTTTCAACGTATTGGTAAAAGAAATTAGAGCTTTAGGTTTAAATATAGAGTTAAATTAATTATGGAAAAAAACTTAACTAAAAATTTTGAAAATCAAAATATTTCTCAAGAAAATAATTTTGATAGCATTAAAATTACTTTAGCAAGCCCAGAAAAAATTAAGTCCTGGTCTTATGGTGAAATAAAAAAACCTGAGACTATCAATTATAGAACATTTAGACCAGAAAAAGATGGTTTATTCTGTTCTAGAATTTTTGGACCTGTAAAAGATTATGAATGCTTATGCGGCAAATATAAAAGAATGAAATTTAGAGGAATTATTTGTGAAAAATGTGGAGTTGAGGTTACTAAATCTAATGTCAGAAGAGAAAGAATGGGTCATATTGATTTAGCTTGTCCAGTTGCTCACATCTGGTTTTTAAAATCTTTACCAAGTCGAATTTCTTTAGCTATTGATATGAAGCTCAAGGAAGTTGAAAAAGTACTGTACTTTGAAAGTTTTATTGTAGTTGAACCAGGCTTAACAACGCTTAAAAAAGGTCAACTTATATCAGAGGAAGCTCTTATAAAGGCTCAAGATGAATTTGGAGAAGATGCTTTTACCGCTGGTATTGGAGCAGAAGCTGTAAGAGAAATCTTAGTAAACTTAGATCTTAAAAAAGAGCAAAAGAAACTTAGAGAGTCACTAGCTGAAATAAAATCAAAAGTTACTGAGGAAAGAACCATAAAAAGATTAAAATTAATAGAGTCTTTTATTTCCTCAGGAAATAAACCTGAATGGATGATTTTAACTTCTGTGCCAGTAATACCTCCTGAACTTAGACCTTTAGTGCCACTAGATGGAGGAAGGTTTGCAACATCTGATTTAAATGATCTTTATAGAAGAGTGATTAATAGAAATAATCGTTTGAAAAGACTTTTAGATTTAAAAGCACCAGACATCATTGTAAGAAATGAAAAACGAATGTTACAAGAGTCGGTTGATGCTTTGTTTGATAACGGTAGAAGAGGAAGAGTTATAACTGGTACCGGTAAAAGACCTTTAAAGTCATTAGCAGAAATGCTCAAAGGAAAACAAGGAAGGTTTAGACAAAATTTATTAGGAAAAAGAGTTGATTACTCAGGAAGATCAGTAATTGTTGTTGGACCTGAATTAAAACTACACCAATGTGGTTTACCAAAAAAAATGGCTTTAGAATTATTCAAACCATTCCTTTATGCCAGATTAGATAAGTTAGGTTTAGCTACAACAATAAAACAAGCAAAAAGATTAGTTGAAAAAGAAAAAAGTGAGGTTTGGGATTCTTTAGAACATATAATTCGTGAACATCCAATTCTTTTAAATAGAGCTCCAACACTTCATAGACTAGGTGTTCAAGCCTTTGAAGCCAAACTTATTGAAGGAAACGCTATTGAACTTCATCCACTAGTTTGCGCAGCTTTTAATGCAGATTTTGATGGAGACCAAATGGCTGTTCATATACCTTTAAGTTTAGAAGCACAATTAGAAGCTAGAGTTCTAATGATGTCAACTAACAATATCTTAAGTCCTTCCAATGGAAAACCAATTATTGTTCCAAGTCAAGATATAGTATTAGGAATATACTACTTATCTCAAGCTTCAAAAGATGAGAAAAAACCTAAAGGAATTTTTTCAAGTATAGAAGAAATTGAACAAGGATTAGAAAATAAATCAATAAGTTTACATTCAAAAATAGTTTCTATTTTTAATACAGTCGATAAGGATGGAGAATTTATTACTGAGAAGTACACAAGTACAGCTGGTAGGTTTTTGTTGGCCAATGTTCTACCAAAAAATCACAACATTAAATTTGCTTTAGTTAATAAATTATTGACAAAAAAAAATGTTTCTGAGGTAATAGATACTATTTTCAGATATTGTGGACAGAAAGAAACAGTCATTTTTTGTGATAGAATAAAATCTTTAGGCTTCAAACACGCTTTTAAAGCAGGAATATCTTTTGGAAAAGACGACCTTTTAATCCCAAAAACAAAAGAAAATTTAATAAACAGTACAAAAAAGCAAATCGAGGAGTACGAGAAGCAATATTCTGATGGACTTATCACTAGAGGTGAAAAATATAATAAGGTTGTCGATGTATGGTCAAAATGCACAGACACAGTTGCGAATGAAATGATGAAAGAAATTTCATCAGCTGAAAAAGTTTTTGAGGACGATAGAATTGAAACAAATTCTGTTTATATGATGGCTGACTCTGGAGCAAGAGGATCACAAGCTCAGATGAAACAGTTAGCAGGTATGAGAGGATTAATAGCGAAACCATCAGGAGAAATTATTGAAACTCCAATCATATCCAATTTTAAGGAAGGTTTATCAGTTTTAGAATATTTTAATTCAACCCATGGTGCTAGAAAAGGTCTAGCAGATACAGCACTTAAAACAGCGAATTCCGGCTATTTAACAAGAAGACTGTGTGATGTAGCTCAAGATGTTCAAATCACTAAAACAGAATGTGATCCTAAAAAAAGATCTTCAGTAACTATTTCAGAAATTATTGAAGGCGGAAATATTCTAGTAAGTTTATCCGAAAGAGTTTTAGGTAGAGTTATAGCTGAAAATATTAAAAATCCTGTGACAGGTGAAATAATAATAAAAAAAGATAAACTAATAGATGAATTTGATTGCGAGAAAATTGATGCGGCTGGCGTTAAATCGGTAAATGTTTACTCTGTTATCACATGCGCTTCAACAAAAGGAGTTTGCCAAATTTGTTATGGAAGAGATTTAGCTAGAGGTAAATTAGTGAGTGTCGGTGAAGCAGTAGGAATGATCGCGGCACAGTCTATTGGAGAACCTGGTACTCAATTAACGATGAGAACTTTCCATGTAGGAGGTACAGCTCAAATTAAAGAGGAGTCTCAAATAATTTCACAAACAAATGGAAAACTTAACATAATTAATAAAAACTTAATCGAGGACTCAAAGAAAAATATAATTGTTATGGGAAGAAATACTCAACTAAGTATTGAGGATGATAATAAAAGGCAGCTTGCAATTTACAAAGTTAACTATGGTTCAAAATTATTTTTCAAAGATGGAGATAAAATTGAAAAAGGAAAAAAAATTGCAGAATGGGATCCTTATACATTACCTGTTATTGCTGAAACTGGAGGTATAGTAAATTATATGGATCTAATGGAGGGAAGCTCATTAACAGAAACTTTAGATGATGCGACTGGTTTATCCTCAAAATCTGTTACAGATTGGAAATCTTCATCAAAAAATTCAGAATTAAAACCAAGAATTACTCTAAGAAATGAGAAGGGTGAAATAATCAAAAAAGCTGATGGCAATGAAGCAAGATATTATTTAGTTCCAGATACAATTTTATCAGTTAAAGATGGGCAAAAAATTTCTGCCGGTGATGTTTTGGCCAGACTTCCGAAAGAAACATCAAAGACTAAAGATATAACAGGAGGATTGCCTAGAGTAGCAGAACTATTTGAGGCAAGAAGACCAAAAGATAGTGCAATAATAGCAGAAAATGATGGGGTAATTGAATTTGGAAAAGAAGTAAGGGGAAAACAAAAAATTTCAATTGTTTCATCAAACGGTGAAACATCTAATTACTTAATACCAAAAGGAAAGCATATTAATTTTAACCAAGGTGAAAAAATTAAAAAAGGTGAATATTTGTTAGATGGAAGTCCTGCACCTCATGATATTTTAAGAATTTTAGGTGTAGAAAAACTTACAGAATATTTTGTTACTGAAGTTCAGGAAGTTTACAGACTACAAGGTGTGGTTATTAATGATAAGCACATAGAAACAATTGTAAGACAAATGTTGAAAAGAGTAGAAATAAAAAGTCCCGGTGACTCTGAATTATTAACTGGTGAAGTTATTGATTTGTTAGATATAAATGTAATTAATGACGAGTTATCAAAAAACAAGAAAAAAACTGCAACATTTGAAAGAGTGTTACTAGGTATTACAAAAGCTTCATTACAAACAAATTCATTTATATCAGCTGCTTCTTTTCAAGAAACAACTAGAGTATTAACTGATGCTTCTATAAAAGGAAAAACCGATACGCTTGAAGGTTTAAAAGAAAATGTAATAGTAGGAAGATTAGTTCCAGCGGGAACGGGCTTAACTAAAATTGAGTGGGATAAACAGGCAAGAGACCAAGATAAAGCCAGATTAGAAGAGCTCAAAAAACAAGAGCTAGAAAGCGCACAAACAGCGCAAGAACCGACCGTTTAAGAAGCTTAAATTTTTCAATAATTATTGACTTTTATCAATTCAATGCTAGTTTACGGCAAATTTTGAATGTTAGAAGTAAGGTAGATTATAACCTTAAACACTAACCCAGAAACACCAAAAAATACTCTTACTTTTTGTTCAAAATCAAATTATGCCGACAATTAATCAATTGATTAAAAAAAGTAGAGTTAAACCAATAGCAAGGAATAAAGTTCCCGCTTTGGAAAAACAGCCACTTAAGCGAGGAGTATGTGTAAAGGTTTACACAACGACTCCAAAAAAACCAAATTCAGCTCTGAGAAAAGTTGCTAGAGTAAGACTTTCCAATGGATTTGAAGTAACAGCTTACATTCCTGGCGAAGGACATAATTTGCAAGAACACTCTGTTGTTTTACTACGTGGGGGTAGAGTAAAAGATTTGCCAGGTGTTCGTTACCATATTTTAAGAGGAAATTTAGATACCCAAGGTGTAGCGAATAGAAAAAAAAGAAGATCTCTATACGGAACAAAGAAACCAAAATAATTTATGTCAAGAAAAAGGAAAGCCCCAGTAAGAAAAGTTTACCCTGATCCAAAATTTCATTCAGAAATTGTTTCAAAGTTCATAAATTCAATAATGTATGATGGGAAGAGATCAACTGCTGAGAAAATCTTATATGATGCATTAGATAGGATAAAGACTAAGAACAACGAAGATCCTTTAAAAATTTTTAATACAGCTATTAGCAATGTTAAACCAAATTTAGAATGTAGGTCTCGAAGAGTCGGTGGTGCCACATATCAGGTTCCAGTAGAAGTAAAACCAAAAAGAGCTCAGGCACTTGCATTAAGATGGATTATGGACGCAACAAGAAAAAGAAAAAATAAAACAATGGCAGAAAAATTGTACTCAGAAATCTTAGATGCGTCTCAAAACAAAGGATCAGCAATTAAAAAAAGAGAGGATACTCATAAAATGGCAGAGTCTAATAAAGCTTTTGCTCATTTTCGATGGTAATTTTATATGGCGAAATATACTTTAGATAAATACAGGAATATCGGTATCATGGCGCACATTGATGCTGGCAAAACTACTACTACTGAAAGAATTTTATATTACACTGGTAAAAGCCATAAGATTGGTGAAGTTCATGATGGTGCTGCTACAATGGATTGGATGGAACAAGAACAGGAAAGAGGTATTACAATAACCTCAGCCGCAACAACTTGCTTTTGGAGAGATCACAGAATTAATATAATAGACACCCCAGGTCACGTAGACTTTACTATTGAAGTTGAGAGATCTTTAAAAGTTTTAGATGGAGCAGTTGCTGTATTTGATGGTGTTGCTGGTGTTGAGCCGCAATCAGAAACTGTTTGGAGACAAGCTGATAAATATAAAGTTCCAAGGATTTGTTTTGTGAATAAACTTGATCGTACCGGCGCTGATTTTTATCGTTGTGTAGACATGATTAAAGAAAGACTTGGTTGTAAGCCTTTAGTTTTACAATTACCAGTTGGCTCTGAAGCAGACTTAAAAGGTGTTGTAGATTTAGTTAGAATGAAAGCTATCATTTGGCAAAATGAGGACTTAGGAGCTAAATTTGAGGTAGTTGATATACCAGAGGACTTAAAAGAAAAATCGAACACTTATAGAAAAGAATTAGTAGAAGCTGCTGTAGAAGAAGATGAAAAAATAATGGAGGCTTATTTAGAAGGAAAAGAACCATCAGAAGAAGATTTAATAAAATGTATTAGAAAAGGAACTTTAGCATTTAATTTTGTACCTATAACAACAGGCTCTGCATTCAAAAATAAAGGAGTCCAACCACTACTAGATGCTGTTATAGATTATCTTCCAAGCCCAAAGGATATTGGGTCTATAGAAGCAACAAAAATTAATTCTGAAGATAAATTAGAGATGAAATTTGATGACAACGAACCATTTTCAGCTTTAGCTTTTAAGGTTGCAAACGACCCGTTTGTTGGATCTTTG
>MDSV01210505.1_pt1 | contig 13161 bp, 11 predicted proteins | sample 810851 | NCBI WGS metagenome assembly MDSV01 (sample SAMN05326640, study PRJNA326480) | marine metagenome | isolation source: seawater | place: Atlantic Ocean: North East | collected 2012 | reverse complement strand
TCCGATAAGGAAGCTTTCTGATTGAGCGAAAAACGAGACTCGAACTCGCGACCCCAACCTTGGCAAGGTTGTGCTCTACCAACTGAGCTATTTTCGCAATACAATTTAAAACGGAAGACAAATTTACATTACTTTTATGTTAGTGCAATACTGAAAAGACGAAAATTGCAATATGCCTTTAAGTCATTACTTTAGAATGTTTTGCCTATAGGAATGATGTATCTTTGTAAGGATGATTAAAACAATGCAACAGGGTGATGATATGAGCGATACTTTAACGTATAATAGTTCAAGAGAGGATATGGTAATTCCAGAATACGGAAGGGCAATTCATACCATGGTTCAATATATGCTTAGTATTTCCGACAAAAATGATAGGACTAAATGTGCTGAAGCTATCATTAGTGTCATGGGGTCTGTTGTACCGCCTGAAGGGACTGAAGAAGAGGGGAAGCATAAACTTTGGAATCACTTGCATCAGATTTCAGGGTTTCAGTTGGATGTAGATAGTCCTTTTGATAGTCCTAATTTGGATGATAGGTTTACTCAGCCAGAAAAGCTTAAATATCCTAATGAGACGTCTCGCGCGGGTCACCTTGGAAGAACACTTGGAAGCATGGTTGAAATGGCAAAAAAGCTTGAGAGCGGTGAAGAGAAAACCATTCTTATTACAAAATTGGCAAATACTATGAAGATGCACTTCCTAACTTGGAACAGGAAGACTATTGAGAGAAGCTTTATTGCTGATCAGCTTAAAGAGATTAGTGATGGTGAGTTGACTTTAGCTGAAGATGTAGAGCTTGAGAGTACAGCGGAAATTCTTCGCAATATCAGGAAGACTAGTGATGCTCTAGAACGTAAGCGTTCCGGAAAGAAAAACGGAAAAAAGAATAACAGCAAAAGTCGTAGGAGATAATATTCAATCCTTTCACAATTTTTATTGAACAAATTCTGTAATAAAGCATAGAATCATGTTTGTTTTTATGCAAATTTGAGGCATGAGCAGTTTTGTTATTGAAGGCGGCCACAAGCTTAGTGGAGATGTAATACCCCAAGGGGCAAAGAATGAAGCGCTTCAAATTCTCAGTGCAGTTCTTTTGACTTCTGGAGAAGTAGAGATTTCAAACCTGCCAGATATCGTCGATGTAAATAAGCTAATTGATCTACTTGGTTCAATGGGAGTTAAAACTCGAAAGCTTGGAGAAGGTAAGTGGTGGTTTAAAGCTGACGACGTTAATTTAGATTATTTAAACTCAAAGGAGTTTTCAGCTAAAGGAAGTTCATTGAGGGGGTCTGTAATGATTTTAGGTCCACTTTTATCTCGATTTGGAATTGGAGCTCTTCCTAGGCCAGGCGGAGATAAGATTGGCAGGCGTAGAATGGATACTCACTTCCTAGGATTCAAAGCACTTGGTGCAGAGTTTTCATATGATGCTTCAACGGGTTTCTTTAATGCATCAGTTCCAGGAGGAAAGCTCAAAGGTACTTCAATGCTTCTTGATGAAGCTTCAGTAACAGGTACTGCAAACGTTGTAATGGCAGCATCACTGGCTGAAGGAACCACTACTATTTACAATGCAGCTTGTGAACCATATCTTCAGCAACTATGTAAGCTCATCAATTTAATGGGAGGAAAAATCTCTGGTCTAGGATCCAACCTCCTAACGATAGAGGGAGTTGAAGTTCTTGGGGGAGCGATACACAGATGTCTTCCTGACATGATTGAAATAGGTAGTTTTATAGGAATGGCTGCGATGACTAAAAGCGAAATTACCATTAAGGATGTGTGTTATGATGAGCTGGGAATTATCCCTAGGATTTTTAAACGCATGGGGGTCAAGCTTGAGCGAAGAGGTGACGATATCTATGTTCCAGCTCAGGAGCATTATGAGATTGAAAAGTTTATTGATGGGTCGATTCTGACTGTTTCAGATGCACCTTGGCCTGGATTCACTCCAGATTTATTGTCGATAGTATTGGTAATGGCGACCCAAGCAAAGGGCTCAGTTATGATACACCAAAAGATGTTTGAAAGCAGACTTTTCTTTGTGGATAAGTTAATCGATATGGGAGCCCAAATCATCCTCTGCGATCCTCACAGAGCAACTGTGATAGGTTTAGATCATCAGGCACAACTTAGATCGGTAACCATGACGTCTCCAGATATCAGAGCAGGAGTTTCGCTGCTTATTGCAGCGCTATCAGCAGAAGGTAAGTCGACCATTCACAACATTGGCCAAATTGACAGAGGTTACCAAAATATAGACGAAAGACTTAGGAAGCTAGGCGCACAAATAACTAGAGTATAATGACAATGATCTTAAAATCATCAATAGCTGCTATAGGAGTAGTTGTGATAACAATCACAGGATGGGTTGGAACAAATTTTCTCGGAAATGGAAAAGTAACAGAACATGTTTCAGAAACCAGAATAGGAACAAACATTGGTGACGAGGCTCCTGAGATCGTGATGAATAACCCTGATGGTGTTGAGATGAAGCTTAGCAAACTGAGAGGAAAGCTTGTGTTGCTTGATTTTTGGGCATCATGGTGCGGGCCATGTAGAAGAGAAAACACGAACGTTTTAAAGGCTTATGATAAGTATAAAAGGGCTAAGTTTAAGTCGGCAAAAGGATTCGAAATCTTTTCTGTATCGCTCGATTCAAATATTGATTCTTGGAAAGCAGCAATAGCTAAAGATGGTTTGAAGTGGGACTACCATGTAAGCGATTTGAAAAAGTGGCAGAACGAAGCTGCGGCTATGTATGGAGTGAGCTCTATTCCTATGAGTTTCTTAATTGATGAAAACGGAATTATTGTAGCAAAAAACCTTAGAGGCTTTGATCTTCACGTCAAAATTGACGAGCACAGATCTCGTTAATATGTCATTATGTCTTGTTTTTGATTGAAAGTGCAATTGGCACTTCCTTTGTCATGCTATTTATGAATTAAATTTTAGCATGAATAAGAAAAAGAAAACTGAAGAAACTGAAGAGCTTGATGAACAGGTTAAAGAACAGCCTGAAGTTACTGAAACTAATGAAGAAGAGGTTGATTTTCAGGATAAATACATGAGGTTGTATGCAGAGTTCGATAATTTCAGAAAGAGAACAATGCGTGAAAAAGTTGATCTAATAAGCTCAGCTTCTAGTGACATTATGACTCAACTTTTACCTTTAGTTGACGACTTTGACAGGGCTGAAGCAAATGCATCTGACGATGTTGAAGCAATGAAGGAGGGAATAAAGCTTATTCACTCAAAACTTTTAGCTATACTTACATCAAAAGGTTTGAAGCCAATGAATGCTAAGTCTGGTGACGATTTCGATCTAGATAAACACGAAGCAATTGCAAACATTCCAGCTCCGTCAGATGATCTTAAAGGTAAAATCGTTGATGTTGTTGAGCAAGGCTATATGCTAGGTGATAAAGTATTGAGATACTCAAAAGTTGTAATAGGCGCTTAAAATGTCAAAGAGAGATTACTACGAAGTACTTGGAGTCAATAAGGGAGCATCTGCTTCTGAACTAAAAAAAGCTTACAGAAAGCTTGCTCTAAAGTATCATCCGGATAAAAATCCAGACGATTCTATTGCTGAAGAGAAATTCAAGGAAGCTGCCGAAGCTTATGAGGTGCTAAGTGATAACAATAAACGAGAGAGGTATAATAGGTTTGGTCATGCTGGGATGAAGGGTGCTACAGGAGGAGGTCATCACATGAATATGGACGATATCTTCAGCCAGTTTGGAGATATTTTTGGTAGTGCTTTTGGAGGCGGTTTCGGAGGCGGAGGTGGTGCTGGCCGTCGAAGACGTATGAAGGGATCCGACCTACGAATTAAGGTTAAGCTTACCCTAGAAGAAATAGCAACTGGTGCAAAGAAGAAGATTCGAGTAGCTAAGCAAGTGTTAGCTGAAGGAGTTGAGCACATGGACTGTCCTACCTGCCAGGGTTCTGGTCAGGTTCGACGAGTTTCTAATACGATTTTAGGTCAAATGCAAACTTCATCTACCTGCCCAGACTGTCATGGGTCGGGTGTAAGAATAACAAAGAAGCCGGTCGACGCAGATTATATGGGTATGGTTAGAAAGGATGAGGTAGTTGAAATTGATATACCGGCAGGTGTTGATGACGGAGTTCAGCTTGTTATGAGAGGTAATGGTAACGGAGCGCCTGTTGGGGGTGTTCCTGGTGATCTTCTTATCGTAGTTGAGGAAATACCTCACATGAAATTCCAGAGAAATGGAAAGAACATTCATCACGACCTATTTATCAGTTTTACCGATGCTGCTCTTGGTTCAAATGCAGAAGTTCCTCTATTGCAGGGAAAGGCAAAGATTAAAGTTGATGCTGGAACCCAGAGTGGAAAGCTCGTAAGGTTGAGAGGAAAAGGGTTGCCGTCGATGGATTCTTACGGAAACGGAGATCTTTTAGTCAACATTAATGTTTGGACTCCTCAAGAGTTAACAAAAGATGAACGTTCAACTTTGGAAGCATTGCGAGAGTCGAGTAACTTTAAACCTGATGAAAATCACGATGAACGAGGGTTCTTCGATAAAGTACGTGACCTATTCTCATGACACAAATATCGGCCTTAAGCCTACAAAATGTATTTAAACAGTACGGAGACCACGTAGCATTAGGGGGAATAAGTATTGACGTTCCACAGGGAAGTATTTTTGGGTTGTTGGGACCTAATGGGGCTGGAAAAACTACGATGATTCGAATGGTGGCAGGTATAACCGCTCCAGATACTGGCTCTGTGAGTTTTTTTGGGTCCCCCCTACAAACATCACATATTGAACACATAGGCTACCTTCCAGAGGAAAGGGGACTATATAAAAACATGCGAGTAGGTGAGCAGGCGCTTTATTTTGCGCGCCTTCGTGGAATGAATACATCTGAAGCTAAAAGAGAGCTTAAAACATGGTTCAAGCGCCTTGAAGTTGACGGATGGTGGAATAGAGAAGTGGCTGACCTGAGTAAGGGAATGGCTCAAAAAATTCAATTCATTGTAAGTATACTACACAAACCCAAGCTCCTTATTCTAGATGAGCCACTTAGCGGTTTTGACCCTATCAATGCTCAGAGAATAAAAGCAGAGATTAATCGGCTTCGCGATGATAACGGAACTACGGTTCTACTTTCTACCCACGATATGTCAAGTGTTGATGAGCTGTGTGACCACGTAGCATTAGTAAACCACGGGCAAAAGATTCTCGAAGGAAAGGTTAACGAGCTTAGAGAAAACACCAGGGCTGGAAGAGTTGTTTTTAGATTCAAGGGTAACTTAATTGCTTTTACGGCTGCCTTGGGTGCAAGTGCAATCGTTCACAATGTCCATAGCTATAGTAACCACGATCATGAACTGGTTTTAGGTATCCCACCTTCTACCCCTATTGAAAAATTCTTAAAGTGGTCTACCTCAGAGGTGGATGTCCTGTCTTGTTCTCCTAAAGTAGTTTCTATGGACGAAGTATTCCTTAGAGCTGTAAAAAATGCGGAATCATGACGAATTGGTTAATCATAGTAGGTAGAGAGTTTAAGACAAGGGTAAGGCGCAGAGCATTTATCATTTCGACTTTATTGGGTCCAGTTTTGATGGTGGGGTTAATTGCATTAATTGTGTTGTTTACTCAATCTCAAGAATCAAACGCTAAGATTTTAGTTATTGATTCCAACCAAATATTAAGCTACCAATACTCTGATGAAGCCCAGGTACCTTCTTGTCTAGAGTGCTTCCCTGAACGAGACTTTCTCGAATACAGATTCACTTCAGTCTCTTTAAGTGAAGAAGAGTTTTTAGAAAGCGAATACACAGGCATGCTAGAGTTTGACGACGGTATACTCCAAAATGCAAAAGCACTTCTTCAATACGAGACCACCCCATCCATGAGGGTTAAATCTGCTATTAAGCGAGATCTCACAGAAGCTGTTGAAAGGTTACGCGTAAAGAATGAAGCAAACCTAGACTATGAGACTTATAAGAGACTTAAAGTTAAAATTGGCTTAGTGACCCAAGACGTAGAAACTAGGGATAAAAATGCTGAGAATAAGAGTATTGTAGGATGGGGATTCTCAATGTTCATGTTCATGTTTATTATGATTTATGGCATGCACGTTATGCGTGGAGTCATCGAAGAGAAGAGCAATCGAATTGTTGAAGTAGTTGTTAGTATAATAAAGCCAACAGCTTTAATGTCTGCTAAAGTTGCGGGCATAGGTCTTGTAGGTTTAACCCAAATCCTTGCTTGGTCAGTTCTCTCGTGGCTTCTTTTTATAGGATTTGGTACATATGTTGATTCTACTGGTATGCTAACAGATATAATGACCGATAGTGGACAGACTGTTGCAACTACTGACTTAAATACCTTTATGCAATCGCATGAAGATTTAGGGTTTTTATTGCAGATTAACTGGTTTGCTATGCTTGGGTGGGGGCTGTTCTTCTACTTGGGAGGGTTTGCACTTTATGGCGCAATGTTCGCAGCAGTAGGAGCTTCAGTAGAGCAAGAATCAGATGCTCAATATCTACTTCTTCCGGTTATGCTTCCATTATTTTTTAGCTACTTATTAAATCTTCAAATTCTTGAAAGTCCAGAAACCACATTAGCTTTTGTTTGTTCTTTTGTGCCGTTCACTTCTCCCATCACGATGATGGTGAGATTAAGTATGGGTGTGCCCTGGTGGCATTTATTAATTAGTGCTCTTATTCTAATATTTACAGTTTTTCTCATGATAAAACTTGCAGGCAGAATCTATAGAACAGGCATTTTCATGTACGGAAAAAAACCCTCTTTCAAGGAGATTCTGAAATGGCTAACTTATAGGAATAGATGAGTAGGATTGCTGTCATCGATTGCGGAACGAACACCTTTAACCTTCGTATTGTTGACTTTAACAAAAATCTTGGTCCAGGTAGATGGAAAAATGTGTTTAGTCAGAGGCTTCCAGTAAAAATTGGTATGGGAGGAGTTGGAAAAGGAATGATTCTTCCTGAAAGGATTGCTAGAGGACTTGACGGAATTGGTGTGATGAAAAAGGCAATCTTAAATTACGGTGCTGTGGATGTTCATATTATTGCTACCAGCGCTTTAAGAGATGCGTCAAATAGGAATGAGTTTACTGAAGAAGTTGAGAAGCTTTACGGATACAAGGTTCATATAATCAGCGGAGATGCTGAGGCGGTATTGATTCAGGCTGGACTAGAGTTGACTTTTATGCCGGATGAGGGTATAAAGGTTCTGACAATGGATATTGGTGGGGGTAGTACTGAATGTGTGATTTGGGATAGATCCAAAATTATTTGGAGTAGATCATTTGACGTGGGGGTTGCTAGGATGTCAAATCTGTTTAAGATGAAGGATAGATTTGGTGCAGACAAAGATGAAGCCTACAATGTGATGGAGCCGTTCCTCAATGATACTCTACAGCCACTAAAGGTCGTGCTTGAAAATGTTAAGCCTTCGATATTAGTAGGCTCGAGTGGTTCTTTTGACACATTTGCCGCAGTAACTAACCCCATAATGGAAATAATTGAAGAGGACGAACACCCTAAAGCTACCCTTATTGATATGATTAAGTTTAAAAAGCTTAGTGGTGAATTAATGTGTAACACTTTAAAGGAACGGTTAGCACTACAGGGTATGCCTTCGGATAGGGCTGATAATATTCCATACGCTTCAGCGATTGTTAGGTATACTTTATCTAATTGTAATATTGAAACAATGCTTAGGTCGGAATACGCTCTTAGAGAGGGTGTGTTAAACCGACTATCAAATGGTAAAAGTGTAGTTCCAGGGGTTCTGTAAATTTCTGTGTGTGGCATAGTGTTTGGACTAAAGCGACTCAGAAACTAACTTCTGCATGAATTCAGGTGGCATGGCAAAAATTTTAATTATTGATGATGAACAGCCTATTAGGGCTAGTTTGAGTGAGATTCTAGAATACGAGGGACACGCTGTAAGCGAGGCTGTAGATGGAATGGAAGGCGTGATGCAAGCGACAAAGGAAAAGTTTGACGTTATTTACTGCGACGTAAAAATGCCTAAAATGGATGGCCTAGATGTTCTTGAAATGCTAGAATCAAAAGGTGTAAACGCTCCAGTTATCATGATTTCAGGTCATGGAACAGTTGATACGGCAGTGCAAGCATTGAAGAAAGGAGCTTTTGACTTTATCCAAAAGCCTCTAGATTTAAATCGCATACTCGTTACCCTTAAGCACGCAACTGAGACAGAAGAATTAAAAGCAGAAACAACTAGGCTTAGAAAAAAGGTTCACAAGTCTAAGTCTCACCCCATCATTGGTGAGTCAAATGCAATTACTGAGATTTTACAGATGGTAGATACAATTAGTTCTACTGACGCTAGAGTCTTGATTACAGGAGGAAATGGAGCTGGTAAAGAACTGGTGGCTAGGCAACTTCACAATGGAAGCTCCAGAAAATCAAATTCTTTTATCGAAGTTAACTGTGCGGCTATTCCTAAGGAATTGATTGAAAGCGAGTTGTTTGGCCATGAAAAGGGAGCATTTACAAGTGCTATTAAGCAGAGGAAGGGGAAGTTTGAACTTGCTTCTGGGGGAACGCTGTTTTTAGATGAAGTAGGAGATATGGGGTTAGATGCTCAGGCTAAAGTCCTTAGAGCTCTTCAGGAAAATAAGATTACACGGGTAGGAGGAGATAAGGATATTAAAGTTGATGTCAGAATTGTGGCAGCAACTAATAAGGACCTGAAGAAAGAGATTGCTGATGGCAATTTTAGGGAGGATTTATATCACAGGCTAGCAGTTATCCCCTTGCATGTTCCGTCGTTGAATGATAGACGAGAGGATATTCCACTTTTAGTCGATCACTTTTTAAAATTACTCAGCGATGAGCATGGAATTATGATTCCCAAGGTGGAGTCAGACGCGATGAAGTTGATTCAAAAAGCGGACTGGACTGGAAACGTCAGGGAATTAAGAAATGTGGTTGAAAGATTGCTGATATTGACTCCTAAAGAAGAAAAAATTTCCGCTCAAGTTGTAAAAAAATACGCGTATTTGAAGTGATTTGGTTAAAAACATTCATGTAAAGTGTTAAAAACCAATACCGTATAAGGCAACCTCCTTGTGAAGTCTTCGTTTAAATTGTAGGTATACCTAAATCAAATCTTATGGATAATATTATAATCTATGGGATGGAGATAAGTGGGGGAGTAATTTGGGCCAGCTTTTTTATCAGCTTTATTGTCGTTGTAGCGACGTGTAAGTTATTTGCAAAAGCAGACCTTCCATGTTGGCACGTTTTCATTCCTTTTTTAAACATCATTACTACGATGAAGCTTACAGGTCGACCTACATGGCACGCATGGTTATTCTTTACACCTGCTGTAGTTTACTTAATTCCTAAAACAATTATTGAAATAGCCAGAAGCTTCGGTAAAAAGACTACTATCGATTATGTTTTAGCCTTAGTGTTCAATATATTCTACATCCTAAATTTAGGACTTGCATATGACGAAGTATACCAAGGACCTTCGTACCAAAAATAGCTTTGTTAAAAAGAATTTTAACGTTGCTTAAACAAGCTCGTTTTAATCTTGTCATTTAAGGAAGTCTTCAGCTTTACTGAGGGCTTCTTTTATACCATCTGGGTAAGAACCGCCAGCTGATGCAAACATTGATTGACCACCTCCGCCCCCTCTAATGCTTGTTGCTAGTTCCTTGATTATGTCCCCTGCTTTTAACTCTTTAGATGAGATGACATCGTCGCTAATTGCAACGCTGAGGTTTACTTTAGGGCCCTTTTTGATTGCGAATACACCGAAAAAAGGAGCATTCTCTGCCTTTAACTGGAAGGCCAAATCTTTTACTGATTTAGCGTCAAGATTTAGCTCAACAGCAAGGAAGTTTACTCCGTTGATTTCTTTCATAGCCTTTACTAGATCATCCTTTACGTTTCCAGTTTCCTTTCGACGTAGCTCATCAACTTCTTTACTGAGGTTAGTATGGTTTTTCTGTAAATCGTCTACAGCTTTCACTAAATCTTTAGCTCCTTTGAAGTTGGAGCCAATTGCTTCAAGGTCGTTTCTGTCCTTAAGGCTAGCCAGGTAAGCTGCTTCTCCAGTTACTGCTTCAATCCGCCTAATACCTGATGCAATAGAATATTCAGATAAGATTCTGAATAGCCCTATTGATCCTGTAGCAGGAACGTGAATTCCTCCGCAAAGTTCCTTTGAAGTACCAAAACCTATCATCCTCACGCTATCACTGTACTTTTCTCCAAACAACATCATTGCTCCCTCTGCCTGAGCTTGCTCAAGTGGAATTGCACGCCTTTCATCTAGAGAGATGTTAGCAATAATTTTACTATTTACGTCCTGTTCGATAGAGGTTAGAGTTTTCGAATCGATTTTTTCGAAGTGAGAAAAGTCGAAGCGAAGATTTTCTGGTCGAACAAGTGATCCCTTTTGTTCTACGTGAGTGCCTAGGATTGATCGAAGGCTTTCGTGAAGTAGATGTGTCGCTGAGTGGTTTCTTGCTGAAGAGAGTTGATCTTCTGCATTTACTTCAGCTTCAAAAGAGACTGATGGATCTTGAGGAAGCTCCTTCAAAGTGTGAACGATAAGGTTGTTTTCCCTCTTAGTGTCAATTACTTCAACTGAATTACTTCCATATGAAAGCTTTCCCGTGTCGCCAACTTGTCCACCACCTTCAGGATAGAAGGGAGTATTGTCGAGTACTACTTGATATAGATCATCACCCTTAGAGCTTACTTTTCTGTATCGAGCAATCTTACAAGAGTGAGATGTGTTATCGTAACCTAAAAATTCAACTGAATCACAAGGGTGAACTTCAACCCAGTCATCAGTCAATACTTTTCCGTCTTGACGAGAACGATCGATTTGGGCTTGAAGTTCTTTATCAAACCCTTTATCATCAACCTTTATTCCTATTTCTCCTGCTACAAGAGCTGTTAAATCAAAAGGGAACCCAAACGTGTCGTAAAGTTCAAATGCATTTTTTCCTGAAAGCACATCGCCCTCATTCATATTCTTTAGATGTGCTTCAAGACGCTCGATACCCTTTTCAAGAGTCCGCAAGAAGCTTGCTTCCTCCTGCTTGATTACTTTCTTGATAAGATCTTTTTGAGACTCTAATTCTGGAAAGGCATTACCTAATGACTCGTGTAATGCGTCAACTAGATTATAAATAAACGGCACCTTGAATCCTAGGAAAGAGTATCCGTATCTAATTGCACGTCGCAGAATTCTACGGATAACGTAACCTGCTTTATTGTTAGAAGGGAGTTGTCCATCACATATGCTAAACGAAACAGCTCGAACGTGATCCACGATTACTCTGAATGCTATACTTTGGCTGTCATCCCCTGCAGTGTATTTCTTTCCGCTTAATTCGCTGAGTTTATTTAGAAGAGTAGAGAATACATCTGTATCGTAGTTACTCTTTTTTCCCTGGATGGCCATGGCGAGTCGCTCAAATCCCATTCCAGTATCTACGTGTTTGTCTGGAAGAGGAAATAGTTTACCTGAAGCCATTCGGTTGAATTCTATAAATACTAGGTTCCAAATTTCAACAACCTGTGGATGGTCCATATTTACAAGCTCTACCCCAGGAACTTGTGCCTTTTCTTCTTCAGATCGGCAGTCAATGTGAATTTCTGAACAAGGTCCGCAAGGTCCAGTATCACCCATCTCCCAAAAGTTGTCTTTTTTGCTAGCTAGTATGATTCGGTCTTCATCTATGTGTTTTTTCCAAAATTCTTGAGCATCCTTGTCTAAGGGAAGATTATCTTCCTTATCACCCTCAAAAACAGTAACGTATAAATTGTTTTTATCAAGTTTATATTGCTCTGTAAGAAGTTCCCAAGCCCAAGCGATAGCTTCTTCCTTGAAGTAATCGCCAAAAGACCAGTTCCCCAGCATTTCAAACATTGTGTGATGGTATGTATCAACACCTACTTCCTCTAAGTCGTTATGCTTTCCGCTAACTCTTAAACACTTCTGAGTATCTGCAACCCTGGGAAATTTCACAGGACTATTTCCTAAGAACATATCCTTAAATGAATTCATTCCTGCATTAGTAAACATAAGAGTAGGGTCATCTTTTAAAACCATAGGGGCTGACTGTACTATTTCGTGTCCTTTTGAAGCGAAAAAGTCTAAAAATGTCTGGCGAATTTTGCGCGATTCCATACTCTAATGTTTGAGACTTCTAATTTAATAAATACTTATCTGTCAAAAATGTCCGAAATTTGCTAGTTATGAGTTTGTTCCAAAAGACTAAATTCAACCCGCAAACCCTTCAAAATGAAGTGTTGCCGTATACAACCATGGACTACTTTTTGTGGTCCGTGCGTAATGTGGGTTTAGTAATTTTCATCGGAACAGTGTCAGTTTTTCTCTTTGACTACGCATTTGACTCACCTAAAGACAGAGCAATGCAACGAGAAATTGAGTTCCTTGAAGGACAAGTTTCTCAGTTTCAATCAGACATCACTGAAATGGTAAATGTGCTCGAAGATTTGCAGGTGAGAGATGATGCTATTTATCGAACTGTCTTTGGAACCGATCCCCTTTCGAGTTACTTGAGGAATCCAGGTGTTGGTGGAACAGATAGGACTGAACATCTTAGGGGATACGATCACACTAAGGAGGTGAGCGAATTGCAGTTGAAGATTGCAGAGGTTCAACGTCGTCTTGTAGCCCAAAGCCGATCTTTTGACGAGGTAATGTCACTTGCAAAGACACACGAGGCAAGACTACAGTCCATTCCTGCAATTCAGCCTATAAGAAATGACGACCTTAAGAGAATGGCATCAGGTTGGGGATGGAGATACCATCCTATTTATAAGGTTAGAAAATTTCATTACGGAATGGATTTCTCTGCAGAAACTGGTACAGAAATCTTTGCTACGGGTGACGGTGAAGTTGTGCAAGTTCAGAGATCTTATACTGGATACGGGAGGCACATTGTGATTAAACATGGTTTTGGCTATAAAACACTTTATGCTCACATGAGTAAAACTCTCGTCAAAATTGGCCAAAAAGTAAAAAGAGGTGAGGTTATAGGACTTGTAGGTAATACAGGTACTTCAGTAGCTCCACATCTCCATTATGAGGTGTTCAAGGACGGTAATAAAGTAAATCCTGCGC
>MDSV01063305.1_pt1 | contig 13161 bp, 9 predicted proteins | sample 810851 | NCBI WGS metagenome assembly MDSV01 (sample SAMN05326640, study PRJNA326480) | marine metagenome | isolation source: seawater | place: Atlantic Ocean: North East | collected 2012 | reverse complement strand
CGCCCAGCATGACGTTCTCACCGTCCCTGCTCTCGCATTGCTCCACACTCAGGTCCTCGCCTTGGACCAGCATCTCCTCTATCTGGAAGCATAGGGAATCGTGCCTGTGCCACCAGTCGTTGTCGCCGGTGAATCCCTCGGGGGGGATGTCAGAGGGGGATTTGACGAGCCATGCGAATCCGACTAGTTCGGACTCGTCCTCTTCGCCAGCGAACATCAGGAACTCTGGTTGCGAGTAGTCGAACTCCTCGTCTAGCGAGGTCCCGGGGAATTCAGGGGAGCCCGCATCGAAGCTCTCGCTGTCCATCCTGAAGTCACCGAGTCTGGTGTGGTGGGTGCCCATTCCCTCGGTGTATCCAACGAGCATGTGGAAGCCAGCCGCCTCTGCCTCCCCCAAGGTGCTCCATTGTGAGGACCACTCCAAGGCGGCCTGGAACTCTGCAGTGAGGGTCTCGCACTCCTCGCCAGAAAGCTCCCCCTTCTCCATTCCCTCATAGGCTGGATCGACATGGTGCCCACCTATGCCTGTCGAATTGCACCACCAAGGCATGGTATCCGGGATGTAACCGCTCAGTGGGCAGTCCATCTCCCCGTCCCCGTCCAAGTCTCCGCACACACCCGCATCTTCAAGATCTAGAAGCTCGGAGTCATCGTCTATGAAACGCCTCTCCGACTCCTCCTCCGAGATACAGCCGCTCAATGTTCCAGAAGCGAATAGCAGTGCCATTACCAGTGAGAGGAGCCTCATATTCACCGATAATGGCAATACTGCATAAATCATCCTATTGTTAGCTCTCGAGAAGCGTGCCATTGATGGGCCTCGGCTGCTCCCTGAGGAACATGGAGGACTGGCCGGACCCGGGAACGCCTGTCAGGATGGTGGTCAAGACATGGGCAGGGCTCGATGAGCACACTGGTGTCGCCCTCCCCTCTGCTGGCCCCGATTTGGTCACTATCAAGCTGGTAAACGGGTACAACCTTTCCTTCCCCCGGTCATATGTGGAGGAGTTCCAAGTCATTGGTGAGCTACCCGAGTCCGAAGAGGAAGCACCAGAACCGATTGAGCAGGATGCTTCCCTTCCCCTGGTGCACCTCATCCATACGGGTGGAACCATAGCCAGCAAGGTCGACTACTCCACAGGCGCAGTCACAGCAAGGTTCGAGCCAAGTGAGCTTCTTCAGGCAGTCCCAGAGCTTAGGTCCATCGCTAGGATAAGGGCGGTGAAGCTTGGGAACATGTGGTCCGATGACATCAGGCCAAGGCACTGGAACAGGATGCTCAAGGCCACTGAGGAGGCATTTGCCGAGGGGGCTGTTGGAGTGGTCATCACACATGGTACAGACACCCTTCACCTCACTGCCGCCGCAATGGCATACGGGTGGTCCGGATCTGGCGGGAGGCCCCCTGGGAGGATAGTACTCACGGGCTCACAGAGATCCCCCGACAGAGGCTCCTCGGACGCACCGGAAAACCTCATTTCAGCTGTATATTGGGCCGCCAATGGCCCTCAAAGCACTGGGTACAGGGATTCATCGGTAGTGATCACCCATGCCACGTCCTCCGACGGCAGTTGCGCCGTACTTCCAGGATGCGCCTGTAGGAAGTACCACTCTTCTAGGAGGGACGCGTTCAAGTCGATTAACCAAGGACCGTTGGCTCATGTCGAACTCGGAGTGGAAGGCCCTCGTATAGTGATGGAGGAGCTCGACCCCCAAGATGCCCGTACAGAGGCAATTTCCCCTGCCATGTTCGATGATAGCGTCAGGATCGCGCAGTTCGTTTCCGATGGGCACCTGCATTCGGACATGGTCAGCTCCGCAATAGGGCTAGGTTACGATGCACTGCTATTCCATGGCACAGGGCTAGGCCACCTTCCAATCTCCGACCCCCAGGATGACTCCCCTGAGAATACCAAGCTGAGGCTCCTGCTGGAGGACTACTGCCAAGAGGGGGGCGTCGCAGTTGTGGTGACCCAGGCAGTCCATGGCCCAGTCCACTTGGACGTCTACAGCAAGGGGAGGGTGCAGCAATCAATCGGAATGATAGGAAACGGCTCTCTCTGTCCTCCGGGCTCGGCTCTAGTAAAGCTGCATTTCCTACTATCGAGGGACAAGTCCCATGATTCTGTCTCAGAGGGTTGGGACATGGATCTTCTCGGGGAGAACCCACCCAGTGTCCGTAACTGAGATTCAAAGGCCCCCACGCTCTCGGGGTGTCATGACGAATCCAGACGAGCCCTTCGAATTCGCTCGAACAGGTCACATATCCCGGAACAGGGCCGTGTTGGCCGCGATGACGAACAAGCAGAGCGATAGTGACGGAACTCTCTCGGAAGCAGAGATCAACTGGTTGCTGATGAGGGCAGAGGGGGGATTCGGAATAGTGACTACTGCGGCCACCCACGTGACCAAGAACGGCCAAGGGTGGAAAGGCGAGATGGGAGTATGGGGGGATCACCACATACCCGGCCTGACAACACTGGCCAATGGGATACGAAAGAGAGGGGCCATCAGCCTCGCTCAGATTTTCCATGGGGGAATGTTCGCACCAGAGGCGATCACAGGTGAGCGGCCAGTGTCAGCTAGTGAGAATCCCCTCTCTGGAGATTCCAAAGATACGTCTAGGAGACTTTCATCGAAGGAGATAGAGGGAATTATTTCCTCATTCGGAGATGCGGCAGAGAGATGCTCCAAAGCTGGATTTGACGGAGTGGAGCTACATGGCGCCCATGGCTATCTGATATGCCAGTTCCTGGGTGAGAAGACAAACAGGCGGGAAGACGAATGGGGAGGTGGAATCGCTGAGAGATCCAGGTTCCTCATGAGGATAATCGAGGATGTCAGGAACAAGGTCCCAGATGACTTCATCCTGGGGGTTAGAATTTCACCCGAGCATAGGAAGGTAGGTGTCAGGCTTCATGACAGCCTCGAATTATCCGATATCCTAGTTGATGCCGGCGTGGACTTCCTCCACATCTCATGCTGGGACTGCTCTTGGGGGTCATCGGAGTTCGTGGATGACAGGAGGACACTCACTGAGTGGTTCTCGGAGAGGCTAGGGAACAGGGTACCAATAATCTCTGCAGGAGGGATATGGTCAACCTCCCAAGCAAAGACTGTGATCAGCCATGGGGCTGACATGGTTGCAGTAGCCAGAGCGGCCATCGGGCACGCTGACTGGGCAACGCACTTATCCGAAGAAACGTACGACCCACTGAAACCTCCGTTTTCCCCTGATCACTTAGTGGAACAGGGGCTTAGTGAGACGTTTGTTGACTACATGAGGGGCTGGGACGGATTTGTCTCCTAGGCCGACTTGCTGATGTACCGACTCCCACAAGCACGTGTCATGCCGGAGGCATCGCGAAGCGACGAGCTCGATGCGATGAGGCAATTAGCACAGAGGCCTGGAGACACATCCAGTCTCAGAGAATTGAGGGCAGAGGGAAAGAAGACTGCTAGGGAGAGGATAACCGAACTCCTCGACCCTGATTCTTTCGTCGAGGTCGATGCATTCGTTCAGCATAGGGCAGGCGACCATAACATGCACTTGCACAGGCCTCTGGGAGACGGCGTCGTAGCCGGTCATGGAATGATAGATGGAAGGAGGGTCGTTTGCTTCGCGCAGGACTATTCCGTATTTTCCGGTACCATGGGGGAGATGCATGCGAGAAAGGTCGCCAAAGTAGCTGAGTTCGCTGAGAAGTCCCAACTTCCGCTAATAGGCGTCTGGGACGGTGACGGTCAGAGGGTCGAGGAGGGAGTCACTTCCCTTGGGGCCACAGGGGAGCTCTTGGACATCCTAGTGGCATGCTCTGGCAGGATCCCGATGATATCACTCGTACTAGGCACTGTCTCTGGGGTCAGCGCCCTCGCGGCCGGCCTCTCCGACTTCGTCATTCTGGGGTCCGAGCATGGCAGGATGTTCATGAGGAGCCCATACATGATCCCTGAGATAATCGAGGGGCTCGTAGACGAGAATAGCCTAGGCGGGGCAGAGCAACACGCCAGCAGGAGCGGAGTGGCCTGCATGGTCGCGGATGACGAGCAGGACGCCTTCGATATCGCGGCGGAGATACTGTCATTCCTCCCTGACCACACCCTTGCGGAGCCCCTGGTCCTCAGGGGCTCAGATAAGTGGGATAGGAAATGCAAGGGCCTGGAGAAGCTTGTACCCTCCGACTCTAACAGGCCCTATGACATGAGGAATGTCATCAAGGAGGTTGTGGATGAGGGGCGATTCGTAGAGCTCTCTGAGTACTATGCCGAGAATGTGGTCATAGGATTCGCGAGACTCGATGGCCATTCCGTGGGAATAGTGGGGAATCAGCCTAGCGTACTAGCAGGATGCCTGGATATTGACGCGTCCGTAAAGGCCGCCCGGTTCATCAGGACGTGTGACTGCTACAACATCCCTATACTGACATTCGTAGATGTCCCCGGCTTCTTGCCTGGGACCGTACAGGAGTGGGGGGGAATAATCAGGCACGGTGCAAAGCTCCTCTACTCGTACGCAGAAGCGACAGTGCCTAAGATGGCAGTCGTGACCAGGAAGGCCTATGGTGGCGCTTATCTGGCCATGAGCTGCAAGCATCTAGGCTCAGATTACAACGTATCTTGGCCAGGGGGGGAGCTTGCGGTGATGGGAGCAGAGGGGGCTGTGAATATCATCCACAGGAAGGAGCTCTCAGAGGCCGAGGACATCGAAGGGGTCAGGGACGATCTGATCAACGAGTACAAATCCAAGTTCGGTGACCCATACGTGGCTGCTAAGCATGGCTGGCTGGATGATGTTATCGAGCCATCCCAGACCCGGAAGCTCCTGGTTAGAGCATTACGCCCTTTGCTGAACAAGAGGGAATGGGTGCCTCCAAAGAAGCACGGCAACATCCCCCTATGAACAATTCCGGGGGAACGCTCAAGCATGAGCATCTATACCCGGTGGCATGAGAGAGAGGCTTCTGCCAACACTCGTCTGCCTGATAATGCTGACTTCATTGGCGCCAACCACCGCAGCCATCGGTCCTGGCGACTCCACGATATGGGGGGTTTCCTACGATTGGACTCACTTCGAAGGAGACGTCCAGAATATGACCGGAGTGGATACCGATGCCGCTAACGAGGACCTCGAGGAGGCCGCGGACTACGCTGGCTTCATCCTTGAGACAGACCAGGTACTGAGTGGCTCGAGCAACTTCTACGTCGAGTCATGGGACCAAACCGATATTGTAGAGATCCAGGATATCCACGGGGCTACGCATCAGGTATCGAAGAGAGTGACGGAGCTCACAATAAGGCACGGACTACTTGCCGATGCGGGCTTCACAATGGCGTGGGTTGATGACTCAGAGAGTATCGACATCTGGTACAGTGCCGCCCAGGAGATCGTCCTCATAGTTGATGCGACTTACACGGAGTACGTCGACTCTGACATGATGGTCTATGGTGGAGATCTGGAGATGACGGGAGAGATCAGCGACTCGGCAGAACTCTCGATGAACGTCCAAGTAATCGCAGCCGGAGAGGTGGAGGGCCCAGAGGTAGAACTCGACTACTCCCTTTCCATGGAAATTCCCTCGCTTATCTCGGAGTGGAGGGTCGATGAGCCAATGGACTACCTGTATGACTTGAGTGAGCCCCCGTCTTTCGATGAAGAGGATGGCGAAGAATGTGATACTCAGTGTTCATTCCACCTCATAGACGGCTGGCTTGGGAATATGGATGGAAGCGTCACTGCCTCGGAGTGGGCCGCCATGTCCAATCATACTACGGAGGGGGAAAATCTGTCAGAAGAAGACTTCGACGAACTCTCCGACTTTATTGACATGTACAATGAAAGTGGAGGATTGAACTCGACCGAGTTCGAGGATGCTTGGAATGAATGCTGTGCTGACAATGACGATGAGCGTTCAGCAGGCATCATCGAGGGCACTTACTCAACGTTGACAGGTTACTCGTTGTCGGTGGGGATTAACGATCTCCCGACCGAGGAGTTCGGCATCAACCTAGATGCCTTCAACGTACAGCTGTCCGACTCCGTTCCTGGAGAGGGCACATTCAGCAATGACTTCGAGATGGCATCAGGGGCTATTTGGGACTGGGAGTGCCCGCCTGTGTCAGGGTCTGAGAGGCTGAGTTCTGATGGCTCTATAATCGATGTCCAGTGCGGGATAGCCCCGCCTATCTCCCCTGGGATGGCCTTCATGATGGGTTACTCTCTGATGCCCGCATTCGACAACGGTGTCAGCGAACTATCCTCTGTGATACAGGGACAGGTCGAGTCGTGGATCGAGGAGATTTCCGGCGAGGACGATGGAGACTTATTCGTCTGCGACAATGGTGAGGAGATACCTTCGGACTGGGAGAACGATGGCTACGAAGATTGCTCTGATGGCTCCGACGAGTCAGGTAGCTCAGACACATTCACGTGCAACAACGGCGAGGTGATTCCGGCGGACTGGGAGAACGACGGGGAGGATGACTGCTCCGACGGATCGGACGAGAACGATGATTCATCGGAGGCAGCGAGTAGGCTAGAGAGAATGGTCGAGGCCCTTACGGAGTCAAATCTGGGAAAGACCGTTGAGGCGTTCAGCGACAAGCTAACGGAATTGGTGGAGGACAATATTCCTAGCCAACCGGTGATGAACCTCGAGGACTCCTGTGGACTATTCTTCTGGGACACGAACGAGTCAAGGGTCGTGGGGATGGCTATTCTCAATGACGGCGACGGGGACGGCTCTTCAGAGGTCCTCTTGGGGCCGAACATCTTCGGAGTCAGGAACCACGATGTGGATCTGAACATCGTGTATCACGATGGTGACGATGCCAGGGGCGTTAAGGCAGGCATCCTGGGACTTACCAACATAAGGGAGATAGCGCCCGAGTCGAAGCACAATGTCGAGGAACTGTACAACATACTGGGCGCCGACTACATGCCCGATCTCGATCAGACTGATACAGATCAGGACGGAGTTCTGGACGTCTTCGACCAGGACGACGATGGCGACGGACTATTCGACTGGGAGGATGATGAACCCCTCAAGCCATTCAGGTCATCGAGCGATGAAGAGATCGAAACGGTACCCGGTCCTGGGTTCCTCGCGATAGCCTCGATGCTCGGGGCTGCAGCGATACTCGCCCCTCGAAGAGAAGACTGAGGCGCTCAGTGGTACGATGCAGAACAAAGACAAGGCATCTCTGGCCCTGGTGTCCTTCTTCCTGCTGATGGCATGGAACGGCACATGGTTCGAGATTTCAGCCAGTGGCACGTACACCGAGGGGCTTGAGAGGAGCCCAACCATCTCTACCGAGTACATAATCGATAGCGACCAAGAGTCCTTCGAGATGTCCATCCAGAACGCGACCCCCCTCCTGTTATACTGGTTCGAGAGGGAGGATATAACGACAGATAAGGGAGAGGGGCAGAGCAGTAACCTCGAACCGAGCGATCCCGGGGAACCGGAGTCCAGTGGCTGCCAAGGCTCCTGCCTCGATCAGTCGAGAAGCATTGTGCAACTGGTCATGATAGCGCTAGTCGCAGCCCTCGGCCTTTCCTCGATAAGCCCTACTTGGAAACTCAAGACGGGACTGGTCGTCGTATGGCTCATCGGCTCCGTCGTCATCTTAACTGCCGTCCCAATCGCTGCGGCGTATGACTTCGGGGTCATTGGGGACGAGGAGGGCGGGGACTCTTCATCAACGGGTGGATTCGATACCGCGTCACAGGAAAACTCGGTCGGAATCGACCAGTTCGCCCATTATCAAGAGGATGGGGGCTTCGGACTGCATATCACAGGAATATCATTCTACTTCGACTCCGTCGGCTACGACCTCGGCCTACTAGAAGAGGAGGACAGACAGGGCGTAATCGACGAGCCCCCACCACCAGGGGAGCCAGGATACGAGTCGTTGATAAGGTTCCACGGCGAGCTAGAGGTGGGGTCCGGAGAGATACTAACCTGGTGGCTCCTGACTTCCCCAGTGCTAGTCATGAGTCTCTTCCGGTCTCGATCCGTAGGCCTCGAAGAATAACTAACGCCTGAGGCATGCGCGCCCCTAGCGCTCCTTTCGCAGGAGGTCCAGCAGGTCTGGCAGTGATGGTAGCTCCGCAGACATCTCGGGCGCGAAGAGTGTCCTCCACGCCTCGAGATGCTGCGCCGCGACCATGATCACTGCGAACTCCTCGATACCCGCACCCTCTGCGTAAGAGATGGAGACCTGCCTGTCCGCTCCGAGATCGACGCTCTCGCCACCTCCTGGCAAAGCATCTAGGTCGGTCGCTATATCCGCCTCCCTCCTCTCCGTGATTGAGTCGCTCCATGGTCCATCAACGAGCTTCCGTCTGCCGCTGACCCTGGATATATCTCCCCCTGCCCCGGCCCACGCTACCGCTATTGAGCGAGCCGCCGAGCCGCCGCCCCTAATCCTCAGAGTGGACATATTTGGGTCGATCCCGATGTGCCTACAGGAATCCACGAAACCATCGCCATCTGTGTTCGCTCCCTTCCATTCTCCATTCGATCTTACGACCTGATTCACGGAATCTAGCCCGTCTTCTACCTCTATGCCTAGTCCTTCCCAGATTGAGTTCTTCAGAGGCGTAGTACATGATATCCAGATATCTCCCTCGAGATCTGATGCCTTATCCATGAAATCATCAAAGCTCTCGGCTTCTAGGAAAACAGCTCTCACATCCTCAAAACCGAGCTTCTCTCCCACTATTTCGAAAAGCCTCGGGGTTAGCGAATGTGAAATGGGATATCCAGCGACCCCCCAGTAATCAGGCCGACCCATCAACGACACCCCCTTGGCACGAATCGCCGTACTCGTATTCCATTGAGAATGATTCGGTCATCGGTTCTACGACCGAAAATAACGGGTATGTATGGCCCCTCCGGAAAACATGGACAGTGACCTTGACATAGCCCGCGCCGCGGAACCGATGAAGATCGAGAAGGTGGCCGAGCAACTAGGACTAGCTCGCAGTGACTTGATAATGCATGGTCCGCACATAGCCAAGGTTTCCTGGGACTCCCTTTCATCAGGAATTTCTGAAGAGAAGGGCAAGCTAATACTGGTGACCAGCGTCAACCCCACGCCCTTTGGGGAAGGCAAGACAGTCACCACAATAGGCCTGAACCAAGGCTTGAACCACCGTGGCCACAATGCGTGCTGCGTGATCAGGGAGCCTTCTCTAGGACCGGTCTTCGGAATCAAGGGAGGAGCCGCAGGAGGGGGGTACTCACAGGTACTCCCCATGGAGCAGATCAACCTGCACTTTACGGGAGACCTCCATGCGATAACAGCCGCTCACAATCTCTGCTCCGCAATCCTGGACAATCACCTGCACAGGGGTAACCAGCTGGACATAGACACGAACAGGATATTCTGGCCAAGAGTCATCGATATGAATGACAGAACCCTGAGGCAAGTCAGTATAGGGCTCGGGGGCCCTGCGACCGGAGTGACCAGGTCCGAAAGGTTCGATATCACCGCGGCTAGTGAGGTGATGGCCATACTGTCCCTCTCAAAAAGCTACGAGGACCTGAGAAACAGACTAGGAAGCATAATCCTCGCGGAGTCAAACTCCGGCGAACCCGTGACGGCTGAAGAGCTAGGAGCCGCAGGATCGATGGCACTCCTCCTCAGGGAAGCCATGCTGCCGAATCTAGTTCAGACCCTAGAGGGGAATCCCGCATTCGTCCACTGCGGACCCTTCGCCAATATCGCACACGGCAACTCTTCAATAATAGCCGACGAACTCGCATTGTCAAGGTCTGACTATGTCGTGACGGAAGCTGGCTTCGGTGCAGAGATGGGTGCTGAGAAGGCACTCCACATCAAGACACTGGCATCTGGGGTAGCCCCTAGTTGCATAGTCCTCAATGTCACCGTTCGTTCAATGAAGTTGCATGGAGGAGGCGTCGCAGGCGGAGGGGGATCAAGGCCCACCAAAGAAGAGATAGAGACAGAGAATGTGGAAGCAGTCCGCGCTGGATCCGCGACAAACCTCAGGAGGCATGTTAGAAACCTAGCTACTACTGCCATTCCAGTTGTCGTTTCTATAAACAGGTTCCACACGGACACGGAGGCAGAGATAGAAGCCATAAGGGACGAAGCCAGAAAGGCAGGAGCCACTGATATCGTCCTCTTTGAGGGATTCTCCGATGGAGGAAGGGGTGCGGCAGCTTTGGCAGATTCTGTAGTTTCAGCCTGTTCTTCCCACTTGGAGAAAGGTAGCCCATTCAAACCGATTGTGGATCCGGGGATGTCTTCGAAGGAGGCTATTCTGAGAATTGGGACTAATGTATACGGAGCTGATAACGTTGATTTAAGCGACTCAGCTCACAAATCAATAGAGAAGTTCAAGAAATGGGGCTTCGGAAACCTTCCTGTGTGCATGGCGAAGACCCAGTACTCCTTCAGCCACGACAAGAAGGTACTCGGTGCCCCCGTGGGATTCACCCTACAGGTCAGGGAAGCTAGGCTCAATGCCGGGGCAGGATTCATCGTAGCCATATGTGGATCGATGATGACCATGCCTGGATTGCCAAGCAGACCGGCGGCAATGGACATGGACATGGACGAGGACGGAAGGCTCACAGGAGTCTTCGGGTAGGTTGTTTTTCTATGCGCAGAGTCAAGCGTCTCGATGAGGGGATAAGACTCCGTGTCGAGGATGAAGATGACCTGTGGGTTCTCGCTCAGATTTGCAGATCTGGTTCAGCGGTAGGGATGCTCTCTCACAGAAGGGACTCAACTACAGGGACCAAGGAGGACGGTAGGGCTAAGAGCGCGGAGAGGAAGCCAATGTGGATCGTTCTCGACGCACATGAAACCGCATTCCAATCATTCACGGACAATCTCAGGGTCCATGGGGTCATCAAGGAGGCGAAGATAGACATCGGTAGCCATCACACCCATGTCGTTTCGCCAGGGGACGAAATAGAAATAACTAGAGAAGGAGGCCTTGAGAAGTCGGATTTAGACCTGATAAACGAGGCCATATCCTCTGGCACCAAGGCCAAGGCCGGACTAATAGTGGTAGAGTCGAACGAGGTACTGGTATTCGAGGTTACATCTAGGGGCATAAGGGATGTTTCACAATTTTCCATGAGAGGGGGGGGCAAGAGAGTATCCGGCTCATCTATTGTCCGAAATGCATTCTTCGAGGATGTGGCCAGTGAGGTCAGGATGGTCTTCAAGGATGACATGCCCCTAGTGATATGTGGGCCTGGATTGGCTAGGGAGCAGTTCGAAGATAATCTCAGAGCCCTAGGATGCAAGAATACTATTTCCAATGCAGCAACCTCCATTGGAGGTAGATCAGCCGCAAATGAGGTACTAACTGAAGGAGCTGCAGACGCAATCCTTGGAGAGCACGTCCTAGTCAAAGAAATCAGGGCCATCGAAGACGGGCTGAGGAGGATATCCGTGGACGGTGCGGTGACCTATGGCATCACTCTAATCTCAGATGCCGCATCAAAAGGGGCGGTTGAATCTCTGATAATCGACGCTTCATTGCTCAGGGAGGATGATGAAATCTCACGAAAAAGATGGGAAGGGATATGCGCTGAGGTCAAATCCTCCAGGGGGATTGTAATTCAGGCATCAGTCGATCACGATGCCGGTCAACAACTGCTTGGGATGGGTGGAGCAATAGCACTGCTAAGGTGGAAGACAGACCACTAATCCTATGACTAACAAGCCCTAGGTCCGCTTATGCGAGAGGGCGCTAGATTAGTGGCCTTAGGAACCCCTGATAGAGCAGATAGGGCAAGCAGATTGGCATCCATTTCTACCTCGATGGGCATCCCATGCTCAATTGCCTCCTCACAAAGAGACGAGGAATTCGACTCGTTCGATCAAGGAGCTATTGATTGGAAGCTCCAGATGAGAGCCGCCCACTGGATGGTCAACTCTTCCTCCATGACCACATTTGGCCAATCGCCTTCCATGGCGTGGTCGGCCTCTATGACTTTCGCCGAATTAGAGGGTTGTAGAAATGTGATGATTGTGGATTTGCCTCCCGATCGTGAAATGATCTCGAAATCATGGGGTCGGGTAATTGGAAAAGTCAGGCAGATCCATGTACTGTTCTTCACCGAAGATGCGACAGAGGCCATCTCAGGCATCGAGAAAATAGCGAAGGAAGAGCTCTTGTCAGACGTCAGAAAAAGGACGATGATACCCATAGTGTGCAGCTATTCAGAGAATGACAATACTGCCAGAGTTTCACATGCCCTCGGCTCTTTCGAAGTCAAAATGACCGATGATGAGGGAGGGCTGGAATGGCTAGCTGGATTCCTGAACGCACTTCCACTCTCAGGACCTGGAATCAACGGTCTGAGAGCCGCTGCCTCATGGAAGTAAATCGCCTACTAGGGTCCAATTCATCGAATTATCAGAAACCCCTTTTGAAGGGGCATCCTTTCGGCCCGACCCGCGAGGGAACAAGCATGCCACTCAAACTAGGTCCAGCAGGAGTTCCCCTATCCTGTAAAGGGAGGACAATCGTGGAAGGGATGGACGACATTACCGCCTTGGGTTTGGAGGCTATGGAAATTCAGACCGTGAGGCCAGTTCAGCCAAAGCATTTCGATCAATATTGGCAGGCAGGAATACTGTCTTGGGATTCAGGCATTGAGATGAACCTCCACGGTCCCTACTACGCCGAGCTTCTAGGAAAGCGTAGGGAGAGGAATCGTTCACTAGCTAAGATGGAGGCCTCTATGCAGGCTGGCAAGATCATCAATGCAAGACACTTGGTGTATCACGTTGGTCCCTATGGGGAGTACGAACCTGGCACCAAAGCCAATGAGCAAGTCGCAAATATCTTCTCAGGCATAGTCGACAGAGTAAGGGGGATATGGGGGGACCAAGACGAGGAAGCGTACACTGCATTCCCATGGATCGCTGAGCAAGAACCGTCCCTAGTCGGGATAGAGACTTCTGGCAGACAGGAGCTTTGGGGGACTGTGGAGGAGGTCCTCGAGGTATGTAATCACGTAGAGGGAACCGTTCCAGTGCTGAATATAGGGCATATCCATGCTAGGGGACACGGTTCAATGAGGACTAGCGAAGACTACGCAGAACTATTCGACATGGTCAGGGAGAACTACGGAGGTAGCAAGTTCTACTGTCACTTCGCGGGAATTG
>MDSV01225377.1_pt1 | contig 13162 bp, 17 predicted proteins | sample 810851 | NCBI WGS metagenome assembly MDSV01 (sample SAMN05326640, study PRJNA326480) | marine metagenome | isolation source: seawater | place: Atlantic Ocean: North East | collected 2012 | reverse complement strand
TTATCCATCATAGATACTAAACCATCTACTATATCCCCAACATATGCCATACTTCTTGTCTGTTTTCCATCTCCGTGAATTATTATATCTTCATTATTTTTTGCTTTATCTATGAATAATGGAATATGTCCACCACTCCATTTTTTATTTGACCTTTCACTAAAACATCCAAATATTCTTGCTACAGAAACATTCAACTCACCTTGATTATAAAGATTTAATAATACCTGCTCCTCAAACAATTTTACAAGTGAATAAGATTGTCTTTCAACATCCGTTTTTGTAATTGAAACGGAATCCTCTTCGTCAAAAGTTTCATGACTGCCATACACATCAGATGTTGAGGTGAATATTAATCTTGTTTTATCCTCTCTACAAAAATCGGATATCCTTTTTATCATCTTGGAGTTATTAATCATCACATCGGATGAAGTTACCTTGTTTTCAAATCCGACCTTTGGATATGTTTTCTTATATGATGCCAGATGAAACACAAAGTGAAACCCACTCAAATTACAATCACAACTGACTTCACACATACAATACTTGGACAATCTCCAAAAATCATCCGTACAATCCTCTTCTACGAAAGTAAAGTTATCGTGATTTGGTAAATTTTTTATATTTCCAAATGAAAGATTATCAACTCCTACTACCTCACATCCAATCTCTAATAACTTATCACAAAGATGACTACCAATTAATCCAGCTGCTCCTGTAACCAATATTTTCATTAATATTCTCCTAAATCAAATGTTTTCAATGGGCCGTTACCTATATCATGATTAATAAATTGTTCTATCAATGTTCCTCTATATCTTTCCTTTACTGATGGAATCGTACTTGGAGTCTCATAATCCCATCCCCATCTTTCTTCCCAAAGTTTGAAATTATTAGGTGCTCCAAAATGATAATCATTTCCTTGTTTTGCTGACCGTGTTGAATTTGATGATATATCATATTTTTCTTTTAACTCTTGACGATTCATCAAATATAATTTTGGTAAAACTACATTATGACAATTATTTGATAAAAATTGCATCAACACATCTGGTGCCCAAAGGTGAAAGTGATAACCATCCGTAGGGATTATATTTTCAATCCACGATTTAACATTTATTCCAAAACCTGTCCAAGCATTTATTTCTACACTAAATGGTTCTTTCCAAATTTTATCCTTATTTAACCAACCATTCGTTGTGGGCTGTAACCAACGACCTACTCTATCTAATATCGACAAATGTGCTAATCCGAGAGCACCTAATGGTCTTTCACCATGTAACCATCTTGAATAAGAATTAGCTGTATGTTTACCCATATCTATTCTATTAAATCCAATTGTACCGAAATCATTCAATTTTTCATCTTGGATTAACTTAGAAATTCTACTGAAAAAGTTTTCTGATATCGGATAACAATCGTGTTGAAAACATATAATCCACTTACACTCTGGCCTTTCCTCATTGATAAAATCAATCAAGGTCTGTGTTGCCATTTGAACACCCCTTGACTTATTTTCAAGGAACACTATATCATTTTCTTGACAAATCTCTCTACCTTTTTTTATCTCTTCAGAAGATGACTTGTCATCCACATTGATAAACTCAAATCCTTCAGTATTGATATTTTTCAATACCTCACCACTTAGCATATCATAGTTGTTTCGTGAAGAAACATAAATAATAATATCACTCATGTTTTATAATTCCTTATCTTGTGAACCAAATCTAATGCTGGTTTTGCATCTTCTAATTTAAATCCATTACCATCCAATATCTCTTGGTAAGTTTTTGTATGTAAATCTGTAAACCCATCGGAAAAATCTACTTCCTCACCATTAACCTTTATGGTACGAAAAGCCTTCCAATCCTTGTGTGGTAAATCTCTTTCATCCACACTCAATGTCCAATCAACATTTGCCCTATCCAATTCCAAGTAACCACCCGTACTATGATTACTATGATGTGAAACATAATTGTTTTTTATATCACCAAAAATCCATAACAGCATATCGAAGAAATGTATTCCTATGTTTGTTGCTATTCCACCTGATTTTACCTCATCACCCTTCCAAGAATAATGATACCATTTACCTCGTGGTGTTACATACTTTAATTCTACTTTATTATTCTTTTTCTTACCGACCTTTTCTTTCAAATCAATAATACTCTGATGTAATCTTAATTGTAGAATTGGGTATATGTTCTTATCTGTTTCGACTTGTAGTTCTTCTAATGAACCAATACTATAAGGATTTAACACCAATGGTTTCTCACATATAGCATGACTTCCATTCTTTAGTGCGAATCTAATGTGAGCATCATGTAAATAATTTGGTGATGCTATCGAAATGTAATCAAGACCTTTTCCCATTCTTTTAAGTCTATCAACTTCTCTATCAAATCTTTCATACTCACTAAAGTATGTAGCCTTTGGATGATATCTATCTATGACTCCTACCGAATCATTCGGGTCAAGAATCGTAACCAACTCACCACCAATATTCTTGATGGCTTCCATATGTCTTGGTGCTATATAACCTGAAGCACCTATCAATCCAAATCTATCCATTTAAAGTCTCCACTATTTTCTTAGAAGTTTTACCATCACCAAATAAATTAAAATTCGTTATCTTGGGTAAACCCTCTAATTTATCAATACTTTCCAATATGTTATTATAGTCTGAACGAACACTGCACCTTTCTTCTTCGAGTATTGGGTAGACGAGTCCTTCCAAAACTACCACACTCTTCTTACCCAACCAGTAAGCTTCTTTTGGCACACCACCACTATCTGAAATTACGAAATCGCAGCCTTTGAGGTAAAATAAAACTTCTCCATAACTTATGGCATCTAAGGTTTTAAACTCTAGCGTTAATCCGTACTTCTCTATACAACTTCGTGTTCGTGGGTGAATTGGAAAAACAATAGCCCTGTAACGACTGAGTTCATTTAATTGTTCTACTATACTTGTTAGCTCTTTTTCTCTTGTATTTTCCTCTCTATGAATTGTAACGAATACATAATCACTTTTGACTGTTTCTTGAATGTTATGCTGTAGGAAATTTTCGTACATCAAATCTCCAACCACATGAACTTCTCCACCAACATGACCTAAATTACCTTTATCCTTTTCCGTCAAACAGTATAAATAATTAGATGCCTCATCAACCAATCGTCTTATTTTTTCCTCTGGCATTTCTAAGTTTTTACAACGGACTCCAGCCTCAATATGATGTAATTTTTTCCCACAAAAAGTCGATGATAGTGCCCCAGCCAAGGTGGTTATGGTATCACCATACACCATTACATCTGTATAATCATTTATAACTGATGATATATCAACAATCATATCGGATATCATCGTAGGATATGGTTTATTATTGTTATTGAATTGGAACTTTGGTGGTTTCATGTTAAGTTCCTTGAAGAAATCAGATGACATTGAATCATCGTAGTGCTGACCCGTATGGAGTACATCAAAATCCAACCCTTGTTTTTCAAACTCCTTTACCAATGGAGAGAGCTTCATATATTGTGGTCTTGCTCCAACGATGTGTAGGTATTTCACTTCAATATCCTTGCTGGGTTTCCAACTACGGTTACCCCATCGGGTACATCCTTAGTCACCACAGAACCTGCTCCAACCACCGAACCCTTACCTATGGTTAGGTTTGGTAGTATGGTTGAGTTTGCTCCTATCGAAGCACCACTTCTTACTATGGTTGGTTTCTCTTTTCTCCACTCACCAAATGATGGTGGATTCTTATCATTGGTAAATACTGCATGTGGCCCTACGAATACATTATCTTCCAATACAACATTCTCAGGTACGAACACACCCGCAGATATGTTTGTATTATCACCAACCACGACATCCCTACCTACTTCAGCGTAAGCTCCCACTTTGACATTCTCACCGAGTTTGGCTGAATCGAATACATTTGCTTTATCACTTATCATAAACAACCCTCTATAACTTCAATCATTTTTTCTGTGGATGAAAAATCTTCTCCACCTTCTATCACCTCACTTATAAAATTATCATCTTTACCTGATTCCATCATCTCGTCAATCTTATTTCTTATTAACATTTTTGAAGGTGGTACAAATCCCTTGAAAAGTGGAAAGTGTCCGTCCTCATTACTACCCTCAATCAATACGGTTGGAATTCCAAGTTGTATTGATTTTAGTGCAAATGTACCAGGACATGAAATTACCAATTTTGAATTACAAATTAACTCATCATTGTCCGCATCCGTAATTACAGAATAATTTACATCGGGCATTATAGATTTGATATATGATTTATTTCGAGCTACTTGTTCATTCCCTTCATCTGACCTACTTTTGAGTTTGATGATGATTGGTACATCTAACTTTTTCTGTAATCCCTCAAAATCTATTTCCCTTACCAACCTATAATCAAAAGTTATTGGAAATGGTTTAAATCCTATCACGGATTTTATATTACCAACAAAATTAACAATTACAAGAATGTGATTAGACTTAATTTTTCTATCTTTTAAACAATCATTACTTGGGATTCCTATCGGAAGACAATAATTTTTTAAACAATCCCTCTTTCCTAATACTAAAGTCTTATCATATACTGTTTCAAACCCTCTTTCAAAAAATTCAACATTGTTCCACTTTTGAACTGGCCCATGAAAACAAGATATCATCACACCTTTTTTCTGTCGATATATTTTTTCTAAATTAGTTTTTGAGGAAACTCTGTTATCATCCGTTAGGATTAAATCGTAATCATTAAACGCTGGATTTTCTCCATCAAAAATTTTATTGAAGTCTTTTGAATATGTTTGATAAAAATACTTTCGTGGGTCGTCATCACCTGGCCACTTGTGGGTATTTGACATCTGATAAACAAGTAAGCAATCTAATCGATATTTTTCAGATAATATCGGCATGATTGGTAAAATTCTTTCACAGACTCGATATTGAGATAATACGACTAATACTTTCTTCATACCAACTCTTCACCATCTAAAAAATTACCACCCATTGGAAATTGTCTTTGAACTGAAATACATTTTGAGTATCGTGTGATACATTGTGTCGTACCACATTGGATTCCAATATTAACCTTTGCCTTTGATTTTATATACAACTGAATTCTTAAATTCATATGTCTGAAATTAAGTGCCTTTTTGAAATTAAATCCAAATTCGTTGGGTGGCTTATAACTCCAATAAAAGTAAAGATAATCATTTTGATGTAACAGAGCAGTAATTTTCTTTTGGTGAGATTGAAATGTAGTTGGGTTTGGTTTTTTATCGTCTTGTCCAAATCTATCCGAAATCATGAGACATCCGAACTCTTCACCTTTTGTATGATGATTTATAATTGCATCACCGAGAGTTTTTTCTTCGGTTGTCCAATACATTTCAGGTAAATAATCTTCCATTTCATTATCTTCAAACTGCCAAAATTTTAACATTTGTTTTATTAATGGAATATCAGAATTGTCCTTATTCCATATACGATAATGGTCATGAAATATATCACCCTTGACCGAATCTACGAAACCATCCACATAAGGATTATTTTTATATATGGTTTCAACTATTTTATTATCTCTTCCCCAAAGTTTTTTGTAAAGAGTATTGGATGGTAGGAACACACCACAATTTGGATACTTCTGTTTTAGTAATCGAGGCATGGCGGAGATAATTCCATAGTCACCTATTCCATGACATCCTCTCATAATCACGAACTCTTGTTCTTGTAAATACTCATCAGGTATCCTCATACCCTCACTCTCTTCAAAGCCAAGATTATCTACTTCTTGAACTGGTAAAACTCTGTTATCTACTATTCTCCAAAAAATCATCAAATATCCTTTGTTCTCTTAAATCTGTGTAATTATTGGAACCACCAGTATCCTCATTTTTTCGTGGAGTATGATTCATGAGTATCAAACCTCTTGCTGCATCTTCAGGTGTCATGTACATATTATATCCAATCCCACTTAATGTATCTTTTACATATGGTAAATCGGTATTTCTTCCCTCGTATCTCATCATCTTAAACCACTCGTAAGCTTTTTTATCATTCGTCAATATCATTCCACCCTTACCTATCGGTATCCTTTTTTTGATTTGAAATGATATTACTTGATACCCATCTCCAGCCTCATACATTCCTTCCGTCCATCTTGTAGCACCATCGTACACACTTGTGGGTTTCAACTGATAAACTCCACTCCATTCTATGTCTTCGAACCTTACTTTACATCCTGCCTGTATGATACTCATTGGTGGACTACAGTAATTTCTACAAGGTATTGTGATTGTACCTTTATAGTCTATGTATTTTAAGGATAGAAATAAACCATCAGTACAATTATCTATTGCCACACCATAGTCACAACCAGCAAACTTTGCAACTTCCCTTTCAAATATATCAACCACTTCAAATGGGTCGTTCCAATCGTAACCATACTCTTTAATTTTATCGAGTTCTGTTCTCTGAAATTCTTTTGGTATGTTACCAAGTGGCCAAATCTTATAACTCATCTACCTACTGACCTTCCAATTTTAATTTTATTCCAAATTCTCTCATGAAAATAAAACAATATCATTCCTGTTGCATTCATTATTATCGCGTTCCAAAGTGGTAAATCCGTTAATTCAAATGCAAGTATCATCCAAGAATTTGTGAATGCTATCAATCTCCAACTAAATGCCTTTTTTGTACTTCTACTTCTTGTTTCTTGGAACATCCCAACTAACTTCCCAGTCTTTGAACTCTGCAGCAATGCAGTCCACCTTGTAATCCTTTCTACCACCAACAACTTCCATGATTTTATTAACGGCGGTGTTTCTGATACCATTTAACCCATGAGTCAACATGAGGTTATCACTACCTTTTTCACCCTTACGAACTTGGGATTCATTGTACCAAATGTGGGCGTTCATCTGTGATAACACGATTATTGCCCTTATTACATCACCTGTAATTTCACCTTTATGTTCTCCAAGAATCATATCAATATCATGAACCATATCGTTCATTTCATTCGCGTAATTTTTCTTGTTCTCAGGTATAAATACTTCCTTCAATTGATGAATACTTAATCTATCCACAAGCTCACCTAATGTTGGTAGCCATTTTCTATGTTTAGTCTTTTTCATTTTTAAACTCCTCAAATATCATATTTTGAAAATCTTCGTTGGGATGAAGTCTATCGTAACCCGTTGGGTAGGAACTGACCATCTTGTTTGTAATCCGTAAAAAGTTCCAATCGTTAAATGAACACATTCGTCTAACATAATCTGTCTTATATGAATCATCAAATGGAAAGTGTGTTTGAATAAGTTCAACATGGTCATGATAAAATCTCGTTTCCCTACCTTCGTAACAACTTAAAACATATACATTATTTAGATTATGTAGTTTTACACATATATTCAATATCCATAAAAGATAATCAGGTCCAGTTCCATTCATTCCTAAATTATATGTTGGTATTTCATTCCACTCTTGTAATTTTGTCACACATAAGTCTTCTTCTTTAACACCTATTCCTTCGATGAGGGAACACCCAACCACCAAGTCAAATTTTTCGTAATTATGTTTTGTTGGGTCATTTGGAAAATCATCAGTGCCTCTCCAACCCATATTGTTGAATTTATACTCTATCTCACCAAAGGTATCGGTTTGATATTTTTTAAATGTGGCGTTGACATTGTCCTTGTATATTGGTAATCCACGAATACCAAATTCCATCGGTCTATTAAGAATGTCTGACATTTAACTCTTTGCTAAAATTTTGATTGTAAAATAGATTTTGTTGTTCTTGTTTTTGAATGGTCTTGGGATGATACAGGCTCAAGTCCTCAAGTGGTGGTAAATGTGAATAGGTTTTACAACCAACTATATGTTCGTGGAGTGGTCTTGTCCACCTTATATCTTTATGATTTCTAAAAACTCTGGCTTGATAATCAGGATAATTTACCCATCTCTTTTCTGTAACTCTCCAACCCCACTTTCTGATATGTTCTTCCGTCATACCATCGATTGTATTGACTCTTGGAATCCAAATCAAATCTACATCATTGATTTCAAGTATCTGTTTTAATTGTTGTAGTAATATTTTGCTTGGATATTCATCTGCATCTATGTGAAAGATATAATCACCACTTGAATATTCTATGACAGAATTCTTATGGTCTGCAAAATTACCATCAAGTTTTCTTTTGTAAACTATAGCTTTGTTTTCAGATAGATATTCACCTAATACGGCCTCTACCTTTTCATCATCACCATCCACACAAACTACTATCTCATCTTCTTTATCTATATTCTTACTTAATACATCTAATAACTTCTGTAGTTCTTCCCATTCATTATGAACTGTAATACCATAACTAATCTTCATTCTCTAATCAATCCATACTTTCTTGCAGTTGATGGGTCAACCACCTTTGAAAAATCGTAATCACATATTTCTATTTTTGATATCTTATTTAATTTTAGAGTCTTGTAAACGCCCTTGATTTGTCTCGTGATAGCAGCAACTCTTTTTTCATAAAACTGAACATTTTCCCTACCATCAGGTATGTTGATTTCCATGTATTCCACACCCTTAACATCCATCATTTTTACACCATCGGATTCCTTTAACACTATCTTAACATCACGAAAAGGTAGGGCGTCCATGTCAAGACAATGTAATAACTTATCATCAGCTCCACCTGTGTATGGATAGACATTGAGTGCTAATACCAAATATCGTGTCTTGTTTGCGGTATCACTCTTATATCTGATATCATAAATGGGACCTGATTCTATCGCTCTTGGTGTTACGGTAGTTTTTTTTACTACATTTTTAAGATGTTGTGCTAGATATCCCACTTGTTACTCCATCCTTTACGATTCCCATGGCCTTACATGCATCAAGGAACTCGAATTTACCAAATTCCATAGCGTTATCAACATCAAGTCTTTCAGTATAGTATTCTCCATCCTTACCAAGTATAGGATACTTTTCTTTCTCTTCCTCATCCACTTTAACGACTCTTGCCATTCTCCATCCCCAATCGAATGGTGTCCCATCAGGATAAATGATTCCTAACTTACCCATGTTAACAACACTTGGATACCAATAAATATTTCGTTCTGTATCTTTGAATGCTAAATCACGAATTAATTGTGATGTATGTTCTATACTATCTATTTTATCCTCTGTGTATTGACTATGACTCATCATCCCACAATTGAAACACATAAAGGAACTAAAGTTTTCTTGTACATCTTCAAAACAACTATGTTCGTCACCACATACAGGACAAACTATTACTCTTTCCATATTAATTCACCCTTTTTAGTTTTGGTAATTCAACCAGTTTAGGTTTTGAAACCTTTTTAAGTTGTGGAAGTTTGATGTCAACCTTTTGTGGTGGAGCTTCAAACTCAGGTAAATGTTTATCAAGTATTTCACCAAGAACTTTTGTCATCTGATTTAACGAGAACTTTTGTTTATTCATTATCGCCTGTTTTTTGGCTTTAAGTTGATACTTGGAATAATTTTTATGTAATTCTTTCATCACATTACTGGCGTATTGATAATTGACTTGAAACCACTTACAACCCTTGACATAGAATTCTTTAGGAAAAGAGTTCTTTGGTACATCTATCAAGTTGCCAGGCAATAGTAAAGAATCCTTTGTTAGAAAATCCACTTGACCACTCCAATTTGAGGCGATTACAGGTTTCTCACTTAGTGTTGCTTCCAACAATGGTCTACCAAATCCCTCACCATGTGTGAATGAAATGTGAGCCTTTACCTTTGGATGATTGTACAATTGATTCATTTCTTCATCTCGTAAATCACCATGTAGTAAATATATGTTTGGTAACTCACCCTTTACAGATTTCTTTATGTCATCTATCTTACCCAATAACTCGGCCCTATCCAAAACACAAGGAGTTGCCCCACTTGATTTTAGAATTAGAGCAGGTTGGTTCTTTTGATTCTTGAATGTTTCAATGAATGTTTTGACCAACATACCAATGTCTTTTCTATCTTCACCCATACCACCTTGTAACCAATGACCTACATGAAGAAAACAAAAGTCTTCTTTTATCAGTTTGAACTCATCCACTAACTCTTTTGAAAACTCTTTGGTCGTACCATAAACATCGGTATCAGCACCTTCAAATAACACTTCAACAGGCTTTTCATTTACGAGTTCACCAATTTTTTGTTTGGTATTTTCATCATGTTTATCATACTTACAGGCATCAATAGTTGTTTTTACGAACTTGGCTGGAACTATGTTCAAATCCATCCTATTCAAACCTTCAATCCAAACTGCCGGAATTACCGTGGTCTCTATACCTGCTGTAATACCAATGTTATACTTTGCTATGTTTTGAAATTCATTTGGTACAACAATATGTACATGAATATCAGGTTGTCTTTCGATTTCAGGTGTCTGTAGTAACCTTTGAATGATTGGTAAATCTTGTGGATTCTGTTGACTTAACGCATTTTGGGGAGTACTACCCCATCTAACTGGCCATATTCTGACATCGAATCTATCCAACTCGATAAGACTTCGACATATGTCTCTACTATGTGCTCCATAACCACTTCTTGTTCCTACTGGTGCTGTAACTACCATTATTGGTTTCATAAAATCTCCTATGATTGATACATTGTAAATCGTTTACGAGGTGTCCACTTCTTCCAAGCGGTTTCCATGTGTTCTACAAACCTATCACACATATGTTTCGCTGACATTCCTACCTCTTCTTTCAACATCCATTCACGACCTTTAAGTCCAAACTCTCTTCTTTTATCGGAAGGAGTTTCATACCATTCTCTTATTCTTACTGCAACATCTTCCCATCTTGGTCTGTCATCGAAGATGTAAGGTGTCGGTATCGAACCTTGTAGTGAACGAGAGGCTGGCCATACTGGTTTACACCATTCACCCCAAGTTAAATCGGCGTTGTGTTCCCATTTATCCCTATCGTGGAATGAATGTATCTCCCTATAATCCTCATAACCAACATGCTTACCATTTAACTCAAATCCACATTGGTCTTGTAATCCACCAGTGACATTTACAATCATGGGTGTTCCAGCCATCACTGCTTCAGCTGTTCCTAAACCAAATCCTTCGTTACTCGCTATGTTGACTTGAATATCTGCTAGATTATACAGAAAGTTAATATGTTTTTCATCGAGTCGATTATGTGAGAAAATGACATCATAATCAGGACAAATATTTCGGACAACCTCAGGTAAATCCGTTCCGTTATTATCTTTTGGTGCAGTGTGCATTAATAACAAACATTTTTGTGCTTTTTCTTTCGATAATCCGTCACAGAAAGTTTTGTATGCCATGATGACATCACTTGGTAGCTTTCTTCTTATATTTCTGTTGTTCCAAAAAATGATGAAGTCTTTATCTAAATTATTCACTACTTTCTGCCTGAATGATTTTAATTCCTTGTCGTCTTCATCAACTGGAAAAAAGGCTTCTTCAGGTATACCATGAGGAATATATGTACAATCCCATTCTGTTCTTGGTTTATTTCTAGCCACTTGTTCAACTATATTGACAGTTTGTTTTGATATGTTCATAATCAAATCAGAACTCTCATAGAAGTTTTCATTGTATCTTGGATAGGGTAAATCATCCCAAATGTTGTAATAGAATATTGGAATCTGTTGTCTAATTTCATGTTCCATTTGATATAACCAAACCCAAAATCTTGGGTCGGTATAATGTAAGATAGCATCAGGTTTCTCTATATTGATAAGGTTTCTTAGCAATTCTTGACTACCATAACCACTTATTGGATATATCTTGAGACTTGCATCTTCAACACCAGTATCCTTACGAACTGATTCATTCATATCCACTACCTTACCCTCTTCAGGATGTTTGATAGCACCACCTGCCTGTACCCAATCATACTTATCTATCGTTCCAAGAACAAAGTTCTTTGATACTGTGCCAACCCCACTACTCATTCTGAGGTCATCTGCTAACAATAATATTTTTTTCTTTGCCATAACTAAAACCTACTCCCACTCACTTTTAAGTCGCGATGGTGTTTAATGTTTAATTGATAATCTTCATCGGTAAGGAATTTGTGTATGGAACGATTTACAAGTTTTTGTAATGTGAAATCTTCACTCAATGATTTTACTCGGAAATCTTTATACAACTTATCTAAAACCTTTACCGATGTTAATTTAGTACTGCCCTTCATAACATCTCCTATATATACATATATATAAGTATCAACTAATTTAAAATAATCACCTTTTTATTTAATTTTTCTGCCGTTTCAATCGTATTCATAGTACCTCGTGTGTAATTATTTGACGGCATAAATGCTACTATATAATCACAATATTCAACTACTTGTTTATTTCTGTCGGTAAAGTTCTTTGGAAAGTATCTTTTCCCATAATGGGACTCGTCTAATATACAATGTTGATTATATGTGTAATGTCGTGGTGGGAATTCTACATACTTCATATCGAACTCTAATGCAAACTTCTTAGCAAAACCATCAGCACCTTTCGGTTGTCCACCACTTACAATTTCAACCTTTTCCCCAAATTGTTCTTTGAGTTTAAATACAAACTCTTTTATTTTTCTACGATTTGTATATTCTCTCGACCCTACGATACCGACTCTTTTCATCAATCATTCCTCTTTTGCTTTCTGATTGGAATATCACTTTTTGGTTTCATACAAAATGAAATAGTTTTTTCAAATTGATTCAAGCCACCTATAATATCACCCACAAAAGTAAATCTCGTAAGATTTGCATGTTCCACATCCTTATCAGGAATTATATCATACCATACGAACTCATTTCTACTAATTTCCTTTGATGGTTTTATAGTCGTTTTGAAATGTAATTCCTTCTCGTACTTTTTAATAAACTTCTTAATCTGTGCTGGAGATATCTCATCATTCTCATACCAAAGGTGTAACTTAAACTGATTAAGTTTATAAATCTCGTTGATTCTATTTATCACCCAACTTTCTATTTCGGTATCAAAGAATTCTGTCATCTTCAATCTCAATCTAACAACTGTTCCTAATGAATTCATGGTAAATCCTTACATTTTGTGAACGCTTTACAATCTTTCTTGGTTCTACAT
>MDSV01208822.1_pt1 | contig 13162 bp, 25 predicted proteins | sample 810851 | NCBI WGS metagenome assembly MDSV01 (sample SAMN05326640, study PRJNA326480) | marine metagenome | isolation source: seawater | place: Atlantic Ocean: North East | collected 2012 | reverse complement strand
GTCAATCTGCAACAACACTTTCTGGTGGTGAGGCACAAAGAATTAAACTATCAAAAGAGCTATCAAAAAGAAGTACTGGTAAGACCCTCTTTATTTTAGATGAGCCAACAACCGGCCTTCATTTTGCTGATATTGAATTATTATTAAATGTACTGAAGAGGTTAAAAAAACAAGGCAATACAGTAGTAGTTATTGAACATAACCTTGATGTAATTAAGACAGCAGACTGGATTGTTGACTTAGGTCCAGAAGGTGGGGCTGATGGAGGGAAAATAGTATCTAATGGAACCCCAGAACATGTAGCAAAGAAAAAAACTTCTTATACAGGTCAATTTCTAAAGAAAATACTTGATTAGGCGGCTGATTCTTCTTCTTTTAATTTAGGCTCATTCTCTGTGTCTAGATCTTCTAATTTTCTATCAACAAGCTCTATGTATGCCATATCTGCTTTATCTCCAGCTCTAAAACCTGCTTTAATAATTCTAGTATAGCCACCCTTCCTATCTTTTGCATTTGCTGAAACTTCACTAAAGAGTTTAGCAACAGCTTTATCAGAACGTAATTTATTAAACACATGTCTTCTATTTGCTACACTATCATCCTTGCCCATAGTAATTAATGGTTCGATAAACCTTCTTAATTCTTTAGCTTTTGGGAGTGTCGTTTTAATAATATCCCTTTCTATAAGTGCGATTGCAAGATTCTTAAATAGCGCCTTTCTATGCGAGGAGTTTCTATTAAGCTTCCTTCCAGATTTCTTATGTCTCATCTTTTATCCTACTGGTGGCCAGTTTTCTACGTTCATTCCTAGTGATAACTCCTTAGATGCAAGAACGTCTTTAATCTCGTTTAAGGATTTTTTACCAAGATTGGGTGTTTTTAATAAATCAAATTCTGATCTATGTATTAAATCTCCAATTAAAAAGATACTTTCGGCTTTCAAGCAATTAGTTGATCTAACAGTTAACTCCAATTCTTCAATTGATCTTAATAAGATTGGATCAAAATCATTTTGATCTTTTTTGGCTTCTTGTTCAGCAATAGCATCAAGATCCACGAATGAGGATAGTTGCTGTTGAAGAATTGTTGCTGAATGCTCAATTGCCATTTTTGGATCAAGAGTTCCATCTGTTTCTAGTTCAACTATTAATTTATCTAAATCGGTTCTTTTTCCAGATCTGGCATTATCTACAGTATAAGAAACTCTTCTTACAGGGCTGAAAGAAGCATCTATTTTCAATGCACCAACAACTCTATCTTCATCTTCTCTCAAATCTGCTGGCTCATAACCTCTTCCATTTCTAACAGTTAAGGTCATTTTAAGATTTATCTTATCTACAATCGTAGCTATATGAAAATCTTGATCAACTAACTCAACATTACCTGGTGCATCAAAAGAGGATGCAATAACATCACATGGTCCTTTAATATCTAAAGTTATTTCGGCAGAGTCTCCTTCTATAATATTAATAGGCATCTCTTTTATATTTAAGAGAATATCTATAACGTCTTCTCTTACGCCTTCTATGGTACTGTATTCATGAGATATGCCATCTATTGCTACATCTGTAACAGCAGCTCCAGGCATTGAGGATAATAGAATTCTTCTTAATGCATTTCCTAATGTATGACCAAATCCTCTTTCTAAAGGTTCCAATGTTACCTTTGATTGGGTTGGTGAAATATCATCAACTTGAATTTCCGTTGGAACTAGTAAGTCTATTACTGATGTTTTCATAATTTTCTCCGCCTTTATAAATTTATTTTGAGTAAAGCTCAACAATAAGATTTTCGTTAATTTCTGTACTTAAATCGGTCCTATCTGGAACTGATTTAAATACCCCTTTAAAAGATTTTTCATCAACTTCTAACCAATCACATTCTTCTCGTGAAGATGCAATTTTTAATGCTGCAGCAATCCTTAAGTGTCCTCTCTTTGATTCTCTTACTTCTATTTCATCACCTGGCTGGACTTTGTAAGAAGGAATGTTTACAACCTTACCGTTTACATTAAAAGCTTTATGCGAAACCATCTGTCTTGATTCAGCTCTAGTTGAGCCAAACCCCATTCTATAAACAACATTGTCTAATCTTGTTTCTAATAAAGATAATAAATTTTCTCCTGTATTACCTTTTGAAGAAGCTGCTTTTTTATAATAATTTCTAAATTGTTTTTCTAATATGCCATACATTCTTCTAACTTTTTGTTTTTCTCTTAATTGCATTCCATAATCTGATAATCTTCCTCTTCTTGCACCATGAACTCCAGGAACAGTGTCCATATTACATTTGGATTCGATTGCTCTTATACCGCTTTTTAACAATAAGTCTGTTCCTTCTCGTCTAGAAAGTCTTAATGATGGTCCTCTATATCTTGCCATTTAATGCTCCTTTAAACTCTTCTTTTCTTTGATGGTCTACATCCATTATGAGGTAGTGGTGTAACATCCGTAATACTTTTAATTTTTAATCCACATGCGTTTAAAGACCTTATAGCTGACTCTCTTCCACCGCCAGGACCTTTTACTTTGACATCTAGATTTATCATTCCAAATTCTTTAGCAGCATTGCCTGCTTTATCTGCAGCAATTTGAGCTGCAAAAGGAGTGCTTTTTCTTGAGCCTTTAAAACCAGATCCACCTGATGTTGCCCAACAAATTGTATTGCCCTGCTTATCAGTAATTGTGACAATAGTATTATTGAATGATGAATGTATATGCGCAACACCATCGGTCACAACCTTTTTATTTTTCTTTCCTTTTATTGCCATTTTTTAACCCCTCATTGGCTTTTTAGGCCCTTTTCTTGTTCTTGCATTATTTTTTGTATTTTGACCTCTTGTAGGTAATTTTCTTCTATGTCTTATTCCTCTGTAACTTGCTAAATCTTGTAATCTTTTAATATTAGTACTTATATTTCTTCTTAGATCTCCTTCAACTACATAAGCAGATATTGAATTACGAATATTTTCAATATCACTTTCTGAAAGATCAGATATTTTTTTTGTAAAGTCAATTTTAAGATCTATACATATTTTTTGAGCTGTCTTTCTTCCAATGCCAAAAATATGAGTTAAAGAAATCTCAACATGTTTGTTTTCGGGTATATTTACTCCTGCAATTCTAGCCATATTTAACCTTGCCTCTGTTTATGTTTTGGGTCTGCACTACAAATAACATACAGAACACCTTTTCTTCTTACAATTTTGCAATTTCTACAAATCTTCTTTACTGATGCTTTAACTTTCATATTATTTACCTTTTATAATTCTTCAGATTTGCTTTCTTCATTAAAGATGCATATTGTGAAGACATCATATGGGACTGAACCTGTGACATAAAGTCCATTAATACAACTACTATAATTAAAACTGATGTGCCGCCAATTGAAATTGTTGGAGATATGCCAGCAAAATTAATTAACGCAAGAGGCAACAAACATATTAAAGTCAAATAAATTGCTCCGAATACTGTCAGCCTTGCCAATACTGAGTCTATGTAATTTGCAGTTTGTTCTCCTGGTCTTATACCAGCAATATAGGCGCCAGATCTTTTTAAATTATCTGATACATCTTTTGTATTAAAAGTTAACGCCAACCATATAAAACAAAAACTAATTATTAGTGCTGCAAAAACTAAGATATATAAAGGCTGTCCAGGGTTTAAGGCTAACGAAAAACTTTGAAGAAAACTCAATGATTCATTTTCACCAAACCATGTTGATAAAGATGCTGGGAATAACAAGAATGTGCTTGCAAATATAGCTGGAATTACCCCGGCCATATTCACTTTGAATGGAAGATGGCTTGTTTGAGCCTGCATCAATTTTCTGCCTTGCTGTCTTTGAGCATAATTTACAGTAATTCGTCTTTGTCCTCTTTCTATAAATACAACAACTGCAATAACTGACATTGATAAAATTGCAATACCAATTAAAAGAAGAATACTTAAGTCTCCTTGTCTGGATTGTTCTAGCGCTTGACCAATTGCTCCTGGGATTCCTGTAAGTATGCTTGTAGCAATAATTATTGATATCCCATTTCCAATGCCTCTTTCAGAAACTTGTTCACCTAACCACATCAAAAACATGGTTCCAGCAACTACTGAAAACACTGCGGAAACAAAAAATGAAGGACCTGGAACATAAGCTAATCCGCTAGCAGATAATGTTACAGCAAGAGCTGACGCTTGGATAAAGGCCAGTATTGCGGTTCCATATCTTGTATATTGAGTAATAGTGTTTCTTCCAGCTTGTCCATCTTTTTTAAGCTCCTGAAGATATGGAATAGAATTTGAAAATAATTGCATAATAATTGCAGAAGAAATATATGGAACAACATTTAATGCAAAAATACTCATTCTTTCTAAAGCACCACCTGAAAATAAATTGAACATTTCTATTATTGTTCCTTGATTCTGTTGAAACAAAGCAGCCAACCTATCAGGATCAATTCCTGGTATAGGAATATGAGTGCCGATTCTGTATACAAGAATAGCAAAGAAAACGAAACGAAGACGTTTCCAAAGATCGCTCATATTTCCTTGCTCAGCCATTAGTTATCTTCATCCTTTTTTTTAAGATCTTTTTCTTCTATAGCCTTTATCTCTGTAACTTTTCCACCAGCTTTTTCAATAGACTTTTTTGCTCCTTGCGTTACATTTATGCCTTCTACAGTTACTTTAGATTCAATAGGTGTATTCCCAAAAATTTTTACTTTTTTAACAGATTTGCCAATTAATTTATTTTTTTTAAGGCTATCTAAATTAACTATTTCCATACCTTCAATATTCTTTATGTTAAGTTCTTTAAAGTTATTATTTACTCTGGAGCTAAATCCAAACTTAGGTAGTCTCATTTGAAGCGGCATTTGTCCACCCTCAAAACCTAATCTTATATTACCTCCAGATCTAGACTTTTGACCTTTATGACCTCTACCAGAAGTTTTGCCAGTTCCTGATCCGATACCTCTTCCAACTCTTTTTCTTTGTTGTGAAGTTCCTTCACTAGAAATAGAATTAAGATTCATAATAGTTTTAATTTCTTCACTCATATTTAACCTTCTAATATCTCTAACATATCTGAAATCTTATTAACCATGCCTCTGTTGCTTGGTGTATCTGAAACACTTACTATTTGATTTAGTTTTTTAAAACCAAGCCCCTTTATACAAAGCTTATGATTCTTAATCCTGCCAATACCACTTTTAACAAGTTTAATTTTTATTAACTTTTCTTTATTCATGATATTTCTTCGACCTTTTTTCCTCTCCGTGAAGCAACTGTCTCAGGAGATTCCATTGTGCTTAATGCATTAATTGTTGCTCTAACTACATTAACGGGGTTTGTTGATCCATAACACTTAGCTAGTACATTCTGAACTCCTGCAAGTTCAAGAACTGCTCTCATTGCTCCACCGGCTATAATTCCAGTACCTTCTGAGGCAGGTTGCATATAAACGTTAGCTGAACCATGTTTAGCTTTTACTGGATACCACAAAGTTGTATTATTTAACTCTACTTCAACCATACTTCTTCTTGCATTTTCCATAGCTTTTTGAATTGCAATTGGAACTTCTTTTGCTTTTCCTCTTCCAAAACCCACTCTACCATTTCCATCGCCAACAACAGTTAATGCTGTAAAACCAAAAATTCTTCCACCTTTTACAACTTTAGCAACTCTATTCACCTGGACTAACTTCTCTTCAAGTGCATCTACTTGTTGATTATTCATTGTTGTATTTTCTTTCATTTTTAAAACTCCAATCCTGCATTTCTAGCTGATTCAGCCAAAGCTTTTATCCGACCATGATATTTGTATCCAGATCTATCGAATACAACTTTTTTGATGCCACTCTCTAATGCTCTTTCAGCAACTTTTTTGCCAACTTCAACTGCAGCTTCAAGGTTATTTGATTTTATTTTAAGATCTTTTTCTGTTGAAGAAGCGGAAGCAATTACTTTTGATCCAAGATTATCAAATATTTGTGCATAAAAATGCTTTGAAGATCTATAAACAGTCAATCTTGGTGAATCTTGAGCTTTAATATTAGCCCTAGTCTTCTTTGCTCTTCTTAATCTTGAAATATTTTTAATACTCATTATGCGGCTCCTGCTCCTGCTGCCTTCTTAGCTTCCTTTCTTTTAACTTGTTCGTCAGAATATCTTACGCCCTTACCTTTGTATGGCTCTGGAGGTCTAAAAGCTCTAATTTCTGCTGCTGCCTGACCTAATACCTGTTTATTATGACTTTTTAAAACTACTTCAGTTTGTGATGGAGTTTCAACTTCAACTTCATCGGGTAGTTGATACTTTATAGGATGAGAAAATCCTAGTGTTAATTCTAATAATTTACCAGATGCTTTAGCTCTATAGCCAACACCAATAAGTTCTAATTTTTTTTCAAAACCTTCTGATACTCCAATAATCATATTACTTAATAATGATCTTGTAGTGCCTGCGAGAGCAACAGATTTTTGATCTTGCTGATTATAATCTATGGTTATAAAACCATCTTTAAAATCAACTGAAACTGAAGATGGTAATTCAAAATCTAATTCACCCTTATTACCTTGAACTAATACAACTCTTTCTTTAATATTTATATCAACCTTTTCAGGAACTTCAATTGGATTATTAGCTACTCTAGACATTAGAAAACCTCACAAAGTATTTCACCACCAACATTTTTTGCTTTAGCATCTTTGTCGGTCATAAGGCCTTGATTGGTAGAAAGAATATAAGAACCTAAGCCACCTTTTACAGTACTTATTTCAGACGCCCCAGAATACTTTCTTAAACTAGGCTTGCTAATTCTCTTTATTTCCTTTATTACAGGCTTATCATCATGATATTTTAATTCTATATCTATCATAAATTTATTATCTAAATCTATTTTTTTGCAACCTTTCAGATATCCTTCTGTAACTAAGACATCTGCAAGATCATGCTTTAATTTTGAATATGGCATTAAGACATTCGTCTTGCCTCGCATTAAGCCATTTCTAATTCTTGTTATACAATCTGATATTGGATCTTGAAAACTCATAATATTACCAACTTGATTTAACTAAACCAGGTATATCTCCTCTCATAGCAGCTTCTCTTAATTTAATTCTGCTTAAACCAAACTTTCTATAGACTGCATGAGGTCTTCCTGTTACCTGACATCTTCTTACAACTCGTGATGGACTTGAATTCCTAGGAAGTCTCTGAAACTTAATACGTGCTTCATATCTTTCTTCTGAAGATAGGCTCTGATCACTCATCAATTTCTTTAGAGCTGCTCTTTTTTCAGAATATTTAGCTACTGTCTTAATTCGTTTTACTTCTCTAGCTATCATTGATTTTTTTGCCATACTATTACCTTTTTTTAAATGGGAATTCTAAAGCTTGTAAAAGAGCCTTAGCATGTTCTACAGACTTTGCAGAAGTATTAATGCAAACATCCATACCTCTTATGTTATCGATATTATCGTAATTAATTTCTGGAAAAATAATTTGTTCTTTAATACCAAAATTATAATTACCTTGCTCATCAAATGATCTAGGATTAAGGCCTCTAAAATCTCTTTCTCTAGGAATTGCGATTTTAATAAGTCTCTCTATAAAATCATACATCTTATTACCTCTTAAAGTTACTTTGCATCCTAAAGGCCACCCTTCTCTAATTTTGAAACTTGCTACGGATTGTCTTGCTTTAGTAATTATTGGCTTTTGGCCTGATATAACAGTTAAATTTTCTAGCGCAGAATCAAGATGTTTTTTATCATTTGCAGCCTCTCCAACCCCCATATTAATAACCACCTTTTTTAATTCAGGAACTGCCATAATATTTTCTAAACCAAGTTCTTCTTTAAGAGATGGTCGCAACTCTTTGTTATATTTTTCTTTTAAATTAGACATTACTTAACTTGAGCTCCATCAGACTTATATAATCTTATTTTTTTTCCTTCTTTATCTATTGAATATGAAATTTTATCTTTAGATTTCTTTTTGGGGTTCCAAATTGCTATATTTGACAATGATATTGCAGCTTCCTGTTCAACAACCCCTCCAGAGATTCCCATTTCTGGATTTGGCTTAGTATGTTTTTTGATCATATTAATACCTGTAATAATGGCCTTGTTTTTACTTTTAATAATTTCTCGTAAAGTTCCTTTTTTGCCAATATCTTTTCCTGCAATGATAATTACCTCATCCCCTGATCTTAATTTTGTTGGTATTGATTCTTTCATTTTATAAAACCTCTGGAGCAAGCGATAATATCTTCATATGCTTCCCATCTCTTAATTCTCTTGTTACAGGCCCAAAAACTCTGGTACCTATTGGAGCTTTTTGTGCGTTTATAAGAACAGCAGCATTTTCATCAAATTTAATTAAAGAGCCATCCCTTCTTCTCACACCTTTTTTTGTTCTAACTATTAGCGCATCAACAACCTGTCCCTTTTTAACTTTGCCTGTAGGAATTGCTTCTCTAACAGCAACCTTAATGACATCACCAATATTGGCATATCTTCTTTTTGAACCGCCAAGAACTTTGATACACATAACGCTTCTTGCTCCGCTATTGTCAGCTATATTTAATAGTGATTGCATTTGGATCATTATGATTTCTCCTCACTGATTGACTCTTTTAATTCATCAGAAATCAATGTCCAGGTTTTTGTTTTTGATATAGGTCTACATTCTTTAACAGAAACAATATCTCCAACAGTTGCATTATTGTTTTCATCATGAGCATGAACTTTGGTTGCCCTTTTTATAACTTTTCCATACAAAGGATGTTTAACCTTTCTTTCTATCTTCACTGTTATAGTCTTATCAGCTTTATTGCTCGTTACTATTCCAGTTAAAATTCTTGGGTTAGTAGATTTCATTATTTTGCATCCTTAGATTTGATTTCATTAATTACTGTTTTTATTTGAGCAATTTGCTTTCTTACTTTTTTAAGCTCACTTGTTTCATTTAATTGTCCAGTTCTGTGCTTTATTCTTAACCCAAACTGAGCTTCTCTAGCAGACATCAGATCAGAATCTAGTTTTTCTAAATTTTTCTTTCTTAAATCTATTAACTCTTTACTCATTCTTAATACCTTATTTAATAAAATGTGTTTTTACTGGGAGTTTTGCTGAGGCAAGTCTGAAAGCTTCTCTTGCCTGCTCTTCTTCAACTCCAGCCATTTCAAACATAACTTTTCCTGGCTGAACTAATGCTACCCAATACTCAACATTACCTTTCCCTTTTCCCATTCTTACTTCTAATGGTTTTTTTGTTATGGGCTTATCTGGAAATATTCTAATCCAAATATTTCCTCCTCTTTTTATATATCTTGTCATTGCTCTTCTTGCTGCTTCTATTTGTCTAGCAGTAATCCTTCCTCTGCCTGAGGCAACTAATCCAAATCTCCCAAAAGATATAGTATTACCATTTTGAGCTAAGCCACGATTTCTGCCCTTATGCATTTTTCTAAATTTTGTTTGTTTAGGTTGCAACATTTTTAATTAGTTCCCTGATTTGATTTGTAAGGATCTTCTGTTATTTCGCCCTTAAATACCCAAACTTTAATACCAATAATTCCATAAGTGGTTAAAGCTTCTGCAGTACCATAATCAATATCTGCTCTAAGAGTATGAAGAGGGACTCTTCCTTCCCTATACCATTCTGTTCTAGCTATTTCTGCACCATTTAATCTTCCTGAAACTTCTATTCTTACCCCTTTTGCACTTTGTCTAAGTGCGCTTTGAACAGTTCTTTTCATCGCTCTTCTAAACATAACTCTTTTTTCAAGTTGTTGAGCAACACCTTCAGCAAGAATTTGAGCATCTAAATCAGGTTTTTTAACTTCCTTTATATTGATTTGAGAAGTTCCTTTTACAATCTTTGCTACTGCTTTTTTTAAATTTTCAATTTCTTCTCCTCTTTTACCAATAATAATACCTGGTCTTGCTGTATGAATATTGACTATAAAAGTATCAGCAGTTCTCTCTAGTTCTATTTTACTAATAGATGAATTTTTCAACTTTTTCTTTAAATAATCCCTAACTTTTAAATCCTGAATCAAGTTATTTGAGAAATCTTTTCCCTTTGCATACCAATTAGCTTTTTGTTTCTTGGAAACACCTAGTCTAAATCCATTTGGGTTAACTTTCTGTCCCATTATTTGTCTCCCTCAGCTAATATGATTTCTATATGGCAAGTTGGTTTAATTATTCTATCTGCTCTACCTCTTGCTCTAGGTTTCATTCTTTTTAACCTCATGCCTTGATTTACAATTACAGATTTAATAGACAATTTATCAATATCAGAATTGTTATTATTTTCTGCATTAGCTATAGCAGACTCTAGAAGTTTCTTTATAACCTCAGAACCTTTTTGTTTGTTGTAAACTAAAAAATCCATAGCCTCATCAACAGACTTACCTCTAATTTGATCTGCTATTAGTCCTGCCTTTTGTGGAGAAAGTCTAGTTCCTTTTAAATATGCTCTAGTTTCCATTATTCTGCCTTCCTATCACCTGAATGCATTTTAAAAGTTCTTGTAATTGCGAACTCTCCTAATTTATGACCAACCATATCTTCATTAATAAATACTGGTACATGCTGTCTTCCGTTATGTACTGAGATTGTTAAGCCTACCATTGAAGGAATAATCATAGATCTTCTTGACCAAGTCTTGATTGGTTTTTTATCATTGTTTGCAATAGCTGCATCAACTTTTCTTGCTAATGATATATCTATAAATGGGCCTTTTTTTAATGATCTTGGCATTTTACTTTTTACCCCTTCTTCTAATAATTAATTTATCTGTTCTTTGATTCTTTCTTGTCTTATATCCTTTTGTTGGAACACCCCATGGAGTTGATGGATGTCTTCCACCTGATGTTCTTCCTTCTCCACCACCATGAGGATGATCAACCGGATTCATAGCCACTCCCCTTACGGTAGGTCTGACACCTCTCCATCTTTTAGCGCCTGCTTTACCAAATGATTTTAGATTATTTTCTTGATTTGAAACTGTTCCTAAAGTCGCTCTACATTCCCATAGCACTTTTCTTGTTTCTCCTGATTGCAATCTTAATGTTGCATAAATTCCTTCTTTTGCAACTAATCGTGCAGCAGTTCCTGCGCTTCTTGCTAGTTGCGCACCTTTCATTGGTTTTAATTCAACACAATGAACATTAGTACCTAATGGTATATCTTTAAGTTTCATTGAGTTTCCTACTTTGATTTCGCAATTATCTGAAGAAATTATTTGATCTCCAATTTTAATTTTAGATGGGGCAACAATATATCTTCTCTCACCATCAAGGTATTTTAATAATGCTATATGGGCAGACCTATTAGGATCATATTCAATTCTCTCTACTTCCGCTGGAATATCAAACTTATCTCTTTTGAAGTCGATTATTCTATAATTCTGTTTGTGCCCACCACCCTGATGTCTAACAGTAATTCTTCCATTATTATTTCTCCCGCCATTCTTTAGTTTGGATTCAGTAAGAGATTTATGCGGCTTACCTTTGTATAAATCAGACTTGACTGATATGAGCCCTCTTCTGCCTGGGCTCGTAGGTTTTGATTTTATAATAGCCATTAGTTTATTCCCTCAAATTGAATTTCAGATCCTTCACTAATAGATACAAATGCTTTTTTATAATTTGATTTTTTATATACTCCAAATCTATTTCTTTTTGTTTTGCCTTTTACAATAGAGGTTGTAACTTTTAAAACTTCAACTTTAAATAATTTTTCAACAGCTTGTTTTATTTCTCTTTTGTTGGCAGCAAGATCAACCTTAAAAACAATTTGCTTTAAGCTCTCGCCAAGAAGAGAAGTCTGTTCTGTAATAATTGGAGATTTTATAAGAGTAAATAATCTTTCGTTATCCATTTATCCACTCCTCAATTAGTTTTAAAGCCTCACCAGTTACTGCAACTTTTTGAGATTTTAAAAGATTAACTGGGTTAATTTCCCTAACAGTAATAACATCTACATTTGGTATGTTTCTAGCAGAAAGAAATAAATTTAAATCTAATTCTTCAGTAATTATTAAAACTTTACTTAATGAGAATTCATTTAAAAAATTTGCAATTTCTTTTGTTTTTGGTTTTTTTAGAATTGGTTTTTCTATTGCAACTAACCTATTCTGTCTTACTAATTCAGAAAAAATTGATTTAATTGCAGCACGATACATTTTCTTATTTATTTTTTTACTAAAATCTCTAGGTCTTGATGCAAAAGTTACGCCTCCGCCTCTCCATAATGGGCTCCTTATTGTTCCTGCTCTTGCTCTTCCTGTACCTTTTTGCCTATATGGTTTTTTACCGCCACCCCTGACTTCTGATCTATTTTTTTGTTTTGAACTTCCTTGCCTTGAATTTGATAAAAAACTAACAACAGCTTGATGTATTAATGACTCATTAAACTCTTTACTAAATAATTCACTAGAAATTGAAATATCTTTATTCTTAGTATTTGATAGGAGTTCTATTTTCATGATTTTTTAATTGAAGGTTTAATTTTAACTTCAGATCCGCTAAAACCAGGAATAGATCCCTTTATATAAATAACATTGTTTTGAACATCCATATCAACAATTTTTAGACTTTGTACTGTCTTTTTAACATTACCCATATGGCCAGACATTTTTTTACCTTTCCAAACTCTTCCTGGTGTTTGACACTGCCCAATAGAGCCATGAGCTCTATGCGCAAGAGAGTTTCCATGAGTTGCATCTTGCATAGAGAAATTATGCCGCTTAATTACGCCCGCATAACCTTTCCCTTTAGAAATCCCAGTAACATCAACATACTGACCAATCTCAAATATTTCAGCTGTTAAGTGCTTACCTACTTCATAAGAATCTGATTTCTCATCTATTTTAAACTCAGAAAGAGAGCCTGGATTTAAATTAACTTTTTTAAAAAATTCCTTTCTTGATCTCTGAAGATTATTAAATTTTTTCGTTTTAGATACAACAAGAGCGCTGTACCCATTTTTTTCTACAGTTTTTATATCAGCAACAAAATTGCCACAAACAGATACTGCAGTTACTGGAATTGATTCACCATCTTCAAGAAAAAGACGTGACATACCAGATTTTTTTCCTATTAAGCCTATGCTCAATTTTATCTCCTTTTACGGGGCTATAAACCCTCTATGGCCG
>MDSV01083717.1_pt1 | contig 13162 bp, 4 predicted proteins | sample 810851 | NCBI WGS metagenome assembly MDSV01 (sample SAMN05326640, study PRJNA326480) | marine metagenome | isolation source: seawater | place: Atlantic Ocean: North East | collected 2012 | reverse complement strand
GAGCCCGAGCCGGAGCTGACGTACTGGGAGAAGGTGCCTCCTCCCCCGCCGCGCCCGCCTGTGACCGTGACGTTCCACATCGAGATGGAGACCAACTTCGGCGACCACCTGTGCATCGTGGGCGGGCACGACCTGCTCGGGAACTGGGTCCCCGCTAAGGGCATCGAGATGGACTGGGTGGAGGGCATCAAGTGGAAAGTCACGGTGGCGCTGCCCGCGCACTCGCTCATCCAGTACAAGTACGTGATCCGCAGCGGCTGGGCGGACGACGGCACGTGCACGTGGCAGGGCGGGCCCGACGGGCTGATCGCCACCGGCGCCGCGCACTCCGACCAGGTCATCCAGGACATCTGGCAGCACGGCGACTGGGGCGACGCCAACCCCAACGTCGCGGCGATTCCCGCCGCCGTGGCGGCGCACGAAAAGGTGAAGACGCCCGAGGAGTGGGAGTACTCCAACAAGGACAACGTCTCGGTGTTGCCGGAGTGGGCCAACGACGCGGTGTTCTACCAGATCTTCCCCCTGGGGTACTTCGGCGCGCCCACGGTCAACGACCAGTCCGCGAAGGTGGTTCCGCGCTTGAAGCAGATCCGCGACCACTACAAGCACTTCCAGGAGCTGGGCATCGACGCGGTGTACTTTTCGCCTCTGTTCGAGAGCGGCACGCACGGCTACGACACGTTCGACTACTTCGAGATCGACCGCCGGCTGGGCGACGTCAAGCTGTTCAAGCAGATCGTCAAGGAGCTGCACGAAATCGGCATCAAGGTTGTCCTGGACGGCGTCTTCAACCACACCGGCAAGGGCCACTTCGCGTTTCAGGATTTGATGAAGAACGGCGCCTCGGACTCGGAATTCGCCAACTGGTACCACGTCGGCGTGCGCCGGTGGGACTACGAGGGCTGGTGCGACGCCAAGACGGGCTCTTCCTTCTCCTACGACTGCTGGGAGGGGCACCCCGTGCTGCCCCGGCTCAACCTGGACGAGCCCGCGGTGCGGAACCACATCTTCGACATCGCCAGGTTTTGGCTCGAGGAGGTTGGCATCGACGGGTGGCGCCTGGACGTCGCGCACGAGATCGAGCCCGACTTTTGGCGCGAGTTCCGCCGGGTGTGCGACTCGGTTGACAAGGACTGCCTGACCGTCGGTGAGATGATCCACGGCAACTACAACGACTGGGTCGGGCACGACCGTCTGCACTCCGGCACGAACTACCAGATGTCGCACGCCACGTGGCACTCGCTCAACGAGCACAACTACGAGTACTTTTACAACGCGCTGCGTCGCGAGAACAACCTGTTTGCTGGTTTAAAACTGGTCAACTTTTTGGGGAACCACGACGTGCCGCGCATCGCGTCCAACCTGGACAACCCCGCGCACTATACGCACGCCATGGTGGTTTTGATTTTGATGAAGGGGATTCCGTGCCTGTATTACGGCGACGAGTTCGGGATGGAGGGCACGCCGGAGGATGGCACGGACGAGCACTCGGGCGGCGACGACGCGATGCGCCGGCCGATGCCGGATTGCTCCAAGCCGGGCTCGTGGCCCGCGGTGGGCGTGTCTCGGCTGGCTCTGAACAAAAAGCTGCTCAAGATCCGCAAGGACCACCCCGTGTTCTCCAACGCCGGCTCGCAAGACATGGAGAACATCAAGCTCATCTCGGAGGAGTGGCCGTTCGAGCAGATCACCGTCGTGCGCGAGACGGAGGACGAGGTTGGCGTCTTGGTGTTCAACTGCGCGGACCACGAGGTGAACCCCTGGCCGGAGGTGCAGCTGCCCGCGGGGTGCATCGCCAAGAAGGGCGACAAGTTCGTGGACTTGCTCGCGCACACGCCGGAGACGTTCCTGGTGAACGACGGCGGGAAGATCTACGCGGGCCCGTGCGGGCCCAACTCGGTGAAGGTGCTCCTCTACCAGAAGCCCAAGCCCAAGCCGCCGCCCGCCCCGAAGAAGGCGATGGCCAGCACGGGCTTCTCCGTCCCCGGCTCGGCGGCGGCGGCGGCGGCGGACCCCTACGCCACGCCACCGGCGCCGCCCGCGGACCCGTACGCCACGCCGCCGCCCGCGCCCTCGGCGACGCCCGGCGCGACGCCCGCGTACGACCCCTACGCCGCGCCGCCGCCGGTGCCGACGACGCCGCCGCCGCCGCCGGCGGCGCCCGCCGCGCCCGAGTTTGACCCGTATGCCGCGCCTCCGCCGCCGCCGCCGCCCAGCTTCCTGGAGCAGTACAAGCAGCAGAGGGGGCAGTGAGTCGCGGCGGGGGAAGCATTCCAATTTCATCGCGGACGACGCGTCGAGCGGCGCGTCGTCAAAGGTGTGAGCGGAGCGTTTTTGCGACGGTTCGTCAGTCAGACGAACCGAGAGACAGGGAGGAGGCGGGAGGAGAGACTTTAGTCGTCGTCTCGGAGGTTGGTTCGAGCCGAGACGGCGCGCGCAGCGAGCGGCGTTCGTACGAACGCGGACCATTGTATGAAACACGAAACGAAACGAATCCAGATGGATTTCGAACACTTTACGAAACGAACGACTCGGGTTGTATCACGCGTGCCGTGTCGTACACGCGCCGCTTGCTTCACGACAAAAAAACGTCTCCCTCGAGCGTCCCTCGCGTTCGCGTCGCGCCCCTCACATCCGCGAACTGTCCCGGCCCCAGACGCTTTTTTTCATCCAGTCGCCGGCGACGAGGAACTTGTTTCGCCACGACACGCAGTTACTCATGTACACGCCGTACCACAGCACCATCGTCCCGAACCCCGTGCTGATGAAGTCCCCCGGAAGCTCCAGCGCGGCTTTCTCAGAGCCCAGGCTCGCGAAACTGCCGAGGTGCGCGTACGCGAAAGGCGCGACGTCCGAGCCGTCCGACCCCCGGACGTCCTTGCGTCCGTCCCGCCGCGCCCTAGCGCTCGCGTTGAGCGCCTTGGCGAGGTACTCGCCCTGCTGGTTGGCGACCTGCGCGGTCGCCGGGTGGCTGGACAGACGCGCGTCCGCCTCAGCCATGGCCTTGACAAACTCGCCGAGCTCCAGCGCGCCCGACTTGTCGTCGTCGAAGCGGTCCATGATGGCCTGCAGGTGCGAGTCGCTCAGATCGGCGCCCGAGCCGTCCGTCGCGCGCGTCGGGAGGAGCGCGCGCGCCTGCGGGTACGTCGAGGAGAGCTTCTCGAGAATCGCCGCGAACTCGCGCTCGTCGACGGTGCCGTTCCCGTCCGTGTCCGCCTGATCGAACAGCTTCGACGCGATATCGGTGAGTTCGAGCGGTTTCTCGTCCGTGCCCGAACCGCTCTTCACGTCCGCGCAGTCCCCGATGGCGTAGACGCCATCCGCGCCGCGCACGCGCAGGCGCGCATCCGTGGCGAGCGCGCGGCGACGGCTGTTTTGGTTGGCGAAACTCTTTTGCGCCGACGCGACGAACGCGCGCTTGCCCAGACCGGTGCTCCAGACGCACACGCCAAACTTCAACCTTCGTTTCTGTTTCGTGCGCTTGTCCATCACCGTGACCGCGTCGTTCGACACCTCTAAGACCCGCGCGCCCGTGACGACCTCGATGCCGTCGCGCTTGAACTTGTCGCGCGCGTACTCGCTGATCCTCAGGTCGTAGGTGTTGAGGATGTGGTCCGCGGACTGGATCAAGGAAATGCTCACCTTGTCCTTGACGCTCGGGTAGAGCTTCGGGACGTCCTCCGCGAGGAAGTCGTGCATCTCCGCGGCGAACTCCACGCCGGTGGGGCCGCCGCCCACCACCACCACGGAGAGCATGTCTCGCTGTTCCCGCTCCGAAACGCCGGGCAGAGACGCCGTCTCGAGGAGATCGGCGAGTTTCGCCCGAATCCGCAAGGCGTCGTCCACTTCCTTCAGGAAGACGGCGTGCTCGCGCACGCCCGGGGTGCCGAACGTGTTGCAAGGGGCCCCGACTGCGATCACCAGCTTGTCGTACGGCAACGAGAACTCGGGATTTTCGCTCTGAACGTCGCTCTCGTCGCGGCAGACGACGGCTTTCTTGTCGGCGTCCACCGAGAGGGCGGCCGCCTCGTAAAATCGCGCATCGCCGGGCGCGCCGGGTAACAGCCTGCGCGTCGGCTCGATGAGCGAGCGCGCCTCGACCGTGCCCACGGTGACTCCGGGAAGGAGCGGCGTGTTCAGGAAGTAGTTTCGAGGAGACACCACCGAGACGTCGTAGAGCTTGGCGTCGATGTGCTTCAGGCACGCGACGGCACCCCAGCCCGACCCGAGGATGAGAAGTTTCTCGCGCTCGGCCGGAGGCGCGTCACTCAGCGCCCAGGACGAGGGCAAGACGAGCGGGAGCGCCGCGGGGACGCCGATCGCGGCGGCCGCGACGCCGAACGCACGCCGCGAATGCGAGAAGAAAAAGGCACGGCTCGACGCCATGGCGCGCGTCGAGGCGTGAGGCGCTTGTTAAATTATGGGCGTGTTCTCGGCTTCTCGCGTCAAAAGTTGACGGAAAAAAAAAGGGCACGCGGTATACCTCTGGCGCGCGCACGACTCCACCGTCAGTCGCTCGGGGCGCGTCGACGTGCGTGCCCCCGCGATGCCTCCCCCCGTCGACTTCGAGATTCTGCGCGCGCGGGACGCGCGGCGGAGCGGCGGCGGGGAAACCAAGGAAGAGCTGTTACGCCAAGCCAAGGAAGAGCGAACGACGAGGGCGGACGCGCGACGTAGAAAGCACGGCGCCCTGACGGTGCAACGGATGTGGCGTGGATGCGCTTCCCGAGCTCGTTCGCGCGCGGCGACGCTCGCGAGGTGGGACGAGCGGTTCGGCAGCGCGCGAACGAGCCCGACTCCGGCGGAGCTCTTCGACGCGCTTCTGCCTCCTCTGCGTCTGGTGGGCGCGGCGAGAGCCGGCGCGACGCGCACGCTTCGGGCGCTCGCGCTCGCGCTCGGCACGTCCGATCTCTGCGCGGAGGAGACGCGCGAGAAGACGAAACACTGGACCGTCAAAACGCGCCGCCTCGCCGACTTCGCGCTCGACGCGTTGGCGGCGAGCGCGTTCGACACCGACGGCCACGCCGGCGGCGCCGAGCGCTCCGAAGATGCTTCCTCGGCGCCCGCCGCCGGGGCGTCCGCGGCGAACGACGCCGCGGCGCGCGAGCGGAGGATGGCGACGCGCGAGTGCGCGACGCGGCTGCTCGCCGCGACGCACGCCGCGGTGGTCGCGAGCGCGGCGGAAACCCGCCGCGAGACTCTCGCCGTCGACGCGGCGGTGGCGTACCACGCGCGGCTGTGCGACGCCGCCGCGTCGCTGGTCCGAGCGCGCGACGCGAGCGGCGCGAAGACGCTGACGCGTTTGGCCGTGGACGCCGCCAAAGCCTCCGCCGAGTCGGCGCGGCGCGAAGCGTCGGGGGAGGAGGACTCGGAGGAGTCTGCGAATCTGAACGCCGCGCGTTTCGCCGCGCGCGCGACGGCGAACGTCGCCGCGCGGCTGTTCGGCGGCGCCGACACGGCGTTGGGCGGCATCGCCCGACCCGCGTGGTTCGCGAGTTTGCTGGAGGGTGGCGACGACGCGAGCGTCGACGACGTGCGCGTGGACCACGAAAACGCCGCCGCCGCGGACCGCGAGATGGGCGCGGGGGAAAAAAAAACGCGCAACGTCTCGCGTCTCGAGTCGTTCCTCGCGGCGTTCCGCGACGAAAAGACGCGCGCGAAGGCGAGCGCGCCGGTCGGTGCCTCGTTCGACCCCGTCGCGGCGGCGAACAACTTGGTGTGGTGCGTCACGGCGTGGCATCCCGCGGCAGAAACGGCCCGCGGCGGCGAGCTCGGGTCGGCGAAGGCGGCGAGGGCGCGACTGGCGTCCCTGCCTCGCTCGAGCGCGCGCGCGTTGGTCGAGACGCTCGACGTTTTGCTTCGCGGAGACGTTTTCGTTTCCCGGGGAGGGCGCGTTCCGACGGATACGGAGCGCTCCGGGGCGTCGGCGTCGGAAGCGGCGTGCGGCGTGGTCGATGCGCACCGAGACGTGCCCGCGCTCCGCGAGGCGTGGTTCGTGGCGGGCGTCGCGCGCGACGGCGACGCCGCGTCGCTGGACGCGCTGGCCGGGCTCTACTGGCGCGCGGCTCGAAATCCGGACGCGCCGGAGGGACCCGACGAGCTCAGAGCTCGTCGCGGGATGCTCGGCGCGCTGGCGTTCGCGCCCGGGACCGTGCGCGCGTTGTGGCTCCGGTGCGCGTCGCGGATCCCGGCGGCGGTTTCCATCTCAGCCGCGAACGCCGCAGCGGACGACGACGGCGAACCGGAGGAGGGACCCGGAGGGCGACGCGCCGCGCGCCGCGCGGCGCGCGACCCAGGCGCGGGCGGACCCGGGCTGTGGACGTCCCCCGCTCTGGCGCTCGGCGCCGCCTCCGTCGCCGCGGACGACGTTCCTCTGCTCGGCGCGTTCGCGCTCGCCTACGCGCACTTGCTCGAGGTGCTGGACGACGACGAGTTCTTCGAGGCGCAGACGCCGTTTTCTTTGAGCGAGCAAAGAGCCGTCGCGGCGGCGGCGAACACGCTCGTCGCGCGCGAACGCCTACGGCGGGTTCCGTCGTCCGTCGTTGACGAGGGCGACGCTTCCGCGACGGCGAAACATCTCGCCCGCGATCGACGCGCCGTCGTCGCCGCGTGCGCGTCGCTGCTCCGCGCGCTGGTGACGCGCGACGAGCGGCGGCCGTTCGCGCCCGACGGGATGTGGCTGGCGCCGCTCCTGCGCGGCGCCGGCCACGTCCCCTTCCCTTCCGACGAACTCGCGCCGCCGCTCCCGCCCGCCGCCGCCGCGTCCGCGCTTCTCGGGGCGGCGCGCGGGATCGCGCGCGGGACCGAAATCGGGCGAGCCGAAGCCGAAGCCGAAGCCGCGACGACGGATACAGAAACCGGCTTCGTCGCGTTCTTGAGGGACTGTCCGCACGCGCTTCCGTTCGAGACGCGGGTGGAGATTTTTCGAAACCTCGTCGTGGCGGACCGCGCGCGCCTCGGCGTCGGCGCGCAGGCGGGGGGCGTGGACGCGGACCGCGCGACGCAGGGCCAACGCGTCGTCCCCGTCGCGCGTCTGCGCGTTCGCCGGAGTTTTTTGTTGGAAGACACGCTCGCGGGGCTCGGGTCTCTCGGATCGCGCGCCAAAGGCCGGATCGCGGTGACGTTCGTGAACGCCGCCGGCCAGGAAGAGGCCGGCATAGACGCGGGCGGTCTGTTCAAGGAGCTTCTCGGATCGGCGCTCGCCGAGCTCGTCGACCCGCGGCGCGGTTTGTTCCGCGAAACCGATAACCAGACGTCCTCCGTGTCGCTCGGCGGGAGCGCCGATGTCCAGACGACCGAGAGTGCCGCGGTCGGCTCGACCGGCGTCTACCCCGTCGCTCGAGCCGGGGACGACCCCGAGTCCGCGGCGCTGCTGGAGCTGGCCGGTCTGCTGATGGGAAAAGCGCTGTACGAGGGCGTGCTTCACGAGTTCCGCCTCGCGCCGTTTTTCGCCAAAAAAACGCTCGGGAAGCCGCTGTCGCTTGATGACCTGCCGAGCCTGGACGCCGCGCTGCACCGCAGTTTGCGACAAGTGCTCCGGTACGAGGGCGACGTGAGCGACTTGTGTCTGGACTGGTACGCGCGCGAGGACGCGTTCGGGCGCGTCGTCGCGCACGCGTTGCGACCGGGTGAGAAGACGCCGGAGGACGTCGTCGAGTCGCACGACGCGTTGGCGTGGGCGCACGCGACGGCGGAGTTTCATCTAGCGCGGCGGAGGCGCGCCGCGGACGCGGCGTTCGAGCGCGGGTTGGCCTCTATCATCCCAAATGCTTGGTTGCGTCTGTTCGGCGCGAACGAGCTCGGGTCGCTGATGACCGGCGACGCCGACGGCGACGTGGACGTCGACGACTTGCGCGCGCATTGCGCGTTCGGCGGCGGGTACACCGCGCGCTCGCGCACGGTGAAGATGTTCTGGGAGTGCGTGTCTTCGTTCACGCGGGACGAGCGCAAGGCGCTTCTGCGGTTCGTGACTTCGTCGCCCGCACCTCCTGTTCGGGGATTCAAGCACCTACACCCGCCGTTCACGCTGCACAAAGTGCGGTGCGACGTTCGCGTCGGTGGCGGCGGCGGGTCCGCCCCGGCGGCGTTTCTCGGCGCCGCCCTCGCGTCCTTCGGCGTGGCCGGCGACGTCGAGCGTCTGCCCACGGCGTCGACGTGCTTCAACGTCCTGAAGCTGCCCAACTTCAGGCGGCTGGCCACGATGAAGGCGAAGCTGCGGACGGCCATGCGCTCGGGGGCGGGGTTCGAGCTGTCGTAGGGAGCGGGGGACAGAGCGACGGAGCGCGCGGCGGGGTTGTCGATATCTCGTCGTCGCGATGAGCCAGGCGATTCCAAAAAATTCCGCGTCGCTTTCGCCTTTCGGAGCCGCGGGTGACCCGTGTCCCCGCCGATCGTCCGACCGCGGGTGCGGCCAGAGTCCCCGGCACGGCGTCGCGCGGCATTCTCGGACCGGCATCGCGCGCGCATCGGCCGCCGCCATGCGCGCGGAGGGGTCGCCGTCGCTGCTCCGCGCCAAGCCGACGTCCGGCCGAGCCTACGGCGCGTCGAAGACGTCGCGTCGCAGAGCGCGCCGGTACGTGCTCCTGCCGATCGTCGGATGCGCCGCGTGGGCGTTCCTGTTCGTGCTGTACAAGCAGCACGAGGTGCTGGGCGATTCCGGCGCGGCGACGCCGCGCGGCGAAACCCTCGCGGCGAGCCTCGCGACGCGCGCCTCGGACCCCGAGCGCGCGCGCGGCTTCCTCGCCGACCCGCGGGCGGAGGAGACGCTCGACGAAAGCGCCGACGCCGCCGAGTTGGCCGCCGAAGCCTCCGCCGACGCCGCCGACGACGACGAGGGCACGCCCGAGGAGCTTCGCGAGGCTGCCGAGGCGCTGATCGACTCCATGAAGTGGAACCTTCCTGATGAGCCGCCCGCGCCGCCGGTCACGCGCACGTCGGGGGCTGGGACCTTCCCCCGGCCGGAGCCCGATCCGGCGACGGGCGCCACCGGCACGGGCGCGTCGGGCGGCGACGCGCGCTCCGGCGCGGTTCCCGACGGCGGCTGGGTGAAGGGCATACGCGCGGACGCGCCGCGCCGCGATGCCGTGCGCGACGCGATGCTCGACGCGTACGGCGCGTACGAGAAGTACGCGTTCGGGGACGACGAGTTGCGTCCGCTCGCCAAACGCGGCAAGAACGCGTTCGGCGCGCTGGGCGCGACGATTGTCGACTCGCTGGACACGCTGTGGATCATGGGTCTCGCCGACGAATACGCGCGCGCGCGGAACTGGGTCGACGAGTACCTGTACTTCGACCGGGAATGGGAAGCCTCCGTGTTCGAGACCACCATCCGCGTGCTCGGGGGGCTGCTCGCCGCGTACGACCTGTCGGGCGACGAGATGTACGTCGCCAAGTGCCTGGAGCTCGCCGAGAAGTTGGAGCCCGCCTTTAAGACGCCCACCGGCGTGCCGAAGAACATCGTCAACCTCAAGACGGGCGAAGCGAAACCCCCGCCGTGGACCGGCGCGCCCGGCGTGGTGGTGCTGGCCGAGTTCGGGTCGCTGGCGATGGAGTGGGGGGCGCTGTCCGAGCGCGTCGCGCCCCGCGACGAGAGATGGCGCGCGCTGGGCGAGACCCCGGTGCGAGTCGCGGTGGCCGCCTCCGGCGCATCGAGCCTCCCGCGGAACGTCCCGGCCGGCCTGTACCCGCTGTACTTCGACAGCGCGCGCGCGCGCTGGACGAACAGCAAGGTGTCCGTCGGCGCGATGGGGGACAGCTGGTACGAGTACTTGCTCAAGGTGTGGGTGCAGGGGGGGCGCACGGAGGCGATGCGCGGCTGGCTGGACGCCTGGACGAACGCGGCGAACGGCATCTTGACGCATCTGATAGTCGACGGGAACGACGACGACGCGTTCGTCGCGTCGTGGGACGGAGGCGGGCTGGTGCACGAGATGGACCACCTGTCCTGCTTCGTGGGGGGCATGTTCTGCCTGGGGTCTGGCGCGGGGGTCACGGACCAGGAGAAGTTGTACCTGGAGACGGCGCGGAAGATCACGCGGACCTGCTACAAGATGTACGCGGACTCCCCCACCGGCATCGCGCCGGAGACCATCGGCTTCCGCGGCGGCACCGCGCACGTCGGCGTCAAGTCCAACATTCAGCGCCCGGAGGCGATCGAGAGTATCTTCTACATGTATCGCAAGACGGGCGACGAGATGTACCGCGAATGGGCGTGGGAGATGTTCTCGAGCATGAAAAAGCAGTACCGCACGGAATCCGGGTGGACCGGGTTGAAGGACGTGCGCGCGAACCCGCCGGAGCGCGACGACGTGACGCAATCCTTCTTCTTCGCCGAGACGCTCAAGTACTTCTACCTCATCTTCGCCGACGGGGACGTCGTGCACTTGGACGAGTGGGTGTTCAACACGGAAGCGCACCCGCTGCGCGTGCGCGCGAGGAAGCACTCCATCGTGTAGCGGAGGCAAAGAGGCGCTTTTAAGCGCGCTCGAGTAGGAAAGCTCCCGTAGGCGCGGCGCGTAGTCTCCGCGCGCGATACGCGTCGTAAAGTAGCGTAGTACAAAAAGTATGAATACAATAGCTCCCGTAGGAAACAGACGAAACGAAGCGCGCCGCGGTTGTCTGTCACCCGGAGGGGGCGCGTTCGCGCACGTCAACGACGACGTCCGGCGGGCCGTTCGCGCGCGTCTTCCCCGAAACTTTCCCGTCGCTCGCCGCGACCTTCGCCTCCTCTTCCTCCTCCGCGTCCGAAGAGACATACGCCTCCGCTCCGTGCGCCTCTCCTTCGTCTCCGTCCCCCTTCTCCGCCGCGCCCCAATTTTCTTTGCGGAACTGCTCAGCCAAAACGCCGATGTGCGCGGCGACGGCGCGGTTGGCGTCGTCGCCGATGGCGCTCGCCAAGACGCGCTCGACCGACTCCTCGTTCCCGCGGAACGTCAAACTGACGGTATCCACCGCGCCCATGTTCTTGATCTCCACGCGCTCGTGCGTCTCGAACCTCAGCGCTTCGAACGCGGAGGCGAGCTCTTCGCCTAAATCCGAGCGCATCTTGGAAAAGCTGGTCATCGGCATGTGCACGCCGCCGCGCGGGCACGTCTGCTCCATGCGCGCCGCCAGGTTGGGCGTGTCCCCGAAGATGTCGTACTGCATGCACGTGCGCCCGACGACGCCGCTGAACACGGGGCCGTGCGCCAAGCCGACGCGCACGTCGAGCGGCTGGCCGTCCGGGAGCCGCAACCCGGTGTCCTGGATCTCCTGGATCACGCCCAGACCGAAGGTCATCGCGCGGAGGACGTGCCTGTGCGCGTCCTGCACGACGCCCATCTCCGCCATGAGGCCCGACACGGCGAGGTACCCGTCGCCCACCGTCCTGACCTTCGTGACGCCGTGTTCCTCCGCCACCTTGTCCACCGCCTCGAAGTAGTGCTCGAGAAACCGCAGCACGCCGATGGGGCTCGTGCGTTTGCACATGTTGGAGAAGCCCACGATGTCCACGAAAATGACCGTCACGTCGGCGTGCTCGCGCGCGCGCACGCCCGAGGAGGACCGCTTCGCGCGAGCGCCGCGCGCCGCGGAGCTCCGCAGCGCTCTGAGCGCTTCACGGCTGACATCGTCGGACGCGGACTTCACGCGCGCGAACGCGGCATCGCGCGGCGACGGGGGCGCGTCGAAGCTCACGCGCGGGTTCGCGCCGCGCGCGCCGCCGGCGCGCGCGCGTCGTTCGAAATCGCTCCCCAACTCATAGTCGCTCGCGTCGGAGCGCGCCGCCGCGTCGCTTCTCTCCAGGTTGTCCAGGGAGGAAACAGAGGCGTTCGCGTCGGAGCCGATCGACACGGAATCCCTGACCCCCCGGCTGAGTCCGCTGTGCGCGCTGTGCGTGTCGTCGTCCGCGCTGCCCGGCCCGCGCGCGCCGTCGTGGCTTCTCGGCCCGCACAGCTGCGAGAAGGACACGACGCTCGACGTCCGGCTGGACGCGCGGCGGCTGCCGCTGTCCGAGTGGTCCTCGCCCATGATCGCGCGCAGCAGCGGCCCGAAAAGCCTGCGCGCGAGGGTCTCGCGCCTCGCCGCGTTCTCGAACCCGCGTCGGTCGGCGAACGCGGCGCCGTGCACTTTGCCGCTCTGCAGCGCGCCGAAGCGCCTGCTGACGCCCCGCGAGACGGCGCGCGCGGCGATTTTCCCCTCCTGCAGCCGCGACCATTGGAGCTCGAACACCTCCTTGGCGACCGGGGGGGGCATGATCGAGCACGCCAGCATCTTGTGCGCCTGGATGGCGTTCGCGGACTTCTCCTGGAGCATGGTCATGAGGATGACGCCGTTGGCGGTGACGCCCATCAGGGTCGCGACGTAGTACACGTAGATCTTCCACGTCCACGTCTCGATGACGTGGTGCGAGAACACGGCTTTGCCGGCGTGGCCCTCGACGCGCCACGCCACTTCGTGCGCGATGGACACGCCGACGACCGTGACGAACAGCCCCGCGTATCGCAGCTGCGTCCTCGTGTCTTGCAGCACCACCATGGCGGTGAACGGCGACACCGCGGCCCACCCCAGGACGCCCCCCGATCGCGAGAAGCCTCCCGATTCCATCTCCAGCAGCGCGGGCAAGACGGCCACCGCCAAGAGGTGCGCGTGCACGAGCAAGCGGAACGGGCGCACGCGCAGGTGGAACCGCTCGTACGCCACGACACCGTACACGATCACGTTGTACATGAGCGGCACGACGATCATCGCAGGCTCGCTGCCCCCGTACAGCACGATTTGCAGCGTGGTCCATCCGAGCGACGCCGCCGAGCACACCAGCACGGATGCCTGGAGCAAAAATGCATCGCCCTCGACGGTCTTGGCGGCTCTGCCCTTGCCGCCCTTGCGATGCCGCCCGACGCGCGTGGGTTTTGACATCGCCGCCGGCGACGCGCGCGTGCCGCCCTCTAACGCGCGAACCCAAGTGCGCTGCCCGCGTTCGCGGGGGGAGGTTCCCGCCGATTCTCAAATACAGTTATCCCGAAGAACTTCGGGATATCGGGACTCTATGACCTTTCCTTTGGACTGAAAACACACTGCATGAACTTGTGAAATGCCCGAGCCAGATTCTGAGGGGCGCTTTTTGGCGGCGTGTGTTGGTGTGCCAGTTCGTCAGCGCGACGTTTCGGCGGTTCCGAGAATCGAG
>MDSV01054645.1_pt1 | contig 13162 bp, 11 predicted proteins | sample 810851 | NCBI WGS metagenome assembly MDSV01 (sample SAMN05326640, study PRJNA326480) | marine metagenome | isolation source: seawater | place: Atlantic Ocean: North East | collected 2012 | reverse complement strand
CCTCTCTATACCTAATTCTATACTGATCAACAAAACATAAAGTAGAGTTCATATTATCCCAATTAATAGTAGCTCGATTATGAATAACATCACTAGTATATACGCCTGTTGGAAAATATTGAATACAATTTTGAATAACTATATCCTCTATCACATTTATATTAAGACCTATAAAACAATTATTCATATCAACTATATAAACGATATATGTTCCTGCTACTAAATTAGAGATATCCTCTGTATTTGGAAGGTTTTGAGCAGTTGAACTTGACCAATAAAATACATATGGAGGAACACCACCACTTGGCGATAAATTTATAGCTCCGTCACTGCCCCCAATAGTAGTCACATTACTAACAAAAAATGTCGCTGTTAGGGCGGCTGGTTCTGTTATAGTATATGTATTAGTAACAATCTGTCCTGCGGCATCACTTACTGTAATAGTATATACTCCAGCAGACAAAGAATTTAAATCTTCAGTTATCGATCCATTACTCCAATTATATGAATATGGAGGAATGCCTCCGGTTACTGATAAATTCACACTTCCATCAGAAGAGCCATTACAACTAACATTTGAAGTGACTGCTGTAATAAATGGCAGAAATAAACAACTCCCATCATCACATGTTGCAGACACATCATAATTATTTGCTAAAGGATTAGTACATCCATAATTTGTGAGGCAAGATGCGTCATCATTATTTGCTAAAGGATCGTAATTACATGCGAGAGGATTTGTACAGCCATTAATTTGTTGAGCGCCTGTTATATTTATATTGTCAACTGCTATGTCACTAGTCCATGATGCACCAGTTGTTCCTGTAAATTGAATAACTAAAGTATTTCCAATAGAGGTTAAAGGGATCTGAACAAAGTTCCAACCTTGACCCTGATTACCACTTATAGTCCATACTAAAATATTATTTGCATAAACATTTAATTCTCCCATAGAAGCTCCATACATACTGTAGTAAAAAGACAATGAAACATTAATTGTATTAGTTAAATCAAAACATTCACTTGTTAATATAAAAGGACCAACATTAGGATAATTTGGTGTTGAAGCTTCTATATAAATGTAGCTCCCACCTCCACTTACATCGTCTGTAGGGCCAGTATTATTTGAAAGAGTCCCACCTGTATTTAATAACCAGTCACCAGCAGAACCAGTATTAGTCCAACTGCCAATGCCATTATCAAAATTTTCAATATAAGGTAATGTGGTATTACAATAAAGACAAGAACCATCATCAATATTAGCATTAACGTCATAATTGTTAGCTGTGGAATCTGTACAACCATATACACTTAGTTGCCCATTACAAACATTACCTGTTAATAGACCTGATCGATATGTATTAATAGTGGCTAACATTCTAATTTTTTGATCATTTGTAAACAAATTCATACAAGCATCATCCGTATAGTCCATATAATTCATAAACATATCTCCATTAGACCCATTTCCACTACAATTTGAATTGGAAGGATAATTAGGGCATCCATAATTTTCAGCTTGTTGAGTTGGAGTATCATTACAATAATCATTTCCACAATTGTTATCTCCCCAGATGTGTCTTAAATTTAACCAATGACCAACTTCATGTGTTGCTGTCCTTCCTAAATCATATGGAGAAGTAGCTGTTCCAATATTACCAAAATAAGCATAATCACATACTACACCATCAGAACTAGAAGGTCCGCCAGGAAACTGTGCATAACCTAATGTCCCACCACTAATATCACAGACCCAAATATTTAAGTATTGTGAAGTATTCCAAGCATTAACACCTCCAGAAGATGAATACTTGACAGCATCAGTAGCGACACTAAATGAGGTTTCCGAAGTATATGTTCTAGTAATGCCTGTTGTATAATTCCCGCTAGGATCTAAATTAGCAAGGCAAAACTCAATCTCACAATCTGCCGCAACAGATGTAAAAGCTAATGGAGTATTTATAGCGTCTGTATTTAATCGTCTAAAATCTTCGTTCAAAATATCAATCTGAGATTGTACCTGAGACGTACTTATGTTTTCATTAGTATTATTATATACAACATGAACAACTACAGGTATTGTTAAAACTGTAGATTTTACAATTGAATTATTTTTTATCCACTTCTGCAATTGAAATTCATTTTTTTTAATATTAGTTTTTAATTTAGGATTGTTTGACTGAAGTAAATTTAAATACTCCATAGTTCCACAATTTCTTTGTTGAGCATTTAAAGATGATACAATCATGAAGCAAATTGTAACGAAAGATAGTTTTTTTATTTCCTCTAAAATACTAAGTAATTTCATGTTATTTACTCATTGTATATAATTTCCAATAAGGTTTGCCCTACAGCTTCTAATGTTTTTTTATCAACATTATCCATATTATCTTTGTGTGTATGCCAATGTTTATTAAAATTAGTTTCCGTAGTTGGATCATATTCAATAATATCTATTGTTGGTATGCCTGCAATAGTGTTGATATAATAATGATCATCAATGATCTGTTTAGCGTCTTCAAAAACAAAATTATTTGCGTAACCTAGTTGTACTGCTTTGTTCCAAACTTTTTGCAAAATATTTGGCGCAAAAAAATTAGAAATTTCTTCATGCCTAAATGTAGCATTTTTTGCTCCTACCATATCTAATAAAATACCATAACGAGCAAAATAATCTGATTTATGCGGGTTTCTACTCCAATACTGTGACCCCAAACACCAGGAATCTTTCATTATAGGAAATCTAGAGTTTTCTGGCTGCCCATAATCTTCAGCATCAAAAAGAATTATGTCTAAACCAATATTTGGTTTTTTATTTTTGAAAATTCTAGCTAACTCTATAAGTACACCCACACCACTACCTCCATCATTTGCTCCTAATATTGGGGATTCTTTATTAATAGTATCATAATCAGCTATATGTCTAGTGTCCCAGTGTGCAAAAAGTGCTATTCGATTATTACTATTTGGATTAAAACTTGCTATAATGTTTTTTAGTGTATGATTTTTTCTGTCGTATGTTGTAATAGGCGCTTCTTGAATAATGACATCATTAGTATATGTTTTTAATTTTTTTTCCAACCAAAGAGCGCATTTTTCCCAGCCTTTACTACTAATAAATCGTGGTCCAAAGCTTACTTGTTTTTCGACAAAATAATACGCAGAATCAGCATTAAATTTGGGGACTTCAAATTTTGCTTTTACAACTTTTTTCGTTTCCGGCTCACTAGAGCAAGCAAAAAGTAGAGTATAAAAAATTATTAGAGTACCGTGGCGAAACATATAATTAATCTTTTATCTCCCAAGTACTTCCTTCTCGATTGTCTTTAATTTGAATATTGAGCTTTTTAAGCTCATCCCTAATTAAATCAGCAGCTACAAAGTTTCTGTTTGATTTTGCGTTTCTTCTTATTTTCAAAACTAATTCCATCACCTCATTTGTAAAATTATCATCTTTTTCTCTATTTTGGAGTCTGAGACCTAAGATATCTACAACAAAAATATTGAAAATAGATTTAAGCTTTTGTAAATCTTTGTGATTAAGATGTTCTTTTTCATCTTTTATAGAATTTATTTTTTTCACTCCTTCAAACAAATGAGCAATTAGAACTGGTGTGTTAAAGTCATCGTCCATTGATTTGTAACACTTTCTTTCTAATGAAGATACATCATAACTTGATTTTTTTGAAGGTTTTAAATCTTCTAATGTGTGCATAGCTTGCATAAGTTTTGCAAATCCCTTTTCAGCCGCCTTAAGAGCTTCATTGCTAAAGTCTATAGTACTTCTGTAGTGCGCCTGTAGGATAAAGAAACGAATAGTCATTGGGGAATAAGGCTGCTCTAATTTTGAGTGTTTTCCTGTAAAAAATTCTTGTAAAGTAATAAAGTTGCCAAGTGATTTTCCCATTTTTTTTCCATCAACTGTGACCATATTATTGTGCATCCAATAGTTTACAGGGTTGCAATTGTTGCATGAATTAGATTGAGCAATCTCTGCCTCATGATGTGGAAAAACTAAATCCATTCCACCGCCATGAATATCAAACGTTTTTCCAAGATATTTTTCACTCATTGCTGAGCATTCCATATGCCAACCAGGGAAGCCATCTCCCCAAGGGGATGGCCATCTCATAATGTGTTCAGGGCTTGCCTTCTTCCAAATAGCAAAATCAACAGGACTTCTTTTTTCTGACTGCCCATCTAGATCTCGTGTGCCCTCTAAAGTGTCCTCTAAGTTTCTACCTGACAATACACCGTAAGAGTATTTTTTGTTATATTTATTTACATCTAAATATACAGAGCCATTAATTTCATATGCAAATCCATTTTTTAATATTTTTTCAACCATTTTAATCTGTTCTATGATGTGTCCAGTAGCCCTTGGTTCAATTGAAGGGGCTTGGCAATTAAGAGCTTCCATCGCTTTATGATAACTTATAGTATAGAACTGAACTATTTCCATTGGCTCCAATTTTTCTATCCTTGCTTTTTTAGAAATCTTATCTTCTCCGTGATCTGTATCGTTTTCTAAATGACCCGCATCAGTAATATTTCTTACATATCTCACATTATAGTTAACATGCTTTAAGTATCTAAAAACTATATCAAAAGTAATCCCTGGTCTAGCATGGCCCAAGTGAGGGTCTCCGTAAACTGTTGGTCCACATACATACATCCCAACATGATTTTTAACTATTGGTTTAAACTCTTCTTTTTCTTTTGTGAGCGTATTATATATCTTTATTTTTCTAGTCATTAAACAATAACATTATACTTTTTTTGCAAATTAACAATCATGTCTTTAGTCATTTTTTGTAAATCATATTCTAATTCCCACCCCCAATCATTTTGCGCATACTCATCATTAACCGAACAAGGCCATGAATCTGCAATTTTTTGTCTATAGTCATTTTTATAAGAAATTTCAAAATTAGGAACATATTTTGAAATTTCGGCTGCAATCTGTTTAGGTGTAAAGCTTATTCCAGCCAAGTTATAGGAGGACCTTATTTTTACTTGTTCGTAAGGTGCTCTCATTAATTTAATAGCGGCTCGTATTGCATCCGGCATGTACATCATTGGCAATTTAGTATTTTTAGATAAAAAACTTTGATATTTAGAATTTTTTACCGCGGCATGAAAAATATCCACCGCATAATCTGTTGTACCTCCTCCTGGCTTTGTCTGCCAGCCAATAAGTCCTGGAAACCTAATGCTTCTTACATCTACTCCAAATTTATTAAAATAATATTCATTCCATCTCTCGCCAGCAAGTTTTGTAATCCCATATACTGTGTTAGGTTCCATTACGGTATGTTGTTGAGTGTTTTCCTTTGGAGTAGTTGGACCAAAAACGGCTATTGATGAGGGCCAAAAAACCTTTTGAACTAATCCATCCTTAGCTAATTCTAATACATTAGAATGAGAGCGCATATTCAATTCCCATCCTTTTGATATATTTTTTTCTGCGCTTGCAGATAATAAAGCAGCAAGCAAATAGATTTGAGTTACTCTATAACGCTTTACAATTTTTCTAAGTAAATCATCATTCATTATATTTAATTCTTCAAAAGGGCCAGAATTCATTACTTCTATATTAGAAGAGCGAATATCAGATGCAATAACATTTTCATTTCCATACATCTTACGTAATGAAATCACAAGCTCAGTACCAATTTGTCCTGAAGAACCAATTATTAAAATTCTTTCCTGCATCTAAAATATTTTGACAAATATAACATTATACATTATTTTTTACACCTTATTTTTATATACAATCAAAACTGAATATTTTATACCTTTGTATAAAAATAAAATTAATTTATGGATCCAAATGCAGGCAAAAAAAATATGTTTAACAAGCTTAGTAAAAAACAAGGATTACAATTACTTAACCAAGAAAAATTTAAAAGAAAAACAGTTTCGTTTTATAGATATGTGATTATTAATAACCCTATTACGCTAAGAGACGAGCTTTACAAAGAATGGAATACACTTGGTGTGTTAGGGCGAATATATATAGCGCATGAAGGAATTAATGCCCAATTAAGTGTTCCTAAACATAATTGGGAGCGGTTTAAAGAAAGTGTACTTAAAAATAAGTATTTTTTAAAAATCCGGTTTAAGAAAGCCATTGAAGAAAGTAAGTATTCATTTTTTAAATTAACGATAAAAGTACGAAAGCAAATTGTGGCAGATGGATTACCAATTGATGAATATGATGTCACAAATGTTGGCAACCATTTAGATGCTAAACAATGGAACGAAGCACTAGACAATGGAGCTATTGTTGTTGACATGCGTAATCATTATGAAAGTGAAATAGGTAAATTTAAGGGAGCAATTTGCCCAGAAACAGAAACATTTAAAGAAGAACTTACTGAAGTTAAAAATATTTTAAAAGGAAAAGAAACTCGAAAAGTTTTACTCTATTGTACAGGTGGTATAAGATGCGAGAAAACCTCAGCTTATTTAAAGCATCATGGATTCCAAGATATAAACCAGCTTCATGGGGGCATAATAGATTATGCAAGACAATTAAAAGAAAATAAAAAATTGAAAAACAATTATATAGGAAAGAATTTTGTTTTTGATGAGCGAAGAGGCGAGCGTATTTCTGAAGATGTAATTAGCAATTGTCATCAATGCGGAAATCCTTATGATACACATGTAAATTGTGCTAATGTAAATTGTAATTTGTTATTTTTACAATGTGATAAATGTAAAATTAAATATCATAATTGTTGCTCTAAGGAGTGTATAGAAATTATTGGTCTTCCAGTTGAAAGACAAAAAGAATTAAGAAAGTTAACAGGAAAAAAGAAAATGTACTATAGTCATAAAAAAATTAAGCTAAATTTAGGCAGTTAGAATTATATAAAAGTTAAATTTGAAATGGCCCACTGTGTTTAATAACTATAAAGGTCTTTAATTTTAATTATAAATATTTTTAATTAAAAATATGACTAAAATCATTATTCTCATTATCAATGATTTCATATTTTTGCATTTGAAAAAACTAATACAATGACAAAAATATTAATTGCATTAGTTGTATTATTAGTGATTGTTTCTTTAGTACAACTTACAAGGGTTAGCGAATTACTAGCTGAATTAAAAAATGAAGATGTCAATGAGGTGACCGATGATGACAATAAAACCCAAGGCTTTTTATATTTAGTTATAGGCATGGGGTTCATTTTATTTGTTGTTTGGCAAATGTTTGAATGGAATCATTTACTGCTTCCTGAAGCGGCATCTGTTCATGGAGCTAAAATAGATGTTCTGATGCAATTTACAATGGGAATGATTTTAATAGTCTTTTTCATTTTAACTCCAATGCTTTTTTTCTTTGCTTTTAAATACAGAGGAAATAGCAATAACAAAGCATATTTTTTATCTCATAATAATAAGTTAGAATTTGTATGGACAATTATACCTACTATTGTCTTGACTGGTGTTATTATATATGGATTAAAAACTTGGGATGAAACAATGAATGTTGACATTACAGAATCTAAGGTTATTGAAGTGTATTCTGAACAATTCAAGTGGACTGCTAGGAGCTCTGGATTAGACAATAAATTAGGAACGTCAAATTTTAAATTAGTGACAAGTGAAAATGCAATAGGAGTAGATATGCAAGATCAAAACTCTTTGGATGACAAGTTGTTAAGAGAAGTTCATTTAGTTGTAGATAAGCCAGTTTTATTAAAGTTTAGATCAAGAGATGTTATTCACTCAGCATTTCTACCACATTTTAGAGTTCAGATGAATTGTGTTCCAGGTCTTATAACTCAATTTGCTTTTACTCCTACAAAAACCACCAAGCAAATGAAGCAAGAGGAAGGAGAAGATTTTGAATATGTTTTGTTATGCAATAAAATATGTGGATCTGCCCATTACAATATGCAGATGAATTTTATTGTTGAAACTCAAGAAGAATACGACACTTGGATTAAATCTAAAAAAACATTATCAGAAAAATTATTAACACAAAAATAGTAAAATGGCAGATCATCATAAAGAAACATTTATTACAAAATATATTTTTTCTCAAGATCACAAGATGATTGCGAAACAATTCTTAATTACAGGTATGATTATGGCTGTTATAGGAATGATTATGTCTGCAGTATTTAGGGTGCAGCTTGCAAATCCTGGAGAAAGTTCTATTTTATATCAATTGCTTCCGGGTTCTTGGGTAAATGAAATGGGGGCATTAAATCCTGATAAGTATTTAGCATTAGTTACAATGCATGGAACAATATTAGTTTTCTGGGTTTTAACAGCAGGTCTTTCTGGTACTTTTGCTAATTTTTTAATTCCACTACAAATTGGAGCCAGAGATATGGCTTCAGGATTTATTAATATGCTTTCTTATTGGTTCTTTTTCATAGCTACAGTTGTATTAGTTTCGTCAATATATGTTCAAGGGGGACCGGCATCAGGAGGATGGACAATTTCCCCGCCACTTAGTGCGCTTCCACAAGCTATTCCTGGTTCTGGAACAGGTATGACTTTATGGCTTATAAGTATTACATTGTTTGTAGTTGGATCACTACTAGGAGGGCTTAATTATATTGTTACAATATTAAATTTAAGAACCAAAGGAATGTCTATGAAAAGAATGCCTTTAACTGTCTGGGCATTACTAGTTACTGCAATTTTAGGTGTTCTCTCTTTTCCGGTATTATTATCCTGTGGACTTCTTTTAATTTTTGATCGATCTTTTGGAACCAGCTTTTATCTTTCAGACATTATTGTTAATGGAGAAATGTTACACAATATGGGTGGAAGCCCTATACTCTTTGAACATTTATTTTGGTTTTTAGGTCATCCAGAAGTATATATTATTTTGTTGCCTGCATTAGGAATTATTTCAGAAGTTATATCTGTTAATTCAAGAAAACCTATTTTTGGATATAAAGCAATGGTTGGTTCAATTTTAGTAATTGGCTTTTTATCATTTATTGTTTGGGGTCATCACATGTTTATGACAGGAATGAATCCTTTTTTAGGATCAGTATTTACATTTACGACATTACTTATTGCAATACCATCTGCTGTAAAGGTGTTTAATTATTTAGCTACGCTCTGGAGAGCTAATATTAGGTTTACTCCAGCAATGTTATTTGCTATTGCAGGTGTTTCAGCATTTATTACTGGAGGACTAACTGGACTAATTTTAGGCGATAGCGCTTTAGACATCAATGTTCATGACACATATTTTGTTGTTGGTCATTTTCATATTGTTATGGGGCTTTCAGCAATATATGGTATGCTAGCGGGTGTATATCACTGGTTCCCAAAAATGTACGGAAGAATGATGAATAAGAATTTAGGATATTTACATTTTTGGACTACTTTTATTTGTGCATACGGAGTCTTTTTTCCAATGCACTTTTTAGGACTGGCTGGCTTACCTAGAAGATATTATACAAATACAGCCTTTCCAATGTTTGATGGATTAAGTGATATAAATGACATAATTACTTTTTTTGCTTTAGCAGGTGCGATTGTCCAAACTATTTTTCTGTTTAATTTCGTTTACAGTATTTTTAAAGGAACTAAAGCGAGTAAGAATCCTTGGAAATCAAACTCTTTAGAATGGACAACTCCAATTGAAAGAATACATGGAAATTGGCCTGGAGAGCTGCCTACGGTACACAGATGGGCTTATGATTATTCTAAACCTGGAGCAGAAGAAGATTTTATATTACAAACAGAACCGTTAAAAGAAGGTGAGGAAGAACACTAGTCTAAATTATGACCCTTATTAAGAATAAATCTTTAAAACAGCTACTTTGGATTGCTATCGGCTCTATTGTAATGTTTTTTGCTGGATTAACCTCTGCTTATGTAGTAAGAAAACCACAAGGTAATTGGGTTGAATTTATTTTGCCAGATTGGTTTTTGTATAGTACAATTGTTATTGTAATCAGTAGTATTCTACTTATTTCTGCTAAGATAAAAATTGAGCTTACAAAAGTTTCCTCAAGATTAGTTTTTGGAACATTTTCTCTTGGAATTTTGTTTTCTTATTTACAGTTTAAGGGCTGGCAAGAATTAATAAATCAAGGAGTTTTTTTAACTGGCGAAGGAAGTAATGTTTCAGGTTCATTTTTATATGTTATAACTCTTGCACATTTAGTTCATCTTATTGGGGGCTTATTTGCATTACTTATTACATCATTTAAAACAGCAACAAGTAAATATACTTCTAAAGATTGTTTAGGTTTTGATTTAACTGCTATATACTGGCACTTTGTAGGATTACTATGGATTTATTTATTTTTCTTTCTAAAATATTTTTAATAAAAAAAAAGAAAAGAGTAACGAAAATAACAAAATCTTTATTTTTGTAAAGATTTAAAATTTAAATATATGTCTAAAAAAGAAGATTACGGAAAGGCATGGGAGGGTGCGGACATTCCATATGAGGCCAGCTATGGCAAATTAATGATGTGGTTTTTTCTTATCACAGACACACTAACATTTTCTGCGTTTTTAGCGGCTTACGGATTCAGTAGATTTAAATATCCGGAAATTTGGCCAATTGCTGAAGATGTTTTTACTCATTTTCCATTTTTGTATGGAGACCATCCATTACTTTTTGTTGCTTTAATGACTTTTATTTTAATTATGAGTTCTGTTACAATGGTCCTTGCAGTTAATTATGGTCATAAGATGCAAAAAAATAAAGTTATTTTATGGTTATCACTAACTATTGTTGGTGGGTGTTTATTTCTAGGATCGCAAGCCTGGGAATGGGGGCATTTTATTCATGGAGACAAGGGGGGGATTGATACCGAAAATGAATATGTGGTTCATGTAGCTAAGGGTGAAAAATTATCTTCTGTTTATACACTAATGGACATAGATAAATATTCTAACGACCACATCTTGAAATATTCTGGATTAAAAGATTTAACCACAGAGATGAAAAATGGTTTTGATTCTCAAAATTTAGAGATTTTAATACAAAAATTAAAAGCAAAGCCAGAGTTTAATATTAGAAAAGCAAACAAACAGTATTTAACAAATGAAGAATCAATTGAGTATCTTAACAAGAATGCAACAAAAGTAATAGTAGGAGCAAACCTTTATGAAAACGAGTATGGCCATAGATTATTTGCAGATTATTTTTACTTTATTACTGGATTTCATGGATTTCATGTTTTTAGCGGAGTAGTAATATTAATTATAATTTTAATTAATGTGATAAAAGGGACATATGAAAAAAGAGGGCATTATGAAATGGTTGAGAAAGTAGGTTTATATTGGCATTTTGTAGATTTAGTTTGGGTATTTGTATTTACTTTCTTTTACTTAGTTTAAAATAAAAAAATTATAATATGTCTGATAAAAAAGGAAATTGGTGGATTTGGAGAGTGTTTTGGATTCTTCTAGCTGTAACAGCTTTGGAAGTGTTTTTAGGTATCTTGAAAGTTAATGAGGTGCTTCCAGAAAAACTTGTACATGATGAATTTTTAGGATTAGCCTGGCTAACACATATATTTATTATTCTAACTCTTATTAAAGCAGCTTATATTGTAATGACATTTATGCATTTGGGAGACGAAAAAGCAAGCCTAAGATGGACAATTATATTACCGGCATTTATTTTAGTCCCTTATCTGCTTTTTATTTTATTCAGTGAAGCTGGCCATGCATATTTAATAACCTAGAAATGCTTATGAATAAAAAATCCATTAAGAATTTTAATATAGTTATTGTACTATTTTTAATATTTGTGCTTCCACCATTGGTTTATTTCTATACTACAAGGGGGTATAATACTTTTAGCAAGCTTGAAATTATAGGTGTTGAGGGGCATAAAATTCCAGGGTTTTCGTTTATTAATCAGAACAATGAAATTGTTATAAATGATAGTCTTAGTGGTAATATATATATTGCTAACTTCTTTTTTACTAATTGCCCAACTATTTGCCCCATAATGACAAAAAACATGGCATATGTTCAAAGAAAACTAAGTGTTTACCCAAATATTAGATTCTTATCTCACACTGTTGACCCTATTAACGATACACCAAGCAAAATGCTAGAATATATTAAAAAATTGAACTCTAAGAATGTTAGGATTGACTTAAAAAATTGGGATTTTGTTACAGGTGATAAAAATAAAATATATGAAATTGCTAGCTCTTATTTTGTAAATGTAAGTCCTGACTCATTAGCTCCAGGGGGGTTTTTACACTCTGAATATTTTGTTATTGTTGATAAAGAAGGAAGGGTGCGTTCAGGCATTGATAAAAACAATAATGTAGTTGGGGTTTATGATGGAACTAATGATGCTAAAATGAAGGACTTAATTAATGATGTCAAAGTATTATTGGCAGAGTATAAAAGACCAACAAAGAATAATGAAGAATAAAATTCAGCTTGCATCTCTTTTCTTAATAATTTTTGCAACCAAGTTAAATGGACAATGTGCAATGTGTAAGGCAGCAGTAGAGGCTAATTTAAAAGATGGAGGAAATGCAGGTGCAGGATTAAATCAAGGCATACTTTATTTAATGGCGATGCCTTATATTGCAATGTTGCTTTTTGGAGCTTTTTATTACTTTCAAAAGAGAAAAAAGAAAATACTTTAAGAGTTTTTAATGATTCAACATTTTGGACAGTTATTAAAAATCAGGCTAACTATTACAGTAGTTTTTTCAGCAATTATTGGATACTTGCTAGGATTTAAGATGTTTAATCTTAATCACTTTATATATTTAACACTTGGTGGTTTTCTAGTCACTGGCTCTGCAAATGCATTTAATCAAATTCTGGAGAGGGGTAAAGACAAATTAATGCAAAGGACTTCAGTTCGACCGCTTCCTATGAAGCATATAACAGTTTTGCAAGCTATTCTTTTTGCGTTAGCTCTTGGTGTTTCAGGGTTAATATTGTTAAACAAAATTAACCCTCAAGGAGCATTTTATGGCATAATGTCTAAATCATCTTTCTTTGGCTTAATTTCTATTTTGTTATATGTTTTGTCATATACCCCTCTTAAAAGGGTTTCCACTATTTCAATTTTTATTGGCGCTGTTCCTGGAGCAATACCTTTTTTATTAGGCTATGTTGCTGCTACTGATAATTTTGGATTAGCTGCAGGAATATTATTTGCTATACAGTTTTTTTGGCAATT
>MDSV01152475.1_pt1 | contig 13163 bp, 9 predicted proteins | sample 810851 | NCBI WGS metagenome assembly MDSV01 (sample SAMN05326640, study PRJNA326480) | marine metagenome | isolation source: seawater | place: Atlantic Ocean: North East | collected 2012 | reverse complement strand
TGACATAAAATCATTTTTCTACGAATTCCAATGAAATCTCCTTTATCAGTTTCTATGACAGAAGGTTTTTTTAAAATTGATCCAATTGCTAAAATTCCAACTTGAGGTTGATTAATTATCGGTATCCCTGCTAAAGTATCAAAAACTCCTACATTAGTTATTGTATAAGTTCCGTCAACTACATCATCAGGATTTAAATTATTGTTTCTAGCTCTTTGAATTAAATCGTTTGTTTTCTTAACTATACCTACAAGACTTAATTGATCTGAATTTTTAAGAACAGGTACAATTAAATTTCCATCTGAGAGGGCTGTTGCAACTCCAATATTTATATCACTTTTTATAAATACTTTATCATCTTTTAAACTTGAATTAAGTATTGGAAATTCTCTTAAGACTTCTGAAATAATTTTAATAAAAACATGAGTTAAAGTTAATTTATGATTTTCTTTCTTTTGAAAAACATCTTTAATACTTTCTCTCCATTCCCAAAGATTAGTTACATCGATCTCAATGAAAGATTGAACATGTGGGGAAGTTTTTTTACTATTAACCATATGTTCTGCAAGAATTTTTTCCATTCTTGTTAAATCTCTTACTGTTGATTGTTTTTCAGAAAAAGTTTCATTATCAATATCAAATTTATCTGAAGAAGAATCGCTAGATTGTACGTGTTTTAGTATATCTTTTTTAGTAATTCTTCCATCTTTTCCTGAACCACTAATGTTTAGTAATTCTTTCTCGCTAATATTTTCTTTATCAGCTATGCTTCTAACCAACGGAGATATGTAAATATCTGATTCAGTTTTCAAAGGTTTTAAAATTTCATTAGTCTCAATCTTTTCATCATTTTTTTCATCTTTTACTAAATCTATATTAGGAATCTCATCAATAATATCAATAGTTTTGACAGAATTAGAGTCATTACTAAGTTCAATAACACAAATAGTCTCCCCTACCTTTACTACATCATTTACTTTAAAACATAATTCAAGAATTTTACCTTCAACATCACTTGGGACTTCAGAATCAACTTTATCAGTTGCTATCTCAACAATAAAATCATCAATTTTTACATCATCCCCAACATTTTTTAGCCAGTTAACAATAGTAGCTTCCTCAACACTTTCTCCCATTTTGGGTAATGTAAGCTCATATTTATTTGTTTTAGACATATCGCAAAAATATCAAATAATAGGATAAAAAGTTAATTATTCTTTAGTTGATTGTTCATAAGGAACTCTTTTTAAAATACTTCTTCCTAGTGTAATTTCATCTGTATATTCAAGATTATCACCGACAGAAACACCTCTAGCTATTGATGAAAATTTAATACTATTATTGTTTATCTTTTTATAAATGTAGAAACTAGTAGTATCACCCTCCATTGTAGCACTTAAAGCAAATATTACTTCTCTTATATTATTATTGTTAATTCTATCAATTAATTCTTGTATTGTAAGTTGACTTGGGCCAACACCTTCAATTGGCGATATTTTTCCATTCAATACATGATAAAGTCCATTAAACTGGCCAGTATTTTCAATAGCCATTATGTCTCTTATGTCTTCAACAACACATATTAATGAATCATCTCTTAAACCACTACTACAAATATCACATATTTCATTATCAGAAAGATTGTGGCAATTTTTACATGAATTTAAATTTTCATGCAATGCTTTTATAGAACTTATTAGGTCATTTATTTCATTAGAATCTAATTTTATTAAATGTAGAGCTAGTCTTAAAGCTGTACTTTTTCCTATTCCAGGTAATCTTGATATTTCATATACAGCATTTTCTAAAATTTTAGAAGGAATATTCATTTTACCTTTTAAGTATACGCTAAGATAGCATCATAAATTATTATATTTGAGTTCTTTACCATAAAGATGTCAGAATCCTTAATTTTTTTTGTAATTGCAACTTACTTTATAATACTTTTTTTGATTTCAAATCTAACTAAAGGCAAAGAAAATAATTCAACATTTTTTACTGGAGATAAAGAGTCACCATGGTATATTGTTGCATTTGGGATGATTGGAGCATCACTTTCAGGAATAACATTCATATCGGTTCCTGGTGATGTAGGAATTTCAAACTTTACATATTTTCAAGTTGTTTTAGGTTATTTGTTTGGATATATTATTGTTGCTTTCGTTCTATTACCAATATATTACAAGAACAATGTTACATCAATTTACGAGTATCTTGGTGACAGATTAGGTTTTGTATCACATAAATCGGGAGCTTTATTCTTCTTTATTTCTAGAATTCTTGGAGCTGCATTTAGACTTTATCTTGTAGCCATAGTTTTACAAACATTTGTATTTGATTCATGGAATATACCTTTTGAAATCACAGTGTGTATATCTATTTTTTTAATTTGGATTTATACGTTTAGAGGTGGCATTAAAACTGTTGTATGGACTGATACTCTACAAACATTTTTAATGATTCTATCAGTTTTCCTTTCTATTTACCTAATAAACAAGAACCTCAATTGGTCTTTCACAGATTTTATTGGATCAAAAGAATTTTCAGAATATTCTAAGATATTTGTTTTTGATAATATTCTTGAAAGAAATCATTTTGTTAAGTCATTTATTGGAGGAATGTTTATTACTATTTGTATGACCGGTCTGGACCAGGATATGATGCAAAAAAATTTAACGTGTAAATCACTTGCTGAGGCAAAAAAAAATATGGTAGTTTTTAGCTTCATATTAGTTTTTGTGACTTTAGTGTTTTTAGTTTTAGGAAGTTTGTTATTTATTTATTCAAATCAAACCGGAATTTCAACACCATTTTTAAATGGTAGTGAAAATACAGATCTTTTGTTCCCTGAAATAGCTTTAAACTCTGATTTAGGCTTAGCGATGGGAATAGTTTTTCTTCTAGGATTAATTGCAGCTGCATACAGTAGTGCTGACAGTGCTTTGACCTCTTTAACAACATCTTTTTGTGTGGATTTCCTTGACATTTCTAAAAAAGATGATAAAGCACAAAAAAGTATTAGAATTAAAACTCATATTGGAATGAGCTTAATTTTAGCAATAGTAATTATACTTTATAAAAACCTTCTAAATACTAATGTAATTGATGGCCTTTTAACTGTGGCAGGATATACGTATGGCCCATTATTGGGACTTTTCGCATTTGGAATTTTCACTAAATATAAAATCAATGATAAATTCAGTTTAGTTGTATGTATAATTTCAGTGATTATTGTAATGTTAATTGGAAAAATCCCATCAGAATATATTGGTGGTTATGTTATTGGTTATGAATTATTACCAATAAATGGTTTAATAACATTTATAGGTCTGTTTTTAATTAGAAAATCACCATCTAATTAAAGCACTTCCCCAAGTAAATCCACTTCCAAAGGCTGCTAAAACAATTATATCATTTTTCTGAATTAAATTAGCTCTATGAGCTTCAGTTAGGGCAATTGGTATTGAAGCTGCAGTTGTATTACCATACTTAGAAATATTATTAAATACTTGGTTATCTTCAAGTCTAAATTTTTTCTGAATGAATTGAGCAATTCTTAAGTTTGCTTGATGAGGTATTAATAGTTTAATATCATCTTTATTGAGATTATTCTTTTCTAAAGCTTCATTAATTACTTCTGAGAATCTAACAACTGCATTTTTAAAAACAAACTGACCATTCATATATGGCAAATAACTTTCTTCATTTGGATCATTATCTTTAATTATGTCAGATACCCATCTAGTTCCAAGGCCTGGTGAGATTACTGATAATTCTTTAGCGTGTTCTCCTTGTGAATGTAAGTGAGTTGAAAGTATTCCTTTTGAATTATCTTCCTCTCTTGAAACAACAACTGCTCCCGCCCCATCACCAAAAATTACCGAAACACCTCTACCTCTTGTAGTTTTATCTAGCCCAGGACTATGGGTTTCTGAACCAATAACTAAAATATTTTTGTACATTCCAGTTTTTACAAATTGATCTGCCGTTGAAAGAGCATATATAAATCCAGAGCATTGATTTCTTACATCTAAAGCTCCTACTGTTTTCATATCCATCATGTCTTGTACCATTACCCCAGCACCTGGAAAAAAATAATCAGGACTTAGAGTTGCAAAAATTATAAAATCAATATCATCTTTTGTTAAGTTAGCATCGCTGATAGCAATCTTTGCAGCTTTAACCCCCATGACTGATGTTGTATCCTCAGATTTTCGGTCAATCCATCTTCTCTCTTCGATTCCAGTTCTCTCTCTAATCCATTCATCGTTGGTGTCCATTAGTTTTGATAAATCATCATTGGTAACTATATTATCTGGCAAGTAAAATCCAAGTCCAGAAATTTTAGAATTATACATAAAATCAGTTTATTGCAATATAATAAAAATGTCATTTTGTCATTAGTCTTTATTTGGTATATGATTTGAATAATATAAAATATGAACAAACAAGACAATGGAAATAATCAGTTAAATTCTTTAAGAAATGAATTTAACTCTAGAGTAAAGTCCACATTATATTTAGGCAACTCTAAAAGAATAAAATTCAATGATTTTAGAAGATTTAGATCAATTTAAATAATAAACTATGAGTAAAGGAAAAATAAATGTATCAGTTGAAAATATATTCCCACTAATAAAAAAATTTTTATATAGTGATCAAGAAATTTTCTTAAGAGAACTAATTTCAAACGCAACAGATGCAACAACAAAACTTAAACACCTATCAAACATTGGAGAAGCTAAAATTGATATTAAAAATTTGATTATTGAGGTTAAAGTTGATAAGAAAAATAAAAAACTACACATTATTGATCAAGGTGTCGGTATGACACAAGATGAAATTAAAAAATATATAAATGAAGTTGCTTTTTCTGGTGCTGAAGAATTTCTTGAAAAATATAAAGATTCTGCTAAAGAAAGTGGTATAATTGGTCATTTTGGCTTAGGGTTTTACTCAGCATTTATGGTTTCTGATAAAGTAGAAATTATAACTAAATCATATAAAGATGAATCTGCTGTTCATTGGTCTTGTGATGGATCTCCTGAATTCACACTAAAAAAGCATGATAAAAAAGAAAGAGGTACTGAAATAATTTTAAGTATTTCAAAAGATTCTAAAGATTATTTAGAAGAAAATAAAATTAGAGATCTTTTAAGAAAATATAATAGATTCATGCCAGTTCCTATAAAATTTGGTACAAAAGAAATTATAAAAGATACTGGAAGTGATGATAAAAAGAAAGAAGAAAAAGAGATTGTTGATGACATAATCAATATTACTGAACCTGCTTGGACAAAACAACCTAAAGATTTAGATGAACAGAATTATAAAGATTTTTATAAAGAGTTATACCCCATGAATTTTGAAGACCCTTTATTTAATATTCACTTAAATGTTGACTATCCATTTAATTTAACTGGTATTCTTTATTTTCCAAAAATATCAAATGATATTAATCTTCAAAAAGATAAAATACAGTTATATCAAAATCAAGTATTTGTAACTGATAATGTAGAAGGTATAGTTCCTGAATTTTTAACATTGCTTAGAGGGGTTATAGACTCACCTGATATTCCTTTAAATGTTTCAAGAAGTTATTTACAGGTTGATTCTGCAGTAAAAAAAATAACAAATTACATAACAAGAAAAGTAGCCGACAAGCTTAATTCTATATTCAAGAAAGAAAGAGACAAGTTTCAGGAAAAATGGAATGATATAAAGGTAATTATTGAATATGGAATGTTGAGTGAAGAAAAATTCTACGAAAAAGCAAAATCCTTCGCTCTTTATCCGTCAACTGATAATGAATATTTCACTTTTGATGAATTAATTAATCAGATTAAAGAAAATCAAACTGATAAAGAAGATAAAACCATAATATTATATGCTACTGATTTAAAGGAACAAGATTCATATATAAAACTAGCTAAAGGAAAAGGTTATAAAGTTTTATTACTGGATTCACCAATAATCAGTCATCTTATTCAAAAATTAGAGTCAAATGAAAAAAATATTTCATTCTCTAGAGTTGATTCTGACACTCTTGAAAATCTTATAAAAAAAGACGAAAAAAGTATTTCAAAGCTTGATGATAAACAAAAAGATAAACTAAAAGATTATCTCGAAGAGATAATTCCTAAGGAAAAATTTACCTTACAATTAGAAGCTTTAGATAGTGATACAATTCCATTTATGATTACTCAACCTGAATTTATGAGAAGAATGAAAGATATGCAAGCAACTGGAAGTGGAGGTATGTTTGGAAATATGCCTGAAATTTATAATGTTGTTGTTAATACTAATAGTAATCTGATTTCAAACATTTTAAGTATCAAAACTAAAAACAAAAGAGAACGTTTAATTAAACAGTCTATGGACTTAGCTAAACTCTCACAAAATCTTTTAAAAGGTGAAGATTTAACAGATTTTATTAAACGTAGTTTTGATTTAATAAAGTAGTTTTGTTTTCATAGTTTTGTCAACAATGAAAATAAAAGCTTTAATCCTTGCAATTATTTTAACTTCATGTTCAAACAGCAATGAACTAATACTAGATGTAGAAATAAAGGATTTAAAAAAAGGTAAACTTATTCTAACTAAACTCAATGATAGTGTATTAAACTCCATTGATTCATTTAATGTAAATGGAGAAAAAAACATAGTGTTTAAGAACGAATTGAATGAGCCAGAATTACTTTTTTTAGAGCTTTATACAAATCAATCTAAATACCCTTTTTCCTTATCATTTTTCGCTGAAAAAGGTCAAATGAAGTTGAAAACTTCACTTGATAAATATGGATATGAACTTAAAGTTACTGGATCAAAAAATGATTCCATACTAAGAGAATATATTAAAGTGAATAAAAAATTTAATGACCAAAAAATTGATTTGATTAAAAAATCATTTGAGTTAAAGAAAAATAACCAAAATGATAGTGTCATTGAAGTTGACAATTTACTAATACAACTAAATAAAAGACAATTTTTACATAATGCAAACTATGCATTAAGAAATAAAGATTTTGAGATATCGCCATACATCGCTATTACTGATCTTCGAGAATCTAATAAAATCCTAGATACAATCTATAAATCATTAAATATTAATATCAAGGATTCTAAATATTCAAAAATTTTAAAATCAATACTGAATAATTAGCCAGAATATTCTACATAATTTCTATGTGTTTCGTATAAAACTACTGTTAGTTTACAATCGATTTCAATAGCATTATTTAGTCTATTCCAAATATATATTGCTAAATTTTCTGTTGAAGGAATTTTATCATGAAAATAATCGATATCAAGATTAATGTTTTTATGATCAAGTTCATCCTCAACTTCTCGCTTAATTATCTTTTTGAGATCGCTTAAGTCCATAACCATTCCTGTTTCTTCGTTAATTTCTCCGTAAAGTTTTACTATTAATTCATAGTTATGTCCGTGGTAATTTTCATAACTACATTTACCAAAAACTTCAAGATTTTTTTCTTTAGACCAAGATTTATTATAAAGCTTATGGGCTGCATTGAAATGACTTCTTCTACATATTGTTATTTTCATAAGATTCAAAAAATTTAAAATAATTAGTAAACATAATTTTTAACCAAGCAGTATATCTATCTGGATTTTCATCAATATCATTTTTAAGATCATTTATTTTTATCCATTTAAAGTCAGATGCTTCTTCAGGGTTCAGAACTGGATTTGATGAGTAGTTTCCAAAAAAAACATGATCGTATTCATATTCAGTAAGACCATTTTGAAAGGATTCTTTATAAATAAAAGAAAATATTTCTTCAAGTTTTGTTTTAATCCCCATCTCTTCTACTAATCTAATTTCAGCACATTCAAGTGTTGATAAACCATCATATGGATGGCTACAGCAAGTATTGGTCCATAATGAACCAGAATGATATTTATTTTCAGCCCGTTTTTGTAGTAAAATCTCTTTATTATCATTAAAAATAAAAATTGAAAAAGCTCTATGTAAAAGACTTTTTAAGTGAGCTTGAATTTTTTCTTCAGTTCCTATTTTATTATTTTCTTTATCAACTAAAATCACCCTGTTTGTCATCGTTAACAAATTTAATTTAATTACCCATCATACATAGAAATAAGATACTATTTTTGTTTTTCTTTTATGAAATTAGATAAAAATATAAACCTTAGAAGAACTTTTGGAATAATTTCACATCCAGATGCTGGTAAAACTACATTAACTGAAAAACTACTTTTATATGGCGGAGCAATTAATGAAGCAGGCGCTGTTAAATCAAATAAAATTAAAAAGACTGCTACTAGTGACTTCATGGAAATTGAAAAACAAAGAGGAATCTCAGTTTCAACATCAGTACTATCATTTAATTATTTAGATAAAAAAATTAATATTCTTGATACACCAGGACACAAAGATTTTGCTGAAGATACATACAGAACTTTGACAGCTGTAGATAGTGTAATCGTTGTAATTGATGTAGCTAAAGGGGTTGAAGAGCAAACTGAAAAACTTGTAAAAGTTTGCAAAATGAGAAAAATACCAATAATGATTTTTATAAATAAATGTGATAGGGAGGGAAAAGATTCATTTGATTTATTAGATGAATTAGAAAAAAAACTTGAGTTTAATGTGTCACCTATATCTTTTCCGATCGGAATAGGTTACGACTATACTGGAATAATAGATTTAGCTAAATCTGAAGTTCAATTAAATGATGATGACAAATATAAATATGAATATAAATCCATAATTAATGATTCTTCGAAAATTAGTGATAGCATTAGTAAATCATTAAATGAAGAATTAGAACTTATTGACGGCATATACCCAAAATTTGACTATGATAAATATCTAAATTGTGAAATTCAACCTGTTTTTTTTGGTTCAGCTTTGCATAATTCTGGTGTTAATTTAATGTTAGATTATTTTGCAAAATATGCTCCACCACCTGGAAGCAAAGAATCCAAAAATAGAATAATACATCCTAGTGAAGAAAAATTTACTGGCTTCATATTTAAAATTCATGCAAATATGGACCCTAAACACAGAGATAGATTGTCTTTTATTAAAATTGTTTCAGGTGAATTTAAAAGAAATAGTATGTATTACCATGTAAGAGGAAAAAAGAAAATTAGATTTAGTAGTCCAAATTCTTTTTTTGCAGACAAAAAAGAAATTGTTGAGAAATCTTATCCAGGCGATATAATAGGAGTTCACGATACAGGTAATTTTAAAATTGGTGATTCATTTTCTGAGGGCGAGGAAGTTGAGTTTATAGGGATCCCAAGCTTTTCACCAGAGCATTTTAAATACATAATCAACAATGATCCATTAAAAACTAAACAACTATCTAAAGGGATAAAACAATTAATGGATGAAGGTGTTGCTCAATTATTTACTTTAAAATTGAATGGTAGGAAAATTATTGGGACGGTAGGCATGTTACAATTTGATGTTATTAAATACAGATTAGAACATGAATATGGAGCTAAGTGTAGTTATGAAAACGTAAATATTAGAAAAGCATGTTGGATTGATGATGAAAATTCTGATAAGAAACAACTAGATGAGTTCTTGATTTATAAGAATAAATTCATAGCTTTTGATAAAGAAAATAAAATGGTATTTCTAGCAGATAGTGATTTTACTCTTATAAATACAAAACAAAAGTTTGATAACATTTTGTTTTATGAGAAATCAGAGTTTTAAAACCTATGCTTCTCCTTTAGGACCAAAATTCAAAGGAATCATCTCTTTTTTAAAATCTTTGACTGGCCCATTAATGGACTCGTACTTAACAAGATTATCACTCAAAGCCTTAATAAATTTTTTTGTATGCTCTGGTGTTAAAATAATCCTTGATCTAACTTTAGCTTTTGGAGTACCAGGCATGATATTTATAAAATCCAAAACAAATTCGGTAGGAGAGTGATTTACAACAACCAGATTTGAATAGATTCCTTGAGATACAGAATCATCAAGTTCAATATTAATATTCTGATTTTTTTTTGCTTTATCACTCATCTTCACCAAATCTAATTCTTTTACTTTCTAACAATTCTTCATATTCATCAACGTAGCCTACAATTACATCATCGAATTCTCTGTTCCCAGTTCCTGCTGGAATTTTATGACCAACAATAACATTTTCTTTAAGCCCTTCTAAACTATCTACTTTACCATTAACAGCAGCTTCATTAAGAACTTTTGTAGTTTCTTGGAAAGAAGCAGCTGAAATAAATGATTTTGTTTGAAGTGATGCCCTTGTTATTCCTTGTAAAATTGGGAAACCTGTGGCATTTACTGCATCTCTAGCAACAACAAGTTCCTTATCTTCTCTCTTAAGTATAGAATTTTCATCTCTAAGTTCTCTAGCTGAAACAATTTGACCTTCTTTTAAGTTTTGTGAGTCACCAACAGATTCAATTACTTTTTGACCATACAATTGATCATTCTCATATATAAATTCATTCTTATGAACTATTTGATTCTCCAAGAAAGTTGTATCACCTGAGTCCTGAATTTGAACTTTTTGCATCATTTGTCGTATTAAAACTTCAAAGTGTTTGTCGTTAATTTTCACACCTTGTAATCTATATACTTCTTGTACTTCATTAACAAGATACTGCTGGACAGCTGAAGGCCCCTTAATATTTAATATATCGTTAGGAGTCATTGCCCCATCAGATAAAGACATACCTGCTTTTACAAAATCATTTTCTTGAACTAAAATTTGATTAGATAATTTAACTAAATACTTCTTAATTTCACCAGTTTTAGATTCAATAATTATCTCTCTATTACCTCTTTTAATTTTACCAAAACTTACAACTCCATCAATTTCACTTACAATAGCTGGGTTTGATGGATTTCTAGCTTCAAATAATTCAGTAACTCTAGGAAGACCACCAGTAATATCACCAGATTTCGCTGATTTTCTAGGTATTTTAACAAGTATTTTCCCTTGTTCAACTTTTTCACCATCATCAACAATTATTTGAGCTCCTACAGGTAAGTTGTAAGTTCTTACATTTTTACCTTTACTATCATTGATTAATAACGTTGGAATTAATTTTTTATTTCTTGATTCAGAAATTACTTTCTGTTTAAATCCAGTTTGCTCATCAATCTCTACCTGAAAAGTAATACCTTGTTCAATATTTTCATATTCTACCTTTCCTCCAAATTCAGATATGATTACTCCATTATATGGATCCCATGAACATATCACATCATCTTTCTTAATCTTCTTATTGTTTTTTACATAAATTGATGATCCATAAGGTATAACATTGGAGCTAAGCACTATTCCTGAATCTGCATCTAACACTTTTATTTCACAAGTTCTAGATAATACTAAGTCAATATCATTTCCATCATTATCTTTAGCTTTAACTGTCTTTAAATCCTCAATCTCTGTTATACCGTCAAATTTAGAAACAAGTTTATTTTCCTCAGAAATATTACCAGCAATACCACCTACATGGAATGTTCTAAGTGTTAACTGTGTACCTGGTTCTCCAATTGATTGAGCAGCAATTACTCCAACAGCTTCACCAATTTGTACCATTTTACCAGTAGCTAAATTTCTTCCATAACATTTAGCACAAATACCTTTTTTAGCTTCACAAGTTAATGGAGATCTTACTTCAACTTTATCAATTGGTAAAGTTTCAATAATTTTAACAATATCCTCAGTGATTTCTTGACCAGCGTTTATTACAATTTCTTGATTTAATGGATTATAAACATCATGTAACGATACTCTTCCTAATATTCTTTCTCCAAGTGTTTCTACAACCTCTTCATTCTTTTTTAGTGCTTCAACAGTGACACCTCTTAAAGTGCTACAATCATCTATATTTACAATTACATCTTGTGCTACATCAACTAATCTTCTAGTAAGATAACCAGCATCAGCAGTTTTTAAGGCAGTATCTGCAAGACCTTTTCTAGCACCGTGAGTTGATATGAAATACTCAAGAATTGATAATCCTTCCTTAAAGTTAGATAAGATCGGGTTTTCAATAATTTCACCTCCACCAGAACTAGCTTTTTTAGGTTTAGCCATAAGACCTCTCATTCCTGTCAACTGTCTGATTTGTTCTTTTGATCCCCTCGCACCTGAATCAAGCATCATATATACTGAATTAAAGCCTTGTTGATCTTCTCTAATTCTTTTCATAGCAAGCTCAGTCAATGCGGCGTTAGATGATGTCCATACATCAATAACTTGATTATATCTTTCGTTATTTGTTATTAACCCCATATTATAGTTAGCTATAATTGAATCCACATCTTTATTTGCCGAATCAATCATATGAACTTTTTCTTCAGGGATAATTATATCACCTAAACTAAAAGATAATCCACCTTTGAAGGCAAATGTGAATCCCATATCCTTAATTTTGTCTAAAAATTCAGCTGTTTCAGGAACACTAGTCATCTTAAGTATATCACCTATAATACCTCTTAATGATTTTTTATTTAATACTTGATTAATATAACCTGCTTTTTCAGGAACAACTTCATTAAATAAAACTCTTCCAACTGTTGTTTCAATTAATTTAGTCTCAAGTTCATTATTTTCATTTAAGTCATTAACCTTTACTTTAATAGACGCATTAAGATCTACTTTATTTTCATTATAGGCAATATTTACTTCTTCACTAGAATAAAAAACTAAACCTTCACCTTGAACTTTTTCAGTTTTTGTAGATTTTTTCTCTTTTGTCATATAATAGAGTCCTAAAACCATATCCTGAGATGGTACAGTTATAGGTGATCCATTAGCTGGATTTAGTATGTTATGAGAAGCTAGCATTAACAATTGGGACTCAAGAATTGCTTCAGGTCCTAACGGTAAATGAACAGCCATTTGATCACCATCAAAGTCTGCATTAAATGCTGTACAAACTAAAGGATGTACTTGAATAGCTTTACCTTCAATCAGTGTAGGTTGAAAAGCTTGAATACCTAATCTGTGTAGTGTAGGAGCTCTGTTTAATAAAACAGGGTGTCCTTTTAAAACATTTTCTAAAATATCCCATACTAATGGTTCTCTTTTATCAATAATTTTTTTTGCAGATTTTACCGTTTTTACAATTCCTCTTTCAATTAATTTTTTAACAATGAAAGGTTTGTATAATTCTGCTGCCAT
>MDSV01088321.1_pt1 | contig 13165 bp, 13 predicted proteins | sample 810851 | NCBI WGS metagenome assembly MDSV01 (sample SAMN05326640, study PRJNA326480) | marine metagenome | isolation source: seawater | place: Atlantic Ocean: North East | collected 2012 | reverse complement strand
TGCCTGACATGGGTGGCATGGGCGGCATGGGTGGTGGAATGCCTGGTATGATGTAAATTAAAATTCAAAGAATTATTAAAAAGCCGCTTTATGCGGCTTTTTTTTTAAACTAGTATAATATTATTTTATGAACTTTATTGAAAATCTTTACTTACAAATATTAAAAGTTTTTAGCGACGGAGTATTCGGTATGAGCTTAGGAGACCTAGCTATTATTTTCTTATCAATAATAATTTCTTTGTTGATTAGAAGTATAGTTGCTAGAATTTTAGTAAACAAAGTAAAGTCTATAGTTTCCAAAACAGGAAATAAAATTGATGATAAATTATTTGAGGCCTTAGTTCCTCCATTTAGACTTTTACCTATCGTTATTGTTTTTCTCGCTATAACATTATATTTTGATATTGAGTCAACATTGGGTATTTATTTTCAAAAAATTAACAACACACTTTCAACCATCTTTGTTTTTTGGTTAATTCATCAAGCTATTATCCCATTTTCCAACCTATTTAATAAATTAGAAAAAGTTTTAACCAAAGGACTTGTGCTATGGATTGTGAAATCACTAAAATATCTAATTATTTTTTTAGGAATTGTAGCGGTTCTAGAAGTATGGGGTATAAAAATTGGGCCTGTAATAGCAGGACTTGGCTTATTTGGAGTAGCTGTAGCACTTGGAGCTCAAGATTTATTTAAAAATTTAATATCAGGAATAATGATTTTATTAGAAAAAAGATTCCAACTAGGGGATGTGATTAATGTACCTGGTCATACTGAAGGTACAGTAGAGCACATCGGCTTTAGATCAACTTTAATCAGAAAGTTTGATTCAACTCCTATAACAATTCCAAATTACATATTCGCTGAGGCGCCAATTCTAAATTATACAAATAGAAAATACAGAAGAATTAATTGGACTATTGGTCTTGAGTACAGTTCAACTTTAGATCAAATTAAAAAACTTACTGAGGCTATTTCTTCATATATAGATACAAGTGAAGATTTTATAGTCAACGATAATTATAAGTCATTTGTTAGACTAGAGAAATTTAACCATAGTTCTATAGATATTTTAGTTCTTTGTTTTACATCAACTAAAGATTGGAATAAGTATTTAGAAATAAAAGAAAAGCTCGGTATGGAAATAAAAGTTAAGGTCGAGGAGATAGGATTAAATTTTGCCTTTCCTAGTCAATCAATTTATATAGAAAAAAACGACATATAATAAAAAAATACTCTAATTATATTTATTTTTTGAAGTCAAAAGCCTTGATATAAATCCAAAAATCCAATTAAAGTGCCCTAATATAACTTGAAAAAACAAAAAAAAAGTTTTCTTTAATTCAACTGACAAGTAATTTGATCTCAAGCTCTTCATAAAAAAATAATATAAAATTGAATACTGAATTAATGTAATTACTAAATATAATATTTCAGATTTAATACTAAATAAAATTAAATTAGAAAAAGTTAAGATATAAAATAAAAAAAATAATATTAACTTTAATGATATTTTGTTATTTTTGATAAAAAATCCGCTTCTTGCAGCCCCATACCTCCTCATAGTCATTAAATAATCTTTAAAATTATTTCTAGTAATATATTTAACTTTTAGATCTGAGAGAAGTCTAATATTATAACCATTTTTTATTGCATGAAAATTTAAATCAGTCTCCTCATTAATAAAACCTGATCTTGTATCATAACCCCCTAAATCTAAAAAATGACTCTTTTTATAAAAACCTAAGTAGACCGTATCTACATTCATATCAATCTTTGAATGTCTAAAACTAGAATTACCAAAAGATATTAAATTTCTATAGAGGCATTCTATTTTAGAATTTGAATTAAATGGTATCATCATACCTCCAACACTAAAGTAACCATCATTCTGTTCTAGAAAATTAAAACATTTAATAATATGTTCTTTTGGTATTAACGACCTAGAGTCTACTCTACAAATGTACTTTCCGGTGGCTTTAGAGACTCCTTCATTGAAACTGTATGACCGATCATTTATTTCTGTAGATATCATTTCTGTATGTATTGCTTTTTTCTTTAAGATGCTTAATGTGTTATCTAGGCTATTTGCATCAACGATTATCAACTCACATAATAGTTTTGACTCTTTTATGCTAATATCTATATAATCTATACACTCAGATATAGTATCTCCAGAGTTACAAGTGAGTAATATAATTGACACATCCATAGTAAAAGAAAAAATAAGCTACTTATACTCAAAATATAGCCAATTAACTTCTCAAAGTATAATTAATTTTGTAGCGCAAATATTAATTAATTTATTTAACATAATATTATTTTTTTATATTTCTAAAGTATTTACAAATAATGAGCTATCTATTTTTTTATATGTGACTGCAATTTGTAGAATTTTTTCTTTTTTATTTGATGGAGGTTTCAATCAATTAATTTTATCAGAATTTAAAAAATCTGAATTTAGGAAATCACTTATCAAAATATTTTTCCTAAGAAATTTATTATCAATTTTTATTATTTTTACTATTTATTATCTTTTTGTATATTTTAATTTTTTATCTGTATCAGAAATAAATATATTTATTTTTTTAATTATTTTTTACCTAAATAATGAAAATTTAAATTTCTTTTTTTCTATACTAATGAATTTAAATAAAAATATATTTATCGTTTATTCTAGAATAATATTTTTATTATGTTGTTTTATAATTTTTTTTATAGATTTATCATTTTTTCAAATAATTATTTATTTAACTTTAAGTAATTTCATACCTCTTCTTTTTGTCTTTATAATGTCAAAAAGATTTTTAAAACAAGAAAATATAAAAATAAATAATCTCAGTACTAATGAAATAATTAAAGTCTTTTTATTTTATTCCTCATTTTTAATACTTGCTAAGGGAATTGGAGAGATTAATTCAAATGTAGATATGATTTTTATGAAAAATCTGACTAATAATTTTTATACAAGTTTATACGGTTTAATTATAAAAATTAATCAAATATCATTAATACCACATATGCTACTAGGTTCTATGATTTTACCTTATTTTGCATCTATGCGAGGTACTTCAGAAATTAATAAGAATTTTTTTGAATTAAGGTTCATTCACATTTTATGTATTTATTTTTTCTCAGTAATTATACTTCCTATACCCATTTTTTTTGAGAATAAACTAGTACAATTTGATTTTAATTTAATCAATCTTCAAACAATACTAATTTTAAATATTATAATTTGTCTTTTAATTTCTCTTCATTTCCATTTACAACAAATTATTATAGTAAATAGAAGATATTATGAACTCTTTATAATTTCTCTATTATCTCTTATTTTGAATGTTTTTTTTAACTTTTATCTAATTAAAAAGATAAATATCTATGGAGCTATGTTTTCTTCTATTATTAGTCATCTCTTTATTTATTGTTCTTACATTTTTCTTAACTATAAAAAACAGAGTTTTTTAATAAATGATATAAAAAAATATGGTTTTTTGTTAATAATTATAATCTTAAATTTATTTGCATCTATATTTAGTCAAGAAATATTCTTTCTTTGTTTTATAATTTCAAATTTAATAATTTTAATTATATATATTTATAATTTTGTTAAAAAACCTTTAACTATAAAATAAGTTTTTTTTAATTTATAATTTTCAAAAAATACAATCTTGATATACATCTTTAAAAAATTAAGCATGTGAGTTAAAATTTCTTTAGTTTCATAAGTAAAATATTTCTTAATACAATACTTAAAATTCCTAGATCTATAAAAATATCTTATTGGTTCATGGTTATCTATGCTAATTTGTTTACCCAAAAAATAATATTTTTCATTATTTCCAAATGACTGATTAAGAAAAGCGGTATTAGTTATATAATTTGAATATTTTTGTTTTTCTATTCTTAAACAATACTCTACATCTATATATTCCATAAAGAAATCATCTTTAAGATATCCAAACTTTTTAATTATTGACCTATTAATAAGTGTTCCTGAACAGATTAAAGTTTTTTGCCTAATAATTTTTTTTGATGTTTTAAAGTTTATTAATTTTTTATTCATATTCTTATATTTTACATTTGTTCCTATTAAACCGATATTTGATTTAGTAAAATCTACAAATTTATTTATATATTCTAAATATTTTAAGTCTAAAATTGAGTCTTGATCTAACATACAAAACCATTCATGGTCATTAATTTTTTTTTTAATGAAATAATTTACACCGCTTGCATAACCTTGATTTTTATTGCAAAAAAAAACTTCAATATTTTTTAGATTTTTCAATACATTTTTTTTGTTTGAATTATTATCGAATATATAAATTTGTTTATTGTATTTAAGAAGGGGTTTTATATTATCTTCAAAGTCTTTCTGTGGATTATAAGTTGTAATTATAAAGCAAATATTATTAGGTGTTATATTATTCAAAATGAAGAAAATACATGTACTTGTAACTGGTGGCGGTGGTTATATCGGGTCGATATTAGTACCTTACTTATTGAAAAGAAACTATAAAGTTACAGTAATTGACAGGTTTTTTTTTGGTCTAAATTATAAAAAGCAAAAATATTTAAAAATAATTAAAGACGATGTTTTAAATATTAACGAAAGTCATTTTAAAAAAGTTGATAAAGTTATTGATTTAGTTGCTATTGCTAATGATGTAAGTAGTGATTATTTTAAATTACAAACAATAAAAATTAATTATTTATCAAGATTAAAAATCGCAAAAATTGCAAAAAAATGTATGGTAAATCAATATATACTTCCCTCCTCTGCAAGTATTTATGGATATATCCCTAACAAATTTTTAGTAAAAGAAAATCATAATCCAAAACCACTTACACATTACTCAAAAAATAATCTAAAAGCTGAAAAAAAAATATTAAATCTTGCATCAAGTAAATTTCATGTAAATGTTATGCGACAAGGGACTATTTTTGGTTATTCTCCAAGAATGAGATTAGATTTAGTTTTAAATAATTTTGTTTATAGTTATTTGAATGACAACTGTGTGAAGATGTTAAGAAACGGGTATCAGCAAAGACCATTTTTACATATAAAAGATACTTCTAGATTTATGGATTTTTTAATGAGAAATAATTATGAAGAATTCAATTCTCAAATTTTTAATGTTGGTGATTCCAAGAATAATATTTCAATAATGAGTTTAAAAAAAACCTTTGAAATTATTATAAATAAAAAAATTAAGCATATTTGGTATGGCAATAATGATTTTAGATCTTACAAACTAGATTTTAAAAAAATAAATTCCACTGGCTTCAAATGTAAATATGATATTGAATATGGTATTAGAGAGCTTTTATCAAAATTAAAAGACTTTGAGGCATCTGACATTAATTATACTTTAAATTGGTATAAAAAAATTAATAAATGGAATAATTTAATTTCAAAACTTTCTTTAAAAGGAGAGATGTTTTTATAAATCAATTTTTTTATGAAGAGGATATTAATTTTAGGTGGTGCCGGTTTTATTGGCTCACGCACTGCAAAAAAATTTGAAAGTTTAAAATATAAAGTATTAGTTATTGATAATTTATCTACGGGTAATAGAAATAACCTAGATAATAAAATCAATTTTATAAAAGGTGATATTGGTAATAAAAAATTATTAAATAGAGTATTTAATAATTTTCATCCTGACTTTGTATTTAACTTCGCATTCAACGTTCTCGTTCCTAAGTCTATTGAGAATCCTACTTTAGAAATAAAATCTATAAAAGACCACTTACTTGTGCTTGAATTTTGTAAGAAATTTAACACGAAAAAGATAGTCTTTCCCTCAACAGGATTTGTTTACGGTAACATTCATAAAAATAAAAAAATACTTGAAACTGATAAAATATCTATTGAAAATCCATACAGTATAGCAAAATACACAGCTGAAAAATTTACAGAATATTATTTAAAAAAATTTAGTTTAAATTATACCATATTTAGATATGGAGCAATTTACGGACCTGGGCAGATTACGGGCGCTATGAGTGATTATATTAGATGTGCAAAAAAAGACATTCCGTGTAAATTTTGGGGAAAATCAAAAACAAGAGACTATGTCTATATTGATGATGTCATAAATCTAAATCTAAAATCTTTAAACACTAAATCCTCAAATAAAATTTTTAATGTAGGTTCAGGTATTGAAACGAATTTACCAAAACTCTATTTAAATATATGTAAAATCCTTAATACAAAACCAAAACCAATTTTTTTAAAAGAAAAATTTGGTGAACAAATTAATTATAAATTAAATTCTAAATTTGTTTTCAAAACTTTAAACTGGAAACCAAAAACAAAATTAAATGAAGGTTTGTTAAAGACAATCAAATTTCATTTAGTAAATAAACTTTAGTGGTAAGTATTATTATCTGTTTTTATGAGGAGTATGAATATATCGGATTAGCTTTAAATAGTATAAGGAATCAAATATATAAAAGTATTGAAATTATATTAATAGATGACTCAAATTTAAAAATAAACACAAAGCTATTAAAAATTTTAGAAAATTTTAAAGATTTAAAAATAATCTATCATAAAAATGAATTTAATTTAGGCTTAGCGAAAAGTAGAAATCTAGGAATAAAGCTTTCCAAAGGAGATTATATTTGTTTTTTAGACTCTGATGATGAATATCTACCTAATAAAATTAATACTCAATATAATAAAATTAAGTCTAAAAAATATGATCTAGTTTATTGTAAAGAGACTGTTCTTAAAAACGGTATTTACTATGATAGAAATTGCAATAGATCATTTAATTTAGAAATTTTATTAAAAAACCAATTTATAAATCTGAACACATTATTAATAAATAAAAATTTAATCGAAGATAATGATATTTATTTCAATCAAAGTGAAGAGTCAAGATATGGAGAAGATCTTGAGTACCTGATTAAACTTAGAACAAAAACAGATAATATTTTTTTTATTAATGAATACTTAACAATTTCAAGGAGAAGAAAAGGAAATCACCGTAATTATCAAAATTTATATAAAGAACTCGAAAAACTCGAAATCCTATATGATGAATATTCTAATAACAAATCTTTTAATATTTACAGAACAATAATAGAAGAGAAAAAAATAGATATAAAATTTAAAAAATGTATTAGTTACAAAATTATAAATAGTAAAAAAGAGTATAAATCTACATACAATAAAGTTTATAAAAATTTAAGCCTCAAAAGAAAATTTATATTAAATATTTTAAGATTTATACCATACCAAATATTATCTTTTGTGATATGCTATATATATCCATACTATAATCATAAAATTAACTATTTTGTTGTAAAAATAAATGACTAATTTAAAGAATTTTTCTCTAATTGTTTCCACACATGATGATAATTTACCAATTACAGAAATATATGAAAAATATGCACAAAAATATTTTCAATTAAATAACAATATAAAAAAGTATTTAATTTGCGAAAATAGTCCAAAAAATATTTCTTATTTTGATCACGTTATAACTAATAAACCTAAGAAGTCCTGGTCTAAACAACTTATTGACTCACTTTCTAAAATAAACTCTGAGTATATTATTTACTGTTTAGAGGATTTTATTTTTTATAAAAAAACAGACTTAATAAAATTAAATTACTATTTGAATTGGGCATTTGATAAGAAAGTAAGATATTTGAGACTAATGCCTAAACCAAAAGGTTTCAAAAAAGTTGAACAAAATATATATGAGCTTGGTCAATACGCATTGTATAAAAATTCACTTTTTTTAACAGTTTGGAACAAGGCTTATCTTTTAAAAATACTAAAAAATTATAAAACCCCGTGGGAGTTCGAGGTATTAGGAACAAGACATGTAAGACACACTGAGGGATATTACACAATTAATGAAAAATTTATCTATTTCCACCATTTGGTAGCCAAGGGATCTTTTATAAACAGAAGTTTCAATAAGTTAAAACTCGATAATTCATTAACATCCTATAAGAAAAAACTAAACCCTTTTTATGAAATAACTTGGCAAATTAAAAAAGAATTATTAAAATTATATGAACTTATTCCCGACAATTTCATAAAGTATCATATATACTACTTGTTTAAATGATAATTTTAAATGTATAAAAAAAAAATATTAGTTGCTGGTGCCGGAGGATTTATTGGAGGATATTTAGTAAAGAAACTACTTAATTTAAATGCAGATGTTATTGCGGTTGATATAAAACCTACAGACTTATGGTTTCAATTACATAATGAGTCTTCAAATCACTCTTTAGATCTTAAGAACTATGAAAATTGTGAAAAAATTATGATTGATATCGATTACATATTTAACTTAGCTTGTAATATGGGGGGTATGGGATTTATTGAAAATAATAAAGCTGAATGTATGCTTTCTGTATTAATTAATACTCATTTACTATCAGCTGCACATAAAAATAATGTAAGTAAATATTTTTTTAGCTCAAGCGCCTGTATATATAATACTAATTTACAAGAAAAAAATTTTATAGAGGGTCTTAGAGAATCTGATGCTTACCCTGCAATGCCAGAAAATGGATATGGCTGGGAAAAACTTTTTAGTGAGAGAATGTGCAAACATTTTTATGAGGATTTTAATTTAAATGTCTCAATAGCAAGATTTCATAATGTATATGGCCCATTTGGTACATACGATGGGGGTAGAGAAAAATCACCAGCTGCTTTATGCAGAAAAGTTGCTCAAGCTAAAATAGATAATTCTAATAAAATTGAAATTTGGGGTGATGGTGAACAAACAAGAAGTTTCTTATATATTGATGATTGTATTGAAGGAATTTTAAGACTATTTGATAGCTCTTTTTCTGATCCTATAAACATAGGTAGTGATGAGCAAGTGTCTATTAATCAAATGGTTGATATAATTCAAAACATTGCAGATATGAAATCCATACAAAAAATTTACCTTAAGGATAAGCCTAAAGGAGTAAGGGGAAGATCTAGTAATAATGAATTATCTGAAAAAGTTTTAAAATGGACTTATAAAGTATCTTTAGAGGATGGATTAAAGAAAACATATGATTGGATTTATAAAGATTTAATCAAGCATAAGAACTCTTTATCTAAATATAGCAAATCTCATATATTAAATTTGGATAAAGTGGAGTCTAACAAATGAGAAAAATTGCATTAATATTTGGTATAACAGGTCAAGATGGAAGCTATTTAACAAAATTTCTTTTAAAAAAAAAATATATAGTTCATGGTGTAAAAAGAAGAAGTTCTCTTATAAATACTCAAAGAATAGATGACGTATATGAAGATATAAACTCTGCTAAAAATCTAAAACTTCATTATGGAGATGTTACAGACTCATTATCAGTTGGGTACTTAATCAATAAAATCCGTCCAGACGAAATTTATAATTTAGCAGCTCAATCTCATGTCAGTGTTTCCTTTGAAACACCTGAATATACAGCTAATGTGACTGCGTTAGGAGCATTAAGAATTTTAGAGTCTATTAAGAATATTAATACCAAAAAAAAAATAAAATATTATCAAGCTGGATCATCAGAAATGTTTGGATCAACACCGCCTATTCAAAATGAAAAAAGTAAATTTAATCCCGTAAGTCCATATGGAACTTCAAAACTTTATGCACATTGGATAACAACTAACTATAGAGATGCATATGGAATCTTTGCTTGTAATGGTATTCTATTTAACCATGAGAGCCCAAAGAGAGGGGAGACTTTTGTGACAAAAAAAATTGTTGCAGGACTAGTTAATGTTCTTCAAAATAAAACTAATAAAATTTATCTTGGAAATTTATATGCTAAAAGAGATTGGGGTCATGCCAAAGACTATGTGGAAGCAATGTGGCTTATGATGCAACAAAAAAATGCAGATGATTTTGTAATAGCTACTGGAAAGCAATACAGTGTAAAAGAATTTATTACTGAAGTTGTTAATCAATTAAATATGAAAATAATTTGGAAGGGAAAAGGAATTCGAGAAAAGGCTTTTTTTGATGGAAAGTGTATAATTGAAATTAGTAAAAGATATTTTAGGCCACTTGAGGTCGACTCTCTTATGGGTGATTTTAAAAAAGCACAAAAAAAACTTAAATGGAGACCTAAATATAATCTCAGGAGTTTGGTAAAAGAGATGATAGAAGAAGAATTAAAAAATTAGCAGTTAATTTTTTTTAATTATTATAAAATAATTTAATAGATATATGCATATTTGAAATAACAATAGAAAAATTAAATAAACTTTGTCTGTAAAAATAAATGGTACAAATATAACTGGGAAAAACCATACACCTGAGAGATAAAGGGTATTTAAACTATTATAATTTTTAAATCCTTTATTTTTTAAAAAATAAATCATCTTTAAATGAAGGTGTTTTTTATCAGGTTTAAACGGAGATTTACCAGACATAATTTTTCTAACAAATGAAAATATAGTTTCCATTAAAGGATAAAATAATATGTTTAAAAAAATAATTTCAGAAATTTCTTTATTATTTTTTAACAAATAAATAATTGATAAAGATGTAATCCAACCAATCAGATAAGCACCAGTATCTCCTAAAAATATTAATCCTTTTGGAAAATTAAATATTAAAAAAATAAATATTAATGAAATAAAAGGAATTAATAAGTAAAATAAATCTATAAAATTTGACTTATAACTTATTATTAAAATTATTATTAAATATAAAATTCCTATTAGTGAACAATGACCATTTGATCCATCGAATATATTAAATCCATTAATTACTGTGCTGATAATAAGAACCAAAAATACAATTTGAATTATTTTTATATTTAAAAAAGGTCCGATAAATTTTGTTTCGAAAACAAAATTTGTTTTAGTCATTAAAATATAAAATAAAGACGCTATAAAAATTAATAATAATCTTAAAATTGGATTTGTTGGTTCAGATATATCTTCTTTTAAGCTTATAAAAAAAATTATTAAAAACCCAAGGGTTATAATTATAAATTCTATTAATTCTTTTTTAAAAAAAAAAATTAATGAAACTAAAAAAAATAATAAATATATTACCCCTCCACCAATTCTTGAAGTAGGAGATATATGTATTTTTTGGGGACCATCATGACTATCAGTTGTAAAAAACTTTTTATCAATTATATATTTGTATATCAATATTGATAAAAGTGATAAAATGGTTGAAAATATAAAGATTAAATTATCTTGGAAAAATATTAAATTGAAAGATATCATTTCTGAAACTACTACATTATAAGTTTAAATTATGACTATTCAAAACCTAATAGAAAAATGATAAAATTATTGATCATATCTATTGTTAATAAATACTCGTGTAATAATAAAAATTATTTAAGTAAGGACTTTAACTCGAATATAAAGATTATTTGATACAACATAATTTTTTATGAAAAAAAATCTTTTAAATATATCTGATATAACTAAAGATGATTTTGATGATATTATTTCATATGCAGATGAACTTAATATAAAACCAGAAAATACTCTAAAAAACAAAAATATTGGTCTTATTTTTGAAAAAAACTCCACTCGAACTAGATTATCTTTCCAAGTAGGGATCAACCAGCTTTCTGGGAATTATATTGATGTAAGGTTTGATGAATTAAATTTAAATAGGTTTGAATCTTATGAAGATACTTTTCAAATCATGTCTTGTTATCTTGATTTTTTAGTTTTTAGAACCACTGATCATAAAAAATTGGAAATAGCCTACAAATATTTTAAAAAGCCTATAATTAATGCATTATCTGATTTATCTCATCCTTGCCAGGCCATTTCAGATATATACACACTAAAAGAAAATTTTGGATCTATAAATGATCTAAACATTGTTTGGATGGGGGATATGAACAATGTCTTATTTAGTCTATTAGAAGTTATAAGTTTTACAAAAAATTCAAAAGTGGATGTATTTACAGATGAAGAGATATATTCTCTAAATAAAGATAATTTTAAACTGAACGAAAAAATTAATTTCCATTTCAATATTAATGAAGAAATCATTTCTAAAGCAAATTGTATAATGACTGATGTTTTTACTTCAATGAATGATAAAGAGGATAAAGAAAATTTATTAAATAAATTTCAAGTTAATAATAATATAATGTCTTTAACAGATAAAAAATCTGTATTTATGCACTGTCTTCCTGCTAAAATTGGCTCTGAAGTAACTAAAGATGTAATTAAAGGAGAAAAGTCAATTGTTCTTGCACAGGCGAGAAATAGGTTAGTAGCTCAAAAAGGTATTCTTAAATGGTTAAGTATTTAACTTTATCATTATTTGTTCTATTAATTGGATGCGAAATTAATAGCAAGCAATTAATTAAGTCTGAGAATATAAATTACGAAAATATTAAATTTAATTCTGTATCAAAGGATTTAAAATTTACAAATAATCAAGAGGGAATAGAAGTAGGAATTGCAAAAAAACTAATTAATGATTGGTTTAATAACAATGTTAAAACAGATGGTTTTGATGGGACTTTAAATATTAATGTGACCTCAATTGAAACAAATAAAATTGAAAAAGATGAATACTATAGATTTGAAATAAGTCTAAGTATTGAATTTTTAGAAACTAATGAGACTCTAAAAAAAAGAAAAATATATAAAATTAATTCTTTAGAATACGGTGTCATTGAAGGAAGTTTTTCAATCAAAGACAAAGAAATTTTAAATAAGAATATAATTTCTCAAAGCCTCAAAAGTATTAATCAAAAAGTTTCAAAAATGTAATTAGTCCTTCCAAAAAGAAGGAAGAAGCAAAACAAAGATAGTGAGAAGTTCCAGTCTTCCTAAGAACATTGTTACAATTAATATCAACTTTGAATAACTATCTAATATTCCATAATTTCCCTCTGGCCCTATAACTGAACCTAGTCCTGGACCAACATTTGAAATTGTAGATGCAGCAGCTGATATGCAAGTTAGAAAATCAAGACCACTGAAAGATAATAATAATGCAGATACAAAGAAAGTTAAAATATATAGAAAGAAAAAACTCATTACTGACTCATAAGTAGTTTCGTTTACATTCTTTCCATTAAAACGACTTGCAATTATTGCATGAGGTTTAAGCATTTTCTTTAGGTGTAAATTTATATATTTAAATAAAATCTGGAATCTAAAAACTTTTAAACCCCCAGTTGTTGAGCC
>MDSV01217587.1_pt1 | contig 13166 bp, 15 predicted proteins | sample 810851 | NCBI WGS metagenome assembly MDSV01 (sample SAMN05326640, study PRJNA326480) | marine metagenome | isolation source: seawater | place: Atlantic Ocean: North East | collected 2012 | reverse complement strand
CCCTGCGTTCCATTTCAAAGAACACTCGATTTCAATATTATCTTTCGAACCAGAAATATATATTGGTTTTTTGAATAAACTTAAATCGTTTTTATTAACTAAAATAGTTTTATTTTTATCTAGATAATCTGTAAATTCTTGAATACCACCGTCATATTTATTTTTATACTCTTTCTCCTTTTTTCCCGTTTTATCTAATAAAATTATACATAGCCCTTTATTTAAAAAAGCTAGCTCTCTCATTCTTTTTTGTAAAATTGTTGAATTAAATTTTGTATCTGAAAATACTTCTTTTGATGGTAAAAAATTTATCAGAGTGCCTGTTTTAGTAGTTTTTCCTTTGGCTTTCAGTGGAGATAAGGTTTTTCCATTTTTAAACTCAACAAGATATTCTTTTTTATCTCTAAAAATTTTCAGACTCAATTTTTCCGACAAAGCATTAACTACTGATACACCCACTCCATGTAATCCACCTGAAACTTTGTAAGAATCGTGGTCAAATTTTCCACCAGCATGAAGTTGTGTCATGATAACTTCAGCAGCAGATTTTCTTTCTCCCTTATGCATATCTATTGGTATTCCTCTTCCATCATCTTCAACTGAAACTGAATGATCTGAATGAATTGTAACTTTTATATTCTTACAATGCCCGGCTAAGGCTTCATCAATAGAATTATCAACCACCTCATAGACCATATGATGTAATCCTGTACCATCATCGGTATCGCCAATATACATGCCTGGCCTTTTTCTTACTGCCTCTAGGCCTTTAAGCACTTTTATGGATTCGGCGCTATATTTTTGTTCTTTTTGCGAATTCTGTTTAATCATAATTGTGAAATTTTTAAACTTATAAGATCATTTTAACATTTTTTTTAAATTAATTAAATCTATAACAAATATATTGGTTAAATTAACATTGATATTAAACGGTTACTTAAGGAAAAATTTTAAAACATTCTATTATTATTTTTCTTCAAAATAAGTCAAATTTTCATTGGCATTACAACATGGAAACTATTTTTATCCGATAAATCTCTTATAAGAGCAGGCGATCCCGAGTCTTTTAAATTGATTATAATAGTTTCATTTTCAATTTGAGAAGCAATGTCTGAAAGATAACTGCTATTAAAACTTATAGTTAAATCATCAGAATTGAACTTTACATTTATATGTTCAACTCCTTCTCCGCTGTTTGGATTATTTACAGATAATTTCACTGTATCTTTTGCAATAAACATTTTTATACCCTCTTTACGATCGGACGAGACTGTAGTAACTCTTTCTATAGAATTTTTAAAATCATTTAGTTTTATTTCTAAAGTTTTATCATTTTCTTTTGGAATAACTTTATTATAATCTGGGAATCTTCCATCAATTACTTTTGAAATAAGCACTCCACTGCTCATTTCAATTTTAATTTTTGATTTATTAATTGATATTTTTACGGGGCTTGCTTCTTCCTCTAATAAGGAGACTAACTGAAAAATTGTTTTTTTTGGTAAGATTATAGATTCAATATTAATATTAGGGTCAATTTCTATACTACTTGAAGAAAGCCTATGACTATCCGTAGCTACTCCACAAAGAAACGACTTACTTTCTAGTTTGGTTTTATGCAAAAAAATGCCATTTAGATAATGTCTTGTCTCGTCATTAGAGATCGAAATTTTTGTTTTATTTAGCAACTTTAATATTTTTTGCGAGGGAAGTTCAAAGCTTTGTTGATCAATTTTTTCTTCTGTTAGAGGAAAATTTTCAGAAGGCATACATAATAAATTAAACTTTGAATTTTTTGAAACTAATTTTAGCTTATTTTCGCTTTGTAATTCTAACTCAACTTTTGAACCAGATTGAAGTTTTCTTAAAATGTCATAAAGGATACTAGATGATGTAGTGGTAGAACCTTGTTTTTTAACTTCTAACGGCAATATTTTTTCAAAATAAATTATATCAAGATCAGTCGCTGTAATAGTAACTTTAGAGTCTTTTGCTTCTATTAAAACATTCGACAAAATTGGTAATGTGCTTTTTCTTTCAATTATGCCATTTGCACGTCCCAACGACTTAAGAAAAATATCTCTGTCAATTGTAAATTCCATTTTTTAAAATTAAATTAGTTTCTTCTTTAATTCAATTACGCTTTGTTTTATTTCATTATCTTTTTTGATCAACTCATCAATTTTTTTTACTGCGTGAATTACGGTCGTATGATCTCGATTAGAAAATTTTCTACCAATATCTGGCAAAGAATTTGTTGTATGTTGTTTGGCTAAGTACATCGCTATCTGTCTTGGTCTTGCTAGCGACCTTGATCTTCTAGGTGATAATAATTCCTGAATATTTAGATTAAAATGAGAAGCAACTAAATTTTGAATAAATTCAATATTAATTGTTTTATTGTTTGAGCTTATAAAGTCTTTTAAGATTCTTTTGCATTCATGAATATTGGGTGATTTTGTATTGATTTTACTAAAAGCTAAAACTCTATTTAGCGCCCCTACCATTTCTCTAATACTAGATGTAATTTCCGTTGCTAAAAATTTAAATATTTCTTCACCTAAATCACATTCTTCGTTAAAGTTTCTCTTAATTTCTTCAAACTTAGTTTTCAAAATTTTTATTCTCAATTCTAAATCTGGTGGTTGAATGTCTATTACTAGTCCACCAGCCATACGAGATTTTATTCTTTCCTGGATTCTATCAAGGCTAGAGGGAGTTCTATCTGAGGATATAATTATTTGAGACCCTCTATCTATGAGAGCGTTAAAGGTATGAAAAAATTCTTCCTGAATAGCTTCTTTGCCATTTAAAAATTGTATATCATCAATAATAAAAATATTTGCACCTCTAAATAAATCCTTAAATTTTACCATTTCATTGCTTTTTATAGATCGAACAAAGTGGTACATAAATCTTTCTGCAGATACGAAGATTACTTTTTTATCGTTGCCAATCTCTAGTCCAATAGCATTTAGCAAATGAGTTTTGCCCATACCAACATCGCTATAGATAAATAATGGATTATAATGCGCAGATTGAATACAAACCTTTCTAGCTGCTGTATAAGCCAACTCATTACTTTCGCCAACTATAAAATTATCAAACCTATTATTTTGGTTAAACCTATTATAATTTAATAAAGAATTTTCAATTGATGTAATTTTATTTCTTTTTGATATTTGGCTTGATTCAAATTTTTCTTGAGTCTCCTCAATTAAAAATTCAATTCTTTGAATGCTTTTTTTAAATACTTTGATTATATCTAATATTTTATCTGCATATCTCGATACAATCCAATCTCTAACAAATCTAGTTGGCACAGACAAAATTACATAATGATTAAATTCTTTTTTTAAATTTAAATTTTTAATCCAGCTTTCATAAATGTCTTTTCCAAAATTTTTATTTAACTTTACTAAAACATCATCCCAATTTATTTGGTTTTCTTCTTGTGCAATAGGCACGGATGTTTTTTGTTTTGTTTGTGTATCTGTCATAAAGAATTTTTTAAGATTTATTAGTTCTATTTTTTTTTTAGCTCTCTTGCAATATTTGTAGGTTGTATTAAAAAATATTTTTTGGTTGTATTAAAAAATATTTTTTGGTTGTATTAAAAAATATTTTTTGGTTGTATAAATTTTTTAAATTGAATAAAAAATTTTTTTTATGCAACTATTAATATTGTTTAACTATATGTAGTTTAATAAATTATAATTTTATTTAATTATAAATTGGACTTAATCAACTTTAGATTGACTGCGTTATTTTTTTGATTTATTTAATTGAAGAGTTACTCTAGAAATTTTTCTTGATATAGTTTTTTTATTAATTGCACCAGTTTTTGCAACTTTCATCAATTGGGAGTAGAATTTTGGAAGAAAATTTTTTGCTTCCTTCATTTTTCCCGCATTAATATATATAGACATTTGTTTGACCGTTGCCTTGTACTTGCTCTTCCTTATTCTATTTACAAGAGCTTGAGATCGATTTCTTTTTGTTCTTCTTATTGCTGATTTTGTATTTGGCATGAAATAGTGATTTTATATCTATTTGAGTCATATCGGTCAACACGAATCTAAGTTTGACACTTATTACAATAAAAAGAAGATCTATTTGATATTGATACGTTTTTAATTATTCCTTTACACGAAATACGTGAACAAATTTTATTTTTATGTCCATAAACGTGAAAAAACTGTTGAAAATTGCCGCTTTTACCAAGTGTATTTTTAAAATCTTTAATAGAAGATCCTCCTCTAGAAATTGAAAGCTTTAGAATTTTTTTTATGTTTAAAATTAATTTATTTATTTCATTTGTATTTAAATTTCTACAAAGTCTTAAAGGCTTAATCCTTGACATAAATAAAACTTCATTCACATATATATTTCCAAGACCACTTACAAACCTTTGATCCATTAATAAACTTTTAATATTAATTTTTCTATTTTTGCTAAGCTTTATAAAATACTTTATATTAAATTTATCACTAAATGGTTCTATTCCAAGTTTTTTTAGAAAAGTAATTTGTTCTAATTTAGGAGTATCAAATAATTTAAAAAATCCAAATCTTCTTACGTCATTATAAATTAATTTATAACCATTGCTAAAAGTAATGTGAAGATGGTTATGCTTTTTTATTATATTTAAATCATAGTAAAAACTTGTTTTAAATAATTTATTATTAGCAACCTTCATAAGTAAAATTTTACCGCTCATTCCTAAATGAGCTAATAAAGTTTTTTTTTGAAAGTGAAAAATTAAATATTTAGATCTTCTAGAAATTCTTAGCACTTTTTCATCGATCAACTCTCTAGCAAATGAATTTGGTATTTTGTATCGCAGATTTTTATTATAGATTTTTATATCAGTGATCTTTGCGTTATTGAGCACTTTAGATAAAGATTTTTTAACTATTTCTATTTCTGGAAGTTCAGGCATAAGTAAATTATATATATTGAGAAAAAACTTAACATATGATCTATTAATTTAAATGAAAACGTTTCATAAAAATAATGTAAGGCTAGTAACTAAGGTATTTCAAGATGTTTTTGATAAGTATGATCTGATGAACGATTTGATGTCTTTGGGTATACATAGACTCTGGAAAAATCAGTTTATAAATCAGTTAAATCCTCAGAGACAAACAAGCTTAATTGATGTTGCTTCAGGAACAGGTGATATTGCTAAATTATATTTAGAAAAAGTTAACTACAATGGTCATGTAAATTGTGTAGATGAAAACCCGGACATGTTAAAATTAAATAAAAAAAAAATTATACAAAATAGTAATGTGAAATGGTTTTGTAATAATGCTGAAAAACTTCCATTTAAAGATAATACTTTTGATTATTACACAATAAGTTTTGGAATCAGAAATGTTAAAAACATAAATATTGCTCTAAAAGAAGCTAATCGCGTTCTTAAACCGGGTGGAAGATTTTTATGTCTTGAATTTTCTAAAGTTAAAAATGAAATATTAAATAACATTTATAAAATTTACTCAAAATCAATACCTGTGGTTGGCAAGTTTATTGTTGGAAAGTCGGAACCATATGAATACTTAATTAGAAGCATCAATAATTTTTATTCACAAAATGAATTCTTAAATGAAATTCAAAAGCAAAATTTTAAAAATGCAACTTTTAGAAATTTAAGTGGTGGAATTGTTGCTATTCATTCGGCTTGGAAGATTTAAACTATGTTTAGAAAATTATTCATGTTATTTAAAATTGGAAGGAAAATTTCAACCTCTGGTGCAATTTCTTCCATTTACGAAATTTATAACCCACCAATAATAGTTAAAATTATTTTTTTTATAATTGGATTTAGTTTTAATAATAAAAAAAACAACGAAAATTTAACAGTAGGAGAAAAGTTACGTATTGCACTCCAAGGTATGGGAACAACTTTTATAAAACTAGGACAATTTTTGGCTACTAGACCAGATATCATTGGTGAAAATATCTCTAGGGAGCTTGAAAAACTTCAAGATAAATTGCCTCCTTTTGATTTAATTTTAGCAAAAAGCATCTTAAAAAAAGAACTGGGAAAAGAAAGTTTTGATAAAATTACAAATATCTCTGATCCAATTGCTGCAGCATCCATAGCCCAAGTTCATTTTGCAAGCTTAAATATTAACGGACAAACAAAAAATGTAGCGTTAAAAATATTGCGACCAAATGTAGAGAAAATTTTTAACGAAGAGTTGGATGCTTTAATGTTTTTGGCTTATATTATAGAAAGTTTTGTTAAAAAAACCAAAAGGTTAAAGTTAGTTGAAATAGTACAGTTGCTTCGTGAAATTACTAACGTTGAAATGGATTTTAGATTTGAGGCGGCCGCTGCCAGTGAACTATATCAAAATACTAAAAATGACGTAGGATTTAAAGTTCCTAAAATTTATTGGAATCAAACCAGTAAAAAAATTCTATGCTTAGACAGGATAGAGGGAACTTCTATAAGAGAGATTAATAGTTTAAAGTTACAAAATATAGATACCAAAAAAATAGCAAAAAATATTATTCAACATTTTTTGAGACATGCTGTTAGAGATGGCTTCTTTCACGCTGATATGCATCAGGGAAATTTATTTGTAACAAAAGACGGTACTATAGTACCTGTCGATTTTGGAATAATGGGAAGATTGGATAAAAAAAATAGAAAATATCTTGCAGAAATACTTTATGGTTTAATTAAAAGAGACTACATGAGAGTTGCTGAAATACATTTTATAGCTGGTTTAGTTCCAAAAGAGTTTTCAAAAGAAGACTTTGCCCAGTCGCTTCGTTCAATTGGTGAGCCAATTTTTGGCCAAACAGCAAAAAATATTTCTGGTGGAAGATTGTTAAATCAACTATTTGAAAATACAGAAAAGTTTAAGATGCAAACCCAGATTCAATTACTGCTTTTACAAAAAACAATGGTTGTAGTTGAGGGAGTTGCAAGAAGGCTTGATCCCGATACTAACATTTGGGAAATATCTCGACCAATACTTGAAGACTGGTTAAAAAAAATGAAGGATCCTATTAATAAAGCTAGCGAGACCATAAATCAGGCTTCCGAAGTGCTAAAAAGACTGCCAGATTTCCCTATAATTATGGATCGGGCAAATGATGTAATGGCTTTAATGGCAGAGGGAAAATTTAATCCAAATAGCTTGCCTTACCGAAGTTTGCGAGAAGAGGAACTAAAACTTGAATTGATGCGTAATAAAATGCTAGGTGGTGTTTTAGTTCTTGTAATTTTCATTCTCATAGTATTCAAATAATAAAATTATGAATAATTTGATTGGAAAAAAAATACTGTTAATTATTTGTGGTGGAATATCTGCATATAAAAGTTTGGAACTTATCAGATTTTTAAAAAAAAGAGATGTAAAAGTAAAAACGATTTTAACTAAAAGTGCTAAAGAGTTTGTTACTCCTCTTTCTGTTGCGTCACTTTCGCAGGAAAAAGTTTATGAAGATCTATTTAATTCTCAAAATGAGGCAGAAATGGACCATATTTCTCTTTCTAGGTGGGCTGACTTAATACTTGTGGCTCCTGCAACAGCTAATACGATTTCTAAATTAGGCAATGGTTCCTCAGATGATCTAGCCTCAACTGCAATCCTCGCTTCAGATAAAAATATTTTTTTAGCACCCGCAATGAACGTTAGAATGTGGGAACATCCTTCTACTAAAGAAAATCTAAGTAAGTTAAAAAAATTTGGTTACGAAATAATTGGACCAGAAGTAGGTGATATGGCCTGTGGGGAGTTTGGTGAAGGAAAAATGACAGAACCGCTCGAAATAATTAAAAAGATTGAAAATTATTTTACACGTTCAATAAAAGGTAAAAAATTTAAAGCTTTGATTACAGCTGGACCTACACGTGAATATATTGATCCCATAAGGTTTATAACTAATAAATCAAGCGGTAAACAAGGCTATGAATTAGCTAAATCTTTTTTAAGAAAAGGTTTTGACACTACATTAATATCAGGACCCACTAATTTGAAGATCGATAAAGATATAAATTTGATAAAAGTTAATACAGCTGATGAGATGTATAAAGCAACTCAAAATAACCTTCCTGTCGATGTAGCTATTTTCTCTGCTGCTGTTGCAGACTTTAAGTTTAAAAATCAAAAAAAACAAAAGATAAAAAAGGATAATTATTTAAATTTAGATACGGAAAAAAATGTCGATATATTAAATTATGTTTCAAAGCACAACTCGCTTAGACCAAAATTAGTTATAGGTTTTGCTGCTGAAACTAATAATCTTGAAAATAATGCAAAACAAAAGTTAATTGAAAAAAATTGTGATTGGATTATTGCAAACGATGTTTCTAATAAATCAATAGGTTTTGACTCAGATTTTAATGAAGTTATCATCTTTTATAAAAGTAAAAAAATTAGTGACGAAAAGCTTTCTATGAAAAAAAAATCTGAAATCTCTGATGAAATTGTTAACAGAGTTATTAATCATCTAAATTAAATTTAAATGGTAAGAGTATTAGTTAAAAAATTAGATCCATCTGTGGAAATGCCTAGTTATAAAACATTAGGAGCTTCGGGTATGGATTTAATGGCATTTATAGATGAGCCAATCATACTGTTTCCTAATAAATCTTGTTTAGTTCCTACCGGCTTATCTTTTGCTTTTTCGAATGAATATGAAATACAAATAAGACCGCGATCTGGACTTGCGGCAAAAAATAATATTTCCGTATTAAATACTCCCGGAACAATTGACAGCGATTATAGAGGTGAAATTAAAATAATACTTTTTAATCATGGAAATGATAAATTTATTGTTAACAATAAGGATAGAATAGCTCAAATGGTTTTAATACCAATTCATAAAATGGATATAGAACAAGTAGAAAATCTACCAAACACACTTCGAGGAAAGGGTGGATTTGGCTCAACTGGTAAGTAAAAAATTCATGAAATTTACCAAAAAAAAAATAGAAAGATACTCACGACAAATAATTTTAAAAAAAGTAGGGGTAGTTGGGCAAAAAAAACTTTTAAAATCAAGCGTTCTAATTGTGGGAGCTGGAGGGCTGGGTTCTCCAGTTGCAATATATTTAGCAGCTCTAGGTATAGGTAAAATTGGTATTATAGATAACGATAATATAGAGCTTTCAAATCTTAGCCGTCAAATAATTTTTTCTACCCAAGATCTTAAAAAAAAGAAATCGCTTATAGCTATAAGTAAACTCAAAAAAATAAATCCAGATTTACAATTAAAATCATTCCAAAAAAGATTAACTGTAAATAATATAAAACAAATTGCAAAAGATTTTAATTTAATAGTAGATGGAAGTGATAACTTTCGTACACGTTTTTTAATCAACGATTATTGTCTGAAGAATAAGAAAATTTTAGTTTCTGGAGCAATAAGTAAATTTGATGGCCATGTGTACACTTTTAATTTTTCTAATAAAAATTCTCCTTGTTTAAGATGTTTTATACCAAGCATGCCGGCTGACCCAGATATTGATAATTGTGAATATGACGGCGTATTAGGCTCCTTAGGAGGTATGATTGGGAGCATTCAAGCAAACGAGGTCGTAAAAGAGATACTAGGAATTGGCAATAGTCTTTGTGGGCAAATTCTAATTATAGATGCACTAAAACTTTCTTTTAGGAAAGTTAAATTAAATAAACGCTCTAACTGCTTTTGTAATGAAAAATAAAAATAAATATTATTATATTTTTTTCTTTATATTATTTTTTGACTTATATTTTCTTTCAATATCGCATGCAAACGAAAAAAAAAATTTTCTTAGTTTAAAGAATAATAAAGTTAATTTGAGGCAAGGCCCTTCTTTTGATTATCCAATAAAATTAATTTATAATAAAAAATACTTACCAATTATTATTATAGGTAAATCTGGAACATGGAGAAAAATTAGTGATTTTCAAAATAATACTGGTTGGATACATATTTCTCAACTATCAAAAAAAAAAATCAGCAATAAATATAAAAGATAATTCTGTTATGTATAAAAAATCTACAATCTTTTCAAAACCTTTGGCTAGACTCGAGCTAGGTAGACTTGTATTGGTAAAAAAATGTAAAAAAGAATGGTGCAAAATTTCATCGGAAATTTATAATGGTTGGATCTTAAAAAAATTTTTGTGGGGTAGAACTAATTAAAATCTTTTATAAGCGAAGTTCGCGTATGATTTGAAATATCTGCTTTATGATTATATAAGTTATGGCTAATTAATAAGTTTACTTTTGTATTAAAATCTTTAAATTTTTTAATTTGATTTTCTGAAAAAATAAAATGGACAAATTGTACTGACGATGCTTTGCCTTCAGCTGATGTTCTGTCTACATCTTTTTCTGCAACAGCTTGAATTTTTTCGCTATCAATTTCAATAAAAACTTTTTCTTCTATTCCTCCTACTTTACCTAAAAAATCTGCTCTTAAAGTTGGATCATCAATTTCAAACATTAGCGTAGCTATTAATTCATTACCTTTTGGTATTAAAGGATTATAAGCTTTCAGTTCATCTTTTAATTGTTCATCTCCACCTTTTTCTATATGCAGCATTTCCTGAATCTGCCCAAGCATTGTCTCAAAACTCTCAAAATAAAATGTAGCATAAGGTCCAATTTCCACTCTTCTATTTTTTTTAAATTCAACCAATTCTTTTCTAAAATATTTTCTTTTTTTTGAATAATCTTCAGCAGACATTAAATCAGCTTTTTCTACGATTTTATTTACTTTAGTCATTCTCATAATTTATATGCCTTTGCTAATAATTCTATAGGATGTAATGCCTCATCGTTTGCAATGTTTGTATCAACTTCTAATTGTTTTAAATGCTTTCCAGCTAGCGGGCAATCTGACGCCATGTATTTATTGTTTTTCTTTTTTATTTGTCTTGCGGTTGGACGTCCAACTTTTACTGCAAGGTTATGAGTTTCTTTCATCACTCCAAAGGTTCCTCCATGACCAGCGCACCTCTCTACAACATCAATTTTGATATTTGGAATTAATTTAAGCATATCTCGTGCTTTATTTCCCATATTTTGCGCTCTGGCGTGGCAAGCATGATGAATTGTTACACCGCCATCAATTTCGTGAATCCCTTCAGCTAAACCCTCTTTGTTTGAAATGTCGACAATATATTCATCAATGTCACTTATATTCTTCGACAATCTTTTTATATTTTTATCTTCTGGTAACAGTAATGGCCACTCAAACTTTAACATTAAACCACAACTAGCTGTTAAAGTAACTACCTGGTAACCTTTGTCGACCCACTTTAGTAAATCTGTTGAAACTTTTTTTGCTTGTTCAACAACCTTTTGTAGGTCAGCTTGTTCTAAAAATGGCATGCCACAACATCCGGCATAGGCCTCTTGTACTTCTACACCATTTTTTTTTAAAACTTTAAGTGTGGCAATTCCAGTATCTTTTTTATTAAAATTTACAAAACATGTGGAGTAAATAACTACTTTTCTTTTATTTTGTTTAAAACTGATATTTAAAGTTTTATTATTTTTTCTAAAATAATTGGAAAAAGTTTCAGAATTGTATATTGGAAGTTTTACTGTTTTGTCAATACCAACTACTAATTCTAATATTTTTCTTAATATTTTATTTTTTATGTTTGTTGCCCAATTTATGAACCATGATAAAGTAATTCCAATTTTTGCATTTCTATCTATTTTTGCCAATTGTTTTGGAACTTTTGGAAGTTTATTTTTTTTTTTTTGAAGATTTCGATAGCGAAGCATCAAATGAGGAAAATCTAAATCAAACTCGTGTGGTGGAACATATGGGCATTTTGTCATGAAACACATATCACACAATGTACATGAATCTACTACAGGTGAAAATTGATCACTTGATAAGCTTTCAACATCTTCATTTTTTGACTCATCTATCATATCAAAAAGTTTAGGGAAACTATCACAAAGATTGAAGCATCTTCTGCATCCATGACAGATATCAAAAACTCTTCTCATTTCGTCATCTAATTTTTTTTCATCAAGAAAATCAGGATGATTAAAATTTATAGGGTGTCTAGTTGGAGCTTGTGTGCTTCCTTCTTTATTCATGATTATTTATTTTTTGGTGGGGAAATCCCCACCAAAATATTTATTAGATAGATTCTAATGTTTTTTGAAATTTTCCCGCGTGAGATTTTTCTGCTTTTGCCAAAGTCTCAAACCAATCTGCAATTTCTTCAAAACCTTCTTCTCTTGCAGTTTTTGCCATGCCCGGATACATATCGGTATATTCATGTGTTTCTCCTGCAACAGCAGATTCTAAATTAGCTTTGGTCTCTCCTATTGGTTTACCAGTCGCTGGATCTCCCACTTCCTCTAAAAATTCTAGATGACCATGTGCATGACCTGTTTCTCCTTCAGCAGTAGATCTAAATACAGCGGCAACATCGTTATAGCCTTCTACATCTGCTTTTTGTGCAAAGTAAAGATATCTACGATTAGCTTGACTTTCGCCCGCAAAAGCCTCTTTCAAATTGTTTTCAGTTTTACTTCCTTTTAATGACATATTACCTCCATTTATATTATAAAATAATTTATAATGATTCTAAACTAGAAGTCAATACTTTAGAATCGTTTTAAAAAAAAATTTTTTTATTTTTTTTGATTATGATTATTGTTCGCAACACTAATTGTTACTTCTACCCCATTAATTTTTTTTCCTTTCGGAGCTAATGGAAGTTTGCTGAGAAGTATATCCTCATTTTTAATATCTACTAAGTCTCCTGTATCTTGATCATAAAAATGATGATGGCTTGTAGAATTTGTGTCATAAAAAGTTTTATTACCTTGTAAAGAAATTTCTTTTAAATACCCATTTTTTTTGAAAGCATGCACAGTGTTATAAAGGGTAGCAAGAGAAATTTTACTTTTTATACTTTTTTCAATTTTTTTTTTTAATTTATCTATCGTAAAGTGAAATGTATCTTTTCTATCAAAAAGAACCTTGCAAATTGTAAGTCTTTGCTTGGTTGGTCTTAAACCTGACGATCTAAGACGATTAATAAAGGGTTTAAAGTCATTTATCATGTTAATTTTTAGTTTTTGTAACTTATAATTATTCTAAACTAAATATATGTAATAAACCTATTAAATCAAGTATTAATTTATCTATATGATAAAAAAAAATTCCTTTAATTATG
>MDSV01046629.1_pt1 | contig 13166 bp, 7 predicted proteins | sample 810851 | NCBI WGS metagenome assembly MDSV01 (sample SAMN05326640, study PRJNA326480) | marine metagenome | isolation source: seawater | place: Atlantic Ocean: North East | collected 2012 | reverse complement strand
TATTATCTATATCAGCTTGATGCAGAAAACATTACTGATCTAGGAAGTAATTTTAAGATAGTGGGTAAGTTTGTACCTGACTTTGAGTACAGAAAAACTAATGACATAGAAATATTCTTTTCTGGAAATGATTCAAATATTTTTCTACTGAATGATAACGGGTTTATAACATCGCGGTTTATATCTAATCCTTTAATGATTGCTGGATTTGCTTCACCCACAAACCTTCTCTATCCCGCGCAAATGTATTTTAATGATACAGTAGAGCGATTTGGTGTAATACAAAAGAAATTCAATACTAATACTTTGAGGTCAAATATTTACGATCAAATAAATTTCTTAATTACAAAGAACTCATCAGAAATATTCTATCTTCTACACAATATAGGGAGACTTTATTTCTTTAGAGAAGGTAATTTAGCATATAAAAATTATGTGCCTTTAGATCTTCCGCATTTATACGATAAGATAACCAGTTGTGAGTCTAGCTTAGGCATTTCTTTAAATAGTGAGCTACAAAATATTATAAAAGATGCTGTAAATATATACTTAAACTTAAGCTTAATAGCGTCAGAAGTTGAATCAGAAGGTATACCTATTTTAAGAGGCAGCAAGACTTATGAAAATATAAAAGTTGATTTTAGAGATCTAGAATTTCATGATAATGAAGAGGTAAATTATAGTGTTATATCTCGTGTATTTAACGCAATTTACGATTTTCAAAAAACAATTTTAGATGTCATTACAAGTGAGGAGGAGTAAATAAAATTATGCCAAACGAAGGAGAAAATTTAGGTGATTATCGTATAGCAGACCGCTATACTTCATTATTGCATCTAAGCGGGCAGACGGGTAGTATTCAATTTGAAGCCAATGCTGATGGCATAGCACCCCCTCCTTTACCTCCAGGGTTTAGATCCGACGTAAATCCGATATACGATGGCGCCGGTACTATGACCGGGTTTTCTCTCAGCTCTTTAAATGATAGAGTTATAATAAACAATTATATTGCATGCTCTGGCTACGGTACGCCTACAGATTGGCTAGAAGCGTTTTACCCTATTGGATCCGTTATAATGACGGTCAATAACAATAACCCAACCGGTAGAATAAAAGGTACAAAATGGTGTAGAGTCGGTAATGGTAGGTTTTTTGTTGGAACCGGAAGAGACACTGTCATTAATCAAGAGGGGGAAGCACAAACTTATGAGTTTACAGCTGGTATAGACGGTGAGCTTTTAGGTGAAACGACAGAAGATGTTGGAACAGGTAACATAGCTGGATCACCCAGTGTTGAGTTAGAGGTTAAACATATACCTGGGCATTCACACCAATTAAATACAGGTCTTAATACAAGAACTACTATTGATAATGAATCTGGTAGTAGTAACGCAAACTTTATTTTTTACTTCGGTCCTCCTGTTAACCCAGAAGAATTAAGTGACCCGGATGCAGAAGGTGCATTTTTAGAGCAGGATAGAATTGAAGCTTTTCAAAATAATACCCAGTATGAAGATGAACAAAGATATCGAACTGATGAAATTAAAAGAAGGCATGACAACGGTCATAGATATACAGATGCAGATTTTAGCCCTAAATTAGGGGGATACTCTTTAAATGGTTGGGGTAGTAGTCAGGTTGGAGGGCCTGGTTGGGCTGGTGTTTTTGAAGATGATTTAGAAGATTTTATAACTAATTCATCTCGACCGCCAGGTGTTACATGGCCAAACGATGACAAAGTTCTTCCAACAACATATGATCCAAGAGATCAGAGCAGAGTACACCCAGGTACATTTCGTGATAGTCAATTACTAGAAGCTAGAAATTTAATTATTAACGTATTAGGACAGGAAGAAGCAGCTATAGCTCTTGAGGGTGTTAATAGATTAAAAGAGCTAGATGAAACTGTAGATCAAGTTGATATTAATAATTTCGAAAACACAAGACTTGTACAAATACCCAGTGAAACTATAGTACGTTCTTCAAGTACCGGTAAAGGTGCAAAACATAATAATGTTCCGCCAAGTTATGGTGTATATTTCTGGGTAAGAGTTCCAAATGACCATATATGTGATGCTGAAGTTATAAGACCGGAATGGGAAAGAACAATAACTAGAGACAAGATTTCTAGTGGATCTGGATTTCATAATAACGACACTAACTCTGGTCAGTTTGATCTCGGGGAATGGGCGAGAAGTCAAGGGACGGATCCATGGAACGGTACAGACCCGGTAATTATTACTATAGCTGGTGCTGATGAATCAGAGGAAGTTGATAGAGGTGGTAATAAGAGACCAGTGTATATTTATTCTGATGATCCAGGAGATAATAAAGCAGCTGCAATGGTTATAGGTGACTTCCCAAAAGGTTTAACAATAATTAATAATGGATTTATAATGGGCCGCGGTGGTAATGGAGGATTTGATGATCCTCCGCGGGCGAGTGCCCGTGGGCAGGATGGCGGTGATGCAATAAAAATAACAGGTAACCCCAGTTTAGTGACTATTGATAACACCAATGGTGGAATTGCTGGTGGTGGGGGTGGAGGTGGAGGTAATACTTCTGGTAGAGTCCGAATTAAATCTGGTGGTGGTGGAGGCGCCGGTGGTGGTCAAGGAGGAGGAAGTTCAGGTGTTGGAGCGGGCCCACCAGGGGGCGCGCCCGGAGAGGCTGGACAAAACGGTGGTGCTTATGTTGGTACAGTGAGTTTTCGTTCTATGAAAGACTCGGCGGATCTGGGAGAGATTGTCACGGATGGTTACGGACCGGCATATGGTATATTTCCTGGAATTGGAGGACAGGCTGGTGGTAGTGGCGGTGGAGGATCACGTGATTCGCAAGAAGCAGGTGCCTATCCAGCATTCCGACGCAGCGAAACAGGGGGACAAAACAGCAACAGTGCAGGTGGCGGTGGTGGTAGAGTATTATCTCCAAGCGCTATCGGTGGAGGTACTGGCGGTGCACCGGGTAGTGAGTTTAGCGGGCTTAATGCAGATGGTACAATAAAAACTACTCCTGTAGCATCTGGACCGTTCTTTCTTATGGGACATCCTCGTAGCCATAGAGGAAAAAGACGTGGTAGTTTTGATAGCAAATGGCGAAACTTCGGTTTTAGGTATAAAGCCGGTCCTGGTAATCCTTTTACAAGAGCGCCTCTATATGCTAGAGGAGGCATTGTTAATTCGTATTTCTCACCTACCGGGTGGACGCCAACGCTGTTTGGCAACAATATCACATCCGCTAATGCCCAAACTGCTGGTATACACTATTCAACTTATGTGCATGGTGGTTATGCCGATACACCAGGTCGTAATTATGGGGCAAATGGACAATGGGCTGGTGGCGGTGGAGGCTGGGGAGCAGCTGGGGGAAATGGTACCGGTGACAGTTTAGATGGTCTAGGTGGTCTAGGTGGTTTTGCTGTTGTTGGTGGTGTTATAGAAATAACTGGAGGTATTGTTTACGGTGATGTCGGATTTAAACCTATACCGTAGAGTGAAATAAAAGATAGTATTTCTAGAATGTAACATAAATAATAGTATGCCGGAAAGTTTAGCTAACGAATTCATATCTGATTTCTACACTTCTCTACTTCATTTAAGTGGGGCTAAGCTTGAAAACAAATTAAATAGAGTTTTTGATGGTGCCGGTAACTCTACTGGATTGGCGTTAAGTGGTGATAGGGTTATTATTAATAATTACGTATACCCAGTGGGATATGCATCACCAGTAGAGTGGTTAGATGCTTTTTGGCCAGTTGGTAGTATTAAACTGACATTTAATGATCAAAATCCAGGTGATTATTTATTACCACCACGAAGTATACTTGACGGACAAGATCCAGATAATTTTCCAGGTATACAAGGAACTAAATGGGAGCGTGTCGGCGAGGGTAGATTTTTAGTAGGTGTAGGTGAAGATGAAATTAACGGTGCACTTAGAGATTTTTGCCCCGGAGGTAAAGAGGAAGAAGCTGCAGGATTAAGAACAGGTTCTGGTGATGTTGCAGGGGAATACGAAGTAGAGTTACGCTTAGAACATATACCAGCACATAGTCACACGACTAATACTGGTGCACAAACTGTACAAGTTCGATCGCAAGTAGGGGGACAAACACTTTTTGAAGGTACGCCTCCTGGTACGACAAATTCAACACAAAGCTTTGATCAACAACAACGCGCTAGAAATGCCTTACTAGTAAATGTAATTAATTTTGATGGTGATCGAACTATTGGATCTGCTGGACTAAGTGAAGCAATATCTATAGGTTTTGATGAAGGTACCGGGATGATAGGGCCTATAATGTATGGGCTAGATTTAGGTTTTACAAGAGGCACTTCTCGTGAGTATAGCCCAGGTGAACGATCAAAATTTGAATCTGTTGAAGGTTATAAAGCTGCAGGCGGGTTTCTATATCAAAATAACGATGCGAATTGGCCTAACTATAAAGAAATGATAGGTATATGGAATGGTGAAACACGGTTTGTAGCTGATTTATCTTCACAGGGTCAGCGGCGTGGTGTTAATCCAGAGTTCGGTGCTGTGAGAGAAAGTGCTAACCCGTACACCATAGCTAAATCATTTGGTGCTGTAGATTATACAGATGCGGTAGCCGGTGAATTTTTAGCACAACATAATAAAACACAAACAACAACAGCTGATAGAGAGGTTGTTGATATAGTTGAAGGATTAGCTCAAAATAGAGCAACAAATTTTGTAGGGGATAATGAGCCGCATAACAACATACCACCATCATATGGTATATACATTTGGAAAAGAGTAGAATAAATTATGGCAAACGTAACTATAGTAAAATTAAAAATTAGAAGAGGGTCTGATGCTCAACGTAAAACTATTGTCTTAGATCAAGGTGAAGTTGGTTATACGTTAGATACTAGAAGATTGTTTGTAGGGGATGGTGCAACGGAGGGCGGCCAGTCTGTAGGAGCTAAAACAGTTGGGCCTTTTAATGATAAAGCTAGTCTAGGTCCAGCTGCTGGGGAGTCTCCAGGTTTACAGCTTGGAGATATAGGGTATGCAGAAAGTAAACTATATACACTAACATCAACAATATATACTAACGATTTATCTGGTTGGGCTTATATAGGCCCTAAACCTGATGGTACATTTGTAGATTTTGTCGGTGGTTCTGGAACAGATCAAAACTTTTTAACTATTAAAAAGAATCCCGGGGCTATTGATAGTCAATACATGTCACAAGCTGTTTTTGGTAGAGGTCTTCTTTCCTCTTATAACGTAACTGACGGAGGAACAGTAGAAGTTGGTATAAATACTAACTATTTAGAATTATCTGCTTCCGGGGTTGGAGGTACCACAAATATTATAGCACCGAAAGCAAACTCTGTAACAGAACGAGAAATATCACCTACTATATTTGATAAAGGCATATTTGGAGGCTCGGGGGCAGGAGCGGGTGGTTTTAATAAGATATCGCTATCGGTAAATACTGATCAATTTCAGTTTGATACTAATAATAAGTTAGAAATTAAAGCGTTTGGAAACAAGTCTGATGGTGGCTCTCTATCAATTCCAACGCGATTATGGGCTGGTGATTCCGGGCAAAATTTAGGTACTGGTCTTTCTTTAAATTCTGATAATAAGTTACAAGCAGCATTTCGTGGGGTAGGCGAGGGTGCTCCAATTTCTTTAACTGACGGCTTGTTATCGTTGAAAGGTGGGACTTCTGCTGCACAGGAATTTCCATTCCTCGATACTCGAGAAGGGGTTATTACCGAAATTCAAAGCTCAATTTACGATATGGTAACTGCTAAAGGATTATCAGGTAATAATGCTGGAGATGGTATTCCCATTGGTTCTATTGTACCGCATGCAGCGGCCTTTACGAAGATCCCCGCAGGTTATCTTTTATGCGATGGCACAGATGTTTCTAGAACAGCGTATAAAGCTCTATTTGATGTAATTGGATCAACTTATGGTAGTAGGCTTGGAACTACCTTTACATTACCTAATTTAACTGGTGGTAATGTAGGGTTATATGGAGCTGACGCGGTAGCTACTGGTGCTAATTCGAATACACCCGGTGGTGCAGGTACTTCTGACACTATATACCTATCAGGTACAAAAGCATCAACTTACTCTAGTGTTGATTCAGTTACAACTGAATTTGGTTTAAGTGCAACGGCTGTTAACTTTATTATAAAGGCTCTTAAAGATCCGTTATTGAATATTTTTAACGGAGCGCCCGACCAAGTAAGTAAAGGTTATTTAGATAACAACGGTCCTCAAGGTGGACCGGTTTTAGAAAATCAAGTATATGAATGTATAGACAATTCCGGTGAACGAACCCTTCTTTCATCTGCTGGATTTATTAGATTTGGATTATCTGGTACAACAAGAAATACAGATGAAGATTACGATAAATTTGCAATTCCAGTGTTTAGCTGGTAAATAAATATTAAAGACTATGGCTGTAGAAATTTTAGAAAACACTTTATTAAAACTCCTCGTAAGAAGGGGAACTGATTCAGATAGACGTAATATTGTTTTAACTGACGGTGAGCTTGGATATACGACAGATACAGAGCGTTTATTTGTTGGTAACTCTTTAGATAAAGGAGGTGTTGTAGTAGGAAATAAATATCAAGGAGCTGCTGCTAATTTAACTACTCTAGCACCAGCGGTAACAGGAGACTATGCATATGAGACAGATACCAATGAATTAAAAGTCGTTACAGCTGGTACAGGAGCATCTCTTAGCAACTGGACTGTTGTAGCAAACAAAATAACAGCTGGTGATAAAACGTTAAATATTGATAATACTAGTAAAATTACAGTTGGTAAATCAACAGCTGGTGGTGGTCTTTCAGCGGATAATGTTGCACATGATGCTCTAGGTGATTCAATTGGATTAGATGCAGCTAATAGAGTTGCGTTAAGTGCCAATATTAATATTGACGGTATATCTAAGAGATCAGCGGCTTCAACATATGTATCATTACCAGGGGCACTTAAAATAGGTGCTTATGAATATGATTGGCCAACTAACGACCCGCAGGATACATTTTTCTTAGGAACAGACGGTAATAATAATTTAAAGTGGAGTATTCCAAATATAGTTGAATCAGCTGTCGCACCAACAACTGCTACTACCCTTCCTACTGGTACAATAATTCCTTTTGTTTCAGCATATTCTGGTGCTAGTCCTATTCCCTATGGTTGGTTAGACTGCAACGGTGCTTTTGTAACCGCAGCAGATTATAGAGATTTATCTGCGGTAATAGGAATTACTTACGGGGGTAAGAAAGCAGATGGCTCTGCTACCACAGATCCAGAACTTGCAACTACTTTTGCGTTACCTGATTTAACTAATAAATTAACATACGGTAGCTTTATTGATAATACAGCAGGTAGTAATCTCTATCCTATGGCTTCTGGTGTTGGGCTTTCTGCTTCACCTCTTTCTGCCTTTGGTGTTAATTATATTATTAAATCAGTTGGTGGGGTTACGAGTCCAACGTTAACTGTAAATAAAAATCTTTCGGCATTTGCTAATGCAAATGATGTTACTGGTACAGAGTTTGACTTTTTAAGCGGTAATATTACCATTACAAGACCTACTCCGTTTTATAAGGAATATAAAACACAAGGTCAATTTAGCGGTGCTCATCACTTTGTTATGCCACCAGGTGTACATTTTATTAAGTTTATTGCTACGGGATCTGGTGGAGCTTCCGGCCCGTCTTCCTTTGTCGGTGGAGCAGGTGCTACCGGTATAGGTTATCTTTCAGCTGCACCAGGAACTGTTTTTGCTATAACACCGGCGGCTGCTCCTGTTGACGGCTCTCCCCAGGGAGGAAGAAGTTCAATAATTGCAACAGCTAGCGGAGAGAGCAGTGTTACATTAGTAATAGCGAATGGTGGGAATAAGGAAAATGCAGAAGCTGAATTTACAGACAACCCACATGTGTTAAACGGTATATCCGTCACAGGTGGTGGAGGAAAAGGTGGGTTTGCCGGAACAGGAAGGGGTGTAAACACTTGGGGTGCAGCATCGTATTGGGGAGTGGTCCCCGCTCCAGGAGCCGGTCAAAGTACATGGAAAAGACGACCGTGGAGGGAATTACCAGGGCCGGGTATAGTCGTACTTGAGTATAGCTAGTTGATATTTAGTATTTTTTCAGTAACTAAAATATGGACGAAGTAATAGTTGAAGGCTTAAACTACGAGGATTTTATTGCGTTAAAAAAAATTTTAACTGAATGTACTATATTTTCTGCAACACAAAAAGAAGAAATAGCTAATAATTCTGTCTTATTACAAAAAATTGAAGAAATTATACAAGTGTTTAATGAATAAATACTTGTATGAATATAAGTGTAGCTCGAGCAAGTTCGCTCTGTGAAGAGTTCTCTGATTATGTACTTTTTGATGAATACTTTGAAAGTGTACTATTAAACGTCGACGAAGAGTATTTTGCGACTGTATTTAGAGAACTTCGAAAGTTAGGCTATATATTAGTTTTTAAAACAAGAATTGAAACAACTAATTCTTTGACCTGTACTTTTATAAAAGGATGAGTAATTAAATATATTAAATGGCCTTTCCTATCACTGTTACGTTACCAGATAATGCAAGATACTATAATTTTGTTGAAACAAAAAAGAACTTTAATGCTAATTATGATATAACTTGGTCGTTTTCCTATTACTTTCCAGCTAGTAGCTTCCAGTCCGGGCAACCCCACTACCAACTCGGATTTGCTACATTTCTTACTTCGTTATCAGCACCGATTAGCGCGTTACCTGGTCAATATTTAGGTGATCAAGATCCATTCGTCTGGTTAGATTCAGTAAATACAGAATCAGATGAAGCGTTACTAACAGAGGATAGTGAAATAATTAGACTTGAAACTTTTGAACTAAGTGGTTCCTTAGTAAAAGTAGCCTTTGATTCTACCGGGTTATATGCATTAACCGGGCGAAGTGGGCAGTGGGCGCCTTCGGGAGATGGAAAAAGACCCGGTGTTGGTCTAGAAACAGATTGCTTTAGGGAAGCACTAGTAGTAAGGGATCTTGATCATAATCTTGTAGCTAATGCACCGTTAAGTACAATGTCTACGTCTTTTAGTACGCTATCAACAGATACATTCCGGACGCTTAGATTTAGATACATAAATTTAGGTCAAAAACTACATATTGATGTTCGTGAAAGCGATACAACGACATACTCCACACTTACTACAATTAATTTAAATTATCGATTAAATAATGTAACTAACTTAGATAATGTATTTGTTGGATTTTCTCTTTGTACTCCTATATCCACGCGCACTGATAACGCCGGCTATGCACTTAGTGCCGGTGACTTTTATTTAAGAAATTTTCACATTGAAGGTCATGAAGGTGATACTGTAGAGACTGAAACTGTTACAACACCGTTGCTTAGTACTGTACCAAACATACCTACAACCACTGTAAGTAATATAACAGCGTAATATAATGTCAACTACTCCATCAGCAAACGACAACGGCAATACCTCAACAACACCGATCGCGACTACAACATCAACAACTGTTGCAGCTGGTGCTACGTTGCTAAATAGTCGTATTGTAGGCCATGAATTAGGTCAGATAAAGTATCCAGTACAAGGAGATGGTGGAGTTGCAAAATCCTATGCTAACACGTCAGGTAGTGTACAATTAGTATCTGTTGGAATTGATACTAACTATACCGGTAAATTAACTTATGAAGTTTTTGATATATACGGGGAGGGAGGTGCAGCGGATCCAGAAGTTGTTTTTAGTGGTGAGACAAGTGTAACTAATTGGGATCCAAGCTCACAAACTGGTGTTATATTAATAAATGCTATAATTCCTTGTAGAGCTGACATGTTAACCTTTGATGGTAGCATGGATCTACAAGTAGTAATTAAAGACGAACTTAAGCAACCTGTATATCATAATATAAATGTACCGCAGCCTGAATCTGTAACAGAAGCAGATGAGAAAAAAGAAGCAGATGAAGCTAGATCTAAAGATACATTAACTAAGCGCTTAGAAGAACTTAAAAGTCTCGAAGCTCAACGTTCTAGAGAAACAGAATATTCTGATGAGTCTAAAGAAGAAGATAGCACTAATCCGCCAGCAGATCCAGGAAGTGTAGCAGAGGAACCAAATGTTAATAAAATAGGCGATCAATATGATAAGAGTGACCTTACAAGAGATTTAATTGTATCCGGAAAATCACGTGTAATTTTTCGCGGTAGTGAGAAGCCACCTGTTCCTGGGGATCAGGTTTATGTTGTAAGTCAGAGAGACGTTACCTTTACTGTTAACCCGTATGATGAAATCTCAGTATCGTCCGGAAAGGTAATGACTTTTCTCTCTAACGATGTAGCTCTAACTAAAACCACACAAGGAACTAAAAAGGGAGATGTTGTAATTATTGTGGTATCTGATCCAAAAACAGATTCTGGTACATCACCTGATCCGGGTTCAACTGACGCCGGGACAACATATGATCCTGGTACAACACCTGATACTGGAACAACACCTGATTCCGGGGTAAATACTTACGCTTCAACTACTCCGGTAGCAGAGCCAACAACAACTACAACTACAACTTCCCCTCCGCCTACTACAACTACTACTACAACAACAACTACAACGGTAAATCCTTTAGGTGAAACTGATGGTACCACCACAACGACTACGACGACAGAAGATCCTAGTGATCCAAGACTGCGATTTGATCCAACTACGACTACTACTACAACAAGTGATCCCGGTGATGGCGTAACAACGACAACAACCATGTCTGTAGAAGATCAACAAGCGTTAAATGATTTATTAAACAGAGCAAGGACGGCAGACGGGACTTATGGTGGGGGAACATCAACAACTACTAGCACCACTACAACCACAACAGCAGAGCCAACAACAACTACCACTACAACTAGTACGACGACAAGAGATCCAAATAAACCTCCTGTTGATCCGAGATACACCACTACTACTACCACAACAACTGAAGACCCAGTGATTAGTCTGAAAACTTTCCGCTCTTCTTCAGCCCCCTCCGAAGAAATAAGCAGTAGCCTGTATTCTGGTAGTCAAGATGTACCAAAAAATCATGTTGGTAGTCAAGAAGAATTACTTACAGCGTTAGAAACTTTTGCAAATATATTTTTAACACAGGACTTCGAAATAACAGATATTATTAACGTACCGGCTGGTGTTACTATAGCTGGTATTAATGACCCAAAAATTACTATGCGTAATACTTCTGTAGCGTTTAAGGTTACAGCCTCAAATGTTACATTAGATGGGTTTACAATACAGAGTGCCGAACGTGGTATTAAGAGTAATGGACTTGGAGTTCTAGTTACTCGACCAGAGCCAGAATCACTAGTCAATGTTTCAAATGTTAGTATAACTAACATGACTTTTATTGATATAGGAGCTACTAATCGTGATCTGTATGGTGCAATATCAGTTAGGGGTTATAACGCAACGCATAGTAATCCAAAGGTAAATGATTTAGTTCCTATACTAAATACAAAAGCTAGACCGTTTAATAATATTAGTATTGATCGTTGTACATTTACTGATTCAGGTAATAATGCTATTGATTTTTGGACTGTTAATAATGGAAATATTTCTAATTGTACTATTGATGGAGTTAGTAATAGCAGTTGGAATAGAGGTAATGGTATACGAGGTGTTGATTTACGGGGCGCGGAAATATCCAATAACTATATAAGAAATGTATCTCAAGTAGGTATTAAGATTTTAGGTCCGAGAACTGAAGATATTAACCTCAGTGACAATCAAATTGAAGATTGCCCGGGTGTAGCAGGTGTTGGTATAATGATCTATTACGGAGCTAGTTCAGTAGTTGCGCAAAATAATGAAATTCAAAATTGTACTAACGGGATCCTTATTACAGGTGGTTGTACCTTTATCGATCTTAAAGAGAATCTTCTTCACACTATTAAAAACAGCCCCCTGTCAATAGGAGGATTAAGCAATAATATTAACGTTACCGGTAATGAGTTTTTATCTACATTAGGGTCTACAGTAATTAAAGTGTTGCAGACGTGGAGTGTAAATCTTGATAGTAACCATATTATAGATCATGATTTTGAAATAGGACCGGGATCGGATCCAAAAAGAGGTATTTTAATAGGACAGACAAATGGTACAATCTTAACAAATAATAAAATTGATACTGTTTATCCTTCTACAGATAAAAAGAGTTGCCCAATATATATTTGGAGAATATTTCCACAAAATCCGTTATTAAGTGACGGGCAAGAGGCTACTCCAACAGATAACCCAGACGCATTTCCATGGTTACGGTATTTTCAAGGTACGCCCCTTGTACCAGGAATTGAGGGTGGTGTTGAAGGATTAAAATATGCACGTAAGGAAATTACTAGCGGTGAACTTATATACGGTCAAAGATCTGGAAGTGTAGCTAGTAGCAGTGCTTGGCTCACTGTTAATAGTACCATTAATAAGAATGTTGATGAGTCTGGTGAGCTTTTAGAATATTGTGTTGATGGTGGTCAAGTTATAACTTCAGATGGTAGAGGTAATAGGGTAGACGTTAACGGTAGTAATGGTGGTGACGGGGAGGGTGATGGTGAGGGTGATTCAGATACCACCGATACATCACCACCACCAGCTGATGAAGTTAAGTATGTTTTAACAGTTACAAATATGGCCTCGGAAAATATAAAAGTTAACGGTACGCTGATTGGTGCCGGGGGTTCTTTTGACATTACACAACACGAAAATTCATTTAATCTTGATCTAAATTTCTTAAACTATCGGTTGCCAGCGAATAAGCAGTTACCATTACAGACTGCTGGAGATAATTTTAGTTACTCAGTTGGTGAAGGTGGTATTGCTGCAGAACAAAGAGGTGACCCTCCTCGGTGGAGATCTTCAATAAATGGATACATTATTGAGCCTTCTGAGGACGGGAACTATAGTGGCTCTTTTACGTTTTCACCGCATTCTGAAGTTGAGGAACGTGACAGTAGTGATGATGGCGGTAGTAGTGACGGTAGTAGTGACGGTAGTAGTGACGGGGGTAGTGACGGGGGTAGTGATGATGACGGAGGTAGTGAGGGCGGTAGTGATGATGACGGAGGTAGTGAGGGCGGTAGTAGTGATGGC